>OGDE01001247.1_pt1 | contig 16635 bp, 13 predicted proteins | sample 1570321 | NCBI WGS metagenome assembly OGDE01 (sample SAMEA2581976, study PRJEB24529) | metagenome | biome: Human gut stool | place: China | collected 2011 | reverse complement strand
ATCCACAGCAGCGGTTACGGTATCGCCTACGCGTGCATCCTTAACATTTTTGATGCTGGCAGCAAAGAAGCCTACCTGGCCCTCCTCCAGCTCGTCAACATTGACGATGCCCGGTTTGAAGTAACCAACCTCGGTAACATCAAATTCCGCACCGGTTGCCATCATGCGAATCTTCATGCCCTTGCGCAGACGGCCCTGCATAATGCGTATATATAAAACTACGCCCTTGTAAGCGTCAAATTTGGAGTCAAATACCAAGGCCTTCAGCGGTGCTTCCGCATCGCCCTGCGGCGCCGGCACGCGCGCTACGATTGCTTCCAGCACGTCCTCGATGCCAATGCCTGTCTTGGCACTGCACAGAACTGCGTCGGAAGCATCAATACCGATAACGTCCTCGATTTCCCTTTTTACATGCTCAGGATCCGCACTCGGCAAATCAATCTTATTGATAACCGGGATAATCTCCAGATCATTATCCAGCGCCAGATACACGTTGGCCAAAGTCTGCGCTTCAATGCCCTGAGTAGCGTCGATAACCAGCAGTGCGCCCTCGCACGCTGCCAGTGCACGCGAAACCTCATAGGTAAAGTCTACGTGGCCCGGGGTGTCGATAAAGTTCAGCATATACTCCTCGCCGTTGCGCGCCTTGTAAATGCTGCGCACCGCCTGCGCCTTGATGGTGATGCCGCGTTCACGCTCCAAATCCATGGAATCGAGAATCTGCTCCTCCATCTCACGCTTGCTCAGCGTTCCTGTATATTCAATCAATCTGTCCGCCAGGGTAGACTTGCCATGATCTATATGGGCGATAATAGAAAAGTTGCGAATGTGATTTTGTTCAATCATAAATTACTCTTCCTGCTCCTTCATTAAAACGTATTATTTCAGGCCAATATTGGCTTGAGCCTGTTTTATTAGTACTAATTATTATACCATTATACGGCAAAGCCTGTAAACTAAAAAGAGAGACAGCTCGGCGCCATCTCTCCTCATGCTGCATTTTATTTCAGTTTGCTATCCTCAAATTCAACGCACTTGTAGTAATTGTCAATTTTATAATTTAGCTTTTCAAGCGTTTCCTGCATCTGCGTCATGCGCTCGAGCAGCTTGGCGCGCTCCTCGATTAAAATTTCCTTGCGTGCCGCCCTTGTTTTATCGCCCTGCTGAAACAGCGCCACATATTCAATCAGGCTTTCTACTGAAATACCTGCCGCACGCATGCATTTGGCAAAGTTTACCCAGTTGCAGTCTGTTTCAGTATAGTCGCGAATACCGCTTTCATTACGGTTGACAGCCGGAATCAGGCCGATGCGCTCATAATAACGCAGCGTGTCCGCTGTAATGTCATACATTTTGCTTGCTTCGTTTATTCTCCTCCGCCTTTGCCCCTGCCCAGCCAGGTTTCCCGCTTTCTGCTTATATTTTAGCATTTGGAGTCAGCTCCAGGTCAAGCGTCCGCAAAATATTTTTTACAGGAACAGGCAGGCATATTTGTGATTTTCTCTTGCATAATGCTCGCATTCGTGGTAGAATAATGCAGTACAAGAAAATTCAGGAGGTGAAATTCGTTGCCGAACATTAAATCTTCCATCCGCAGTGTAAAGACCGACGCAGAACGTCGTGCTAAAAACGCTCCGATTAAAGCAGCTCTCCGCAATGCTTCCCGCAAAGTAGAGGCTCTGGCTAAAACCGGCGCTAAAGAAGACGCTCAAGCTACTATGGCTACTGCTTCCGGTTTGCTCGATAAAGCAGCTCGCAAAGGCATTATCCATAAGAATGCTGCAGCTCGCAAAAAATCCAGACTTGCAAAGAGAATCAACGCTATGGCTTAATTCTTACAAGCTGACCTGCTCTGAAAAGAGCAGGTTTTTTGCATTTCAGGGATAAATTGGGCAATTCCTTTATATCTCCCCTGTAAGGGGAGGTGGCTGCGAGCACCGGCGAGCAGACGGAAGGGTTGTTACCGCTTCCGAAGCAGCCAAAGCTGGGTTCCTCAGCATCATTATAGCGTAAAATAACAAAAGCATCCCCACACTTTTCATGCAAAAAGTGTAGGGATGCTTAATTTTTTTGTTAGCAGCAGTCATTTCACTGCCTAAGCCGCACGCCCGCCTTACTCCCGGCAGACACCGCAACGACGGCAACCGTCAAAGCACATCGGCGTAAATTTGCCGCTTTCGCTGCGCTGCAGCTCGGCAGCAAGATATTCCTGCGTCACGCCCATATCAAGATGCTGCCACGGCAGCGGCTGGCCTACCTGCAGCTCACGCTCCGCCAGCTCCTCGGCATCAAGGCCCTGCTCCTTCAGCACCTGCTTCAGGCTGCGTCCTTCCACATGTGCCTTCAGCAGCGCTTCGCCGATACGTCTGCTGCCGCGCGCCAGCACGGACTGCACCACAGTTTCCTTCAGCGATTCGGTTATCAGCTTAATGCGCTTTTCCTTCTTCAGGCCATCGCCCAAAATTTTAAAGCGCTTCTTCAGCGTGCGTACATTACAAAGCGGCGCCCACTGGTACGGCGTAAAGGGCTTGGGCACAAAGCCGTTGACCGAAATAACCAGATCGCACTTGTTGCCCACAGCATCCATCTTGGCACGCACGCGTTTAATCATCTCCACCGTTTCGACGATATCCTCGTCCTCTTCTCCCGGCAGACCGATCATATAATACAGCTTGATGTTGCGCATACCGGCAGCAGCAGCCAGCTCGATAGAATTATAAACGTGCTCCTCCGTAATGCCCTTGTTAATCGCAGCGCGCATACGCTCGCTGCCTGCCTCCGGTGCTACGGTCATCGTGCGCTGTCCGCTCTGCGCCAGTGCATGCGCAATCTGCTCCGTAAGCATATCAGCGCGCATGCTGGCCACGGAAAACGGTATCTTGTGCTCTACTAAGTATTCCGTCAGCTCCGCCATCTGCGGATGGTCGGAAACGGCAGCGCCCATCAGGCCCACCTTTTTCGTGCGCTCGGGACGCTTGGCGATATCTGCCAAAATATTTTCCAGCTTACGCGGACGCGGCTTGCGGAAGCAGTAGCCTGCCATGCAGAAGCGGCAGTGACGGCCGCAGCCGCGCGCCACCTCGACGATAAACATATCCTCAAATTCCGTTCCGCTCGTCACGATAGCAGAGGTGTGCGGATATGCGTCGATGTCACGCGCCCACTGGCGCGCAACCTTCGCAGGCGCACCTTCCTGCGGCAGAAGGGCGGTAAACTCGCCCTCGTCATCGTACTGCGCCGTATACAGGCTGGGAACATAAACGCCCGGCACCTGCGCCAGCGCCGCCAAGCGCTCTTGCTTGCTTTTCTCGCGGTAGATGGTATCCAGCACGTGCTGTACTGTTTCCTCGCCCTCGCCGATAACAAAGGCGTCAGCCACAGCAGCCAAAGGCTCGGGATTAAAGGTAGCACAGGGACCGCCGATAATCACCAAAGGCTCGCGCTGATTGCGCTCCGCCGCCCGCAGGCGGATATTGCCCAAATCCAGCACCGTCAGCAGATTATCATAATCCATTTCAAAGGACAGCATGACGAAGATAACGTCAAAGTCTGCCAGCGGACGCTGGTTTTCCAAGCTCAGCAGCGGTGTTTTGCTTTTGATATGCTCCTGCTGCAATCGTTTATCCGGCAAAAAGAAGCGCTCGCAGGCACTGTCGCCGCGCTCGTTAATCATCTGATACAAAATGTGCATTCCCAGGTTTGACATGCCCAGATGGTAGACGTTGGGGTAAATAAACGCTACCGGATGGCGTAAACCCGGCGGATACACCTGCGCGCCGGTTTCATTTTCTCTTGTTTCTTTAATGTAGTTTTTGATTATCCAGGACAAAGCATTTCCTCTCCGAGTATCTATAATGTATTAAGAAAATATCAGCGCAAAATTACGCTGATATCCTCTTGTATTTTACTGATTTTTTTCTGCCAATTTGCGTTCAAACAAATCAATCACTGTTTTCAAAACCTTTAAGCGGGCATAATATTTATTGTTGCCCTCAACCACGGTCCACGGTGCATACGAGGTGTCGGTGCGCACCAGCATTTCGTTGACTGCCGCTTCGTAGGCATCCCCTTTATCACGGTTACGCCAATCCTCGTCCGTAATTTTCCACTGCTTGTTGGGGTCATTCTGACGGTCATTGAAGCGTCGCAGCTGCTCATCCTTGTCAATCTGCAGCCAGAATTTGGCGATGGCGATACCGTGCTCGCTCCACTGCGCCTCCATGTCCTTGATTTCATCGTAGGCACGCTGCCATTCCTGCGGTTTGGCAAAGCCTTCGATACGCTCCACCATAACACGGCCGTACCAGGTGCGGTCAAAAATCGCTATGTTGCCCGGCTGCGGCAATCTGGTCCAGAAGCGCCACTGATAATGGAACTGCTTTTCAACCATGTTCCAGCCCTCAAAGCCTATGACTACCGGAATCTGCGCCTTGAACATTTCAATCTGCAGCTGTGTCAGCTTTTTCTGGTACTTATCCAGCTTTTCCTTATATTCTTCCTTGGTAAGCTCCTTGTTGGCATCAATCTTGCTCAGCACATCGTAGGTTGCCGCAGTGCGTTTGTCGGCAGCAGACTCTGCAGGCATCTGCACAGCCTTTTCGATAGCATCGGCAATCTTGGTAAAAACCTCCAGACGCGCGCTGCGCGGATCATCGTCGGCAATCAGATGCCAAGGAGCGTTTACCGTATCGGTAGCCTCCAGCATTTTTTCGTAATGCGGCAAAAATTTATCGTAATCTTCGCTTTCATCAAGAGCCGGATTCAGGTCACGCCACGCCTTGCCCAGTGTTTTGGCATTCTTGGCGATATTTTTCTTTTGCTGCTCCGATGACAGATGCAGGAAAAATTTGAGCACAAGATAATTATCGTCCGTGAGCATTTTTTCAAAGTTGTTGATATGCTCAAAAGAAACAGCAGGATACTTGGTGTTATCCTCTTTATCCGCCAGCTCGTTGGCGTTTTTCAGATAATACCAGCTGCGGTGATAAACGGCAATATGCCCCAACGCCGGCAAACGCTTCCAGAAGGCGCCGAAAAACGGCTGCTCCTGCATTACGCCGCGCAAACGCACGCTGGAATAAACATTAAAGCCGCGGGCATCCATCTGCTGCATCATTTCGTTAATCAGCGCACTGCGTCGCGCACCGCGCCAGCCCTCAAACACAATGATAATCGGTCTTTTGGCCTCGCGGGCCAGGCGCTGCGCCTTTCCCAAGCGTTCACCCAGCACTTCCATCTGCTTGTTGTAATCTTCCTTGGACACTTTTTTACTCAAATCCAGCTTCTCCAGCATTCTCCAACATCTCCTTACTGTTTGCGAGAATCTTTAAATCAGCGCTCCTCGTAGGGGTTAAGAGCGCGCGGTTTTCCTAATACCTCTGCCATAATAATGCCGTTGACGAGCGCCGCATGCTTCAGCTTTACGCGCTTTTTGGGCGCAGGCTGCTCCTGCGCGTAGCGCGCATTAAACGCTGCCGCAGCAGCGTTCATCTTCGCTTCATCGTAGCTATAATCACCGCGGGGATCGTAATAAACCTTGCCCCTGTCATGCACTAGGTCTTCGTTTTCGCGGTGAATTCTGCCGGTATGGTCATGCAGTGCTTCGCCGTCACGGTGAACTCTGCTGCCATCATCACGGCGCACACGCGTTCCGTCATGCACTACGCCTTGGCTGCTTTGACGCTTGCGTGCCTGCGCCTCCTCCGTTGTCTTTTTCAGACGGCGTTCAAACTCGGCGGCAATATCCTTAGGCTTGGCCTGCGTTTGCTGCTCTGCCTGCGTCGGCTCCGCCGTTTCCTGCGGCTGCTCTTGCGGCAGCTCCCGCTGTCTGCGGCGGCGGTTGCGCCTGTCCAAAAATACGTTGGCCAGCATTACGAGGACAAAAAGTAGGGGGATTAAATTATGGTCAAACAAACCACCCATAAGCTGCACCTCGCTTATTTACTGCCCTCAGGCTTTTCCTCGCCCTCCGGGCTTACCTCGGCAATCGTGCGGCGCATCTGCGTATCTGCCTGAATATTGTTCAGGCGGTAATAATCCATTACGCCCAAGCGGCCGTTGGCCAGTGCCTCTGCCATAGCTGTCGGCACCTTAGCCTGTGCTTCCACAACCTTCGCCTGCATTTCCTGCGTATAGGCCTTCATTTCCTGCTCCTTGGCAACAGCCATGGCACGGCGTTCCTCAGCGCGCGCCTGAGCAATGCGCTTATCTGCCTCTGCCTGGTCGGTCATCAGCGCAGCGCCGATGTTACGGCCTACATCTACGTCCGCAATATCAATGGAAAGAATTTCAAAAGCGGTGCCTGCATCAAGGCCCTTGTCCAAAACCGTTTTGGAAATATAGTCGGGGTTTTCCAGTACCTTGCTGTGGTCGGCGCTGGAGCCTACGTTTGTTACAATGCCTTCGCCGACACGCGCAATAATCGTTGCTTCGCCGGCACCGCCTACTAAGCGGTCAATGTTGGCGCGCACGGTTACGCGTGCCTTTACCTTCAGCTCAATGCCGTCCTTGGCAACAGCGCTTACTACCGGAGTTTCGATAACCTCGGGGTTAACGCTCATCTGCACAGCCTCCAGCACGTTGCGTCCCGCAAGGTCAATGGCACAGCCACGCTCAAAGCTCAGCTCAATCTGCGCTCTGTGGGCAGCAATCAAAGCGTCGATAACGCGGTCAACGTTACCGCCTGCCAGATAATGCGCCTCCAGCTGGTTGACGTTTACGTCAAGGCCCGCCTTATTCGCCTTAATCAAAGGCAGCACAATCTGCGACGCGGGCACACGACGCAGGCGCATACCGATAAGGTTGAAAATGCCCACGTTAACACCGGCGGCGATTGCCGAAATCCACAGGCCCAACGGCACAAAGTTAAGAAAAATCGCAATACCGGCAATAGCAATGATTACTGCAAAGCCACTGCCGAAAATCATACTGAATAATAAATCCATAACGTCACTCCTTCGTTTGTTCTACAAAAATTTTGCTGCCCTCTACCCGCACAATAATCGCGGGCGCAGACTTTTCGGTATAATCTCCCTGACTGCTTACGTCAAGACGCTTGCCGTCCACCAGAATTGTGCCTGCAGGACGCAGCGTAGTCAAGGCTGTGCCTCTTTTGCCCACCAGCATGCTCCAGTTTTTGCCGCCGGTGTAGCCCTCGCTGTTTTTTTGGCGCGTCCACAGCACAAAGGGATTATACTTGCTTTCCTTGGGCAGATACACGCACAGCAGCGTAATTACCAGCACCAAAAACAGATACACTGTCAACAGCACCAACGCCGCCCAGGCATTGCCGCCCAAAACGTAAAAGCTGCCGACTGTCAGGCACACCATGCCGCTGACACCGAAAATTCCGAAGCCCGGCACAACAAATTCTATCAGCAGCAGGACAAGGCCCGCCAGCATAAAATAATATTCCAATGGCATGACTGCACCTCCTCAACGCTTATACAATTATAGTATAACAGAGTAAAAGCTTGAAGTAAATGTGAACGTACCCCCGCCTATAGAGGCGGGAGCTTCCTGCTTCAGCGAGAACAGCACCACTAACTCCGAAGAGTTATGGCGACTTACACTCTCTCCACAGGCGTAGATTCCCATGCGACCCACGGTACTTTATGAGTTACGCTAGGCAGATATTCGCCTAGCTTCTTCTCTAATATTTATTGCAGCGTTCTTGTCACGGTTATGATGACTGCCACACTTAGGGCAATCCCATTCCCGCACAGATAAGTCTTTGGTGTCATTGTTCTGGTAGCCACAGACATGGCATAGCTGACTGCTTGGATACCATTTGTCTATTTTGATAAGTTGCTTACCCTGCCATGCAAGTTTGTATTCCAGCATACTTGTGAACATGCTCCAGCCATTGTCGGATATGGATTTACCAAAGCTGAACTTGCCACCCTTCTTTCGCTTCGCCATGACCTTTACGCTAATGTCCTCTATGCCAATCGCATCATAGCGGTCTGCAAGATAACGAGCTTTCTTATGCAGGAAGTCACGGCGTTGATTAGCAATTTTCTCATGGAGTACAGCCACACGCAGTCTTTGTTTATTCCTGTTACAGCTCCCTTTTTGTCTCTTGGAGAGTTTTCTTTGTGCCTTGACCAATCTCTTTTCGGCTTCCCGTAAGAAATTTGGATAATCGGCATTGTCCTCATCGGAAGCAACATACAGCCCGTGCATAGCAAAATCCAATCCAAGAAAATTCTTCGGTATGATGGGAAGTATTTGGTTTTCATACTCCACCAAAATGCTGATATAGTATTTTCCTGACGGTGTTTTACTTATAGTTACAGTCTTTATGGTGCTATTCTCCATCAATGGACGATGCAGACACAGCTTTACCCAGCCTATTTTAGGCAGCTTGACTTTGTTTCCCTCGATTCTTACAGAGCCATGTTGGTTGTTCGTAGAATATGAAGCATGACCTGTTTTCTTCGACTTGAAGCGTGGCTTGCCAAAATGCTTCCTATTGCTCCAAAAGTTGTTATACGCCTTGTTCAGGTTTATTTGGGCATTGGCGAGAGCAAGGCTGTCAACCTCTTTCAGCCAAGGAAATTCTTTCTTGTACTGTGCAGGTGTATTGTTCAGCCTCTCGCCTGTTTCCTTATAGTAATCAAGTCGATCTCCAAGCATCTTGTTATAGATGAATCTGGCACAGCCGAAAGTCTTGGCAAACATAATCTCCTGTTCAATTGTCGGGTAGAGCCTGTATCGGTATGCCTTATTCACTATAATCACCTGCCTTGATTTTCTATGTATTTACGAATTGTCTCAATGGGAGCACCGCCTGTCGTCAGCAAGCAATAGCTTCTTGACCAAAACATTTCCTTCCATAATTTACGCCTAACTTCTGGAAAATCTTTTTTGATTAGCCTAGAACTGGCACTTTTGTAAGCGTTGATGAATTTCGACATCTCTGTATTAGGATGGGCACGAAACATGATATGTACATGGTCTTGATCATGGTTCCATTCTTCCAATGTGATGTTATATGAAGAGCCTATGCGAACAAATATGTCTTTTGCATATTGGCTCATCTGGTCGGAAAACACCTTACGACGGTACCTTACTACCAGAACAAGATGGTAATACAGTAAGAACACTGAATGGTTATTATTGTCTAATTTCATAGTATAATCAGCCCTTTCACTTCTATGACTGATTATATCATAAAGCTATCTACGGAGCAATTGTCTGGCTCAATTACTTACGTAAATTCGCCAGACCCGCCTTCATTCCCCATCTTAGAGGTGGAGGACTTCTGGCGGATTAGGTTAAAGTTTGGGATGCTGCAGGGCTGCGGACCATCTTCAAACAAAATCACCGGCGTGATTCGTAACATCAACTTCTTTCATAACTGAAAGAAGTTGCAAGAAAGGTTCGCACTTTCTGAAAAGTGCGGCAAAGCAAAAACTTTTTCGGGAAAAAGTTTTACCAAAAAGCTTTAAATAAGCTAAATCGCTTTGCTGTAAATAGCTATTTTTTCGTAGTTCTGCCGAACGGTATAAGCGGTAGTGTTTACAAATCTGTGGTTAGCTTATGCCCAGACTAGCGTGACTAAGGTTGGGGTTAACTGTAAGCCGGAATGCCTAAGGTTTGCATGAGCAGCTATGGTATATCCAAGTATTTCGCTGTAAGACGCTAAAAAAGACCTTAGCATCAGCTTTTGCCGCTGCCAAGGTCTTGATTGTTGTTTAACTTCAGTTTTCCGCCAGCACCTGCCGCAAAAGCTCCAGCGCTTTGTTCGTACCCAGCTCACCGCGGAAGGCACGCGCTAGAATGGATTTCTTCATCAGGTCGATGCTTGCCAGCGCCTGCTCCGCAGCCTGCTGTGCTTTGCGCTCACGCGCCAGCAGGTCGTCGATAAGGCGCACGATTTCGTGCTGTTCGGGAAGGGTGGGATATTTTATAGATATATTTTCAACAAATTTAGAGCTTACATTTCCTTGGTTTACTCCACCAGTTTCATTACTGAAGAAAACATCCCTGAATTCCTTTGTCTGCAAACAGTAGCATATATAATCAGCATTATCTGTCTTAGGTCTTAGCGATAAAATCCGCTGATTAAGTAACATTTTACCTGTTATAGTCACTAAAACTGCATAGCCATAATCTCTTTTATACTTCGTACCAGTTAATGTAATAAGTATATCACCTTTTTGAATAATACTTTTTTCTATAATCTTTTCATCCAAAATCTTCTCATCAATAAACACTGGAGAACGGTCTAACAATAATTTTCCACCATAAAGATTTCCCATGCGTATAATTTGATATCCATTAGAACCAAATTCTTTTGAGTTAAAAGCATATCCCGCTCTTGTAATACAAATTTCATTAAGCTTTTTCTCTTCCCAACTTTCATCGCTCACGCCGTTTTCCAAACGCCACTGCTTTGTCAGCTCGCCTGTAAATGCCTTGTGCAAAATTGCTGCCTTGCGTACGGCAAAGCTGTCCGCAGCCTCCTGCAGTCTTTCCTTTGCTTCGTCGAGCTTGGCGAAAAGCTCTTCGATGCGCTCAACGATGCGTTGCTGTTCGGAGAGCGGAGGAAGAGGGATGGGATGTTGTTTTAAAATAATCTGAGATATGTTAGGTTGTGCTCCGCCTTTGCCTTTTTCTATAAATACGTTTTTTTGAGATATGCAATAATAGAACAAATACATATACAACAAGGATTGATTGCAAACAGCACAAGCACAGGCTTGGTTTGTTGTAGCAGGAACACCTAAAATTGCAACTTTACCAATCGTCGCACCATACATGGCAATCAGAACTGAATATGGTGGAAACAATTTTGCACTAGATTTTTTCAATCCTTCATCAGTTATTTTTTCTTCTGTATCGTAAATCCAACCATTATTTAATTCGCCAGTCTTTATCCATAAAATATCGCCATTATAATATTCTTCATGCTTTCTTGACGGAGTGCCACCAGAACCCCAAGAAGCGACGCTCTTCAGCCTAACCCACACCCAATTCTCCGGCACCTCATAAGGCTGTTCATCCGCAGGCACCAGCGCCTGCTGCAAGCGTTCTTCTATTGTCAATGCTGTCTTTTTCTTTGGCATTGCCAGCTCTCCTTTGGAATTTTTATCGTAGCATTACTTACGTTCATTGTTCAGAACAAAAAGTAAAAAAGTTACGGACATAGAAAAACCGCCCCAAGACTTTGACGAGTACGGAGCGGATTTTTCTTAACCTACTAGGCAACCCACCTCTGTGGGCGGTTGTCTTTTCTATATCTAATATACCACATAATCCATAGCTTTGCAAGCTCCTCAGCTCCTGCGCCACACTCTGCAGCAAATCCACGGCCTCCGCCAGCTTTTCCGCAGCCTCCGCCGCGCTTTCCGCCGGGTCCGGCAAATCCTCGTAATCCAGCACGCTGTCGTCCTTAATCAGGCCAAGGTCCAGACTGTTGCCCTTTTGCGCAATTTCCTCACGCGTAAAGCACTGCCAGCGCTCGTCCTCTACCTTGCTTCTGTCCTCTGCCGTGTAGGCCGCCTCAAAGCCGGCAAAGTCACTCGCCTTCAGCGGGTTCGTCTTGCCGAAGGACGGCATATTGGTCGCAAATCATAAAACCACACGGCCTTGGTGCTGTCCTTATCCGTTTTTTCGCGCGTAAAGAAGAGTACGTTGGTCTTGACACCCTGCGCGTAAAAAATACCTGTCGGCAAGCGCAGAATAGTGTGCAGATTGCACTTATCCATCAAGTCGACACGAATCCTTTCGCCGTCACCGTCGGCAAAAAGCACATTGTCCGGCAGCACTACGGCAGCGCGCGCCTTGCCGTCAGCCTTCAAACTGCGGTAGATATGCTGCAGGAAGTTCAGCTGCTTGTTGCTCGTGGGATAGGTAAAGTCGTCACGCGTTGCACGCTCGCCGCCTTTTTTCGTACCGAAGGGCGGGTTTGTCAGCACCACGTCATAGCCCTGCATCTCCTTGCCCACGTTGGAAAGCGTATCACCCAAAATAATTTTGCTCTGGATGTCGTGCAGCATAGCGTTCATCAGCGCCAAGCGGTGCGTATCATGCACCAGCTCGCAGCCGGTGAAGGCCTGCGTATATTCAAACTCCGCCGTTTCCTCATCCAAATCAAAGAAATCGTCCGTCTGCTCACGCACAAAATTGCTTGCCGCAATCATAAAGCCGAAGGTACCGCAGGCAGGATCGTTGCAGCGCTCGCCTGCCTTGGGAGCCACAAGACGCGTCATCACGTCAATCAGCACGCGCGGCGTAAAATACTGCCCGGCGCCGCTCTTCTTTTCGTTAGCGTTTTTCTCCAGCAGTCCCTCGTAAAGATTACCCAGGCCCTCCTCCTTCGCGCTGAACCAGTCCAGCTCGTCAATCGTCCTGATAATCTTTTCCAGATTCTTCGGCTCGTCGATGTTCGTCGCCGCACCCTTGTAAATCTCCTGAATGCGTCCCGTGCACCGCTCGCCCAGGTAATCAAGCAGCTCCTTGTAAAAGCTCTTCAGCTCCAGGCCCTTGCGCGCCAGCAAATCATCCCAGCGATAGCCCTCCGGGATATTTTCCTCGCTGCCGGTTTCCTTGGCCATTTTCAAAAATAAAATATATGTCAGCTCCGTAACGTACTGATGATAGGTAATGCCGTCATCTCGCAGCACGTTACACAAATTCCAGAGCTTTGCTACAATCTCCTGTGTATTCACGCAGTTTTGCCTCCATCTTCATATAAATAACCGTTGAATTCGCTCACGATATTATCCAAATCGTCGGCGAATATTTTTTGTGCCCGCGCATAACCGCCCAAGCGCTGCAATCGTTTGTCCTCCTTAAAGGCCTCCACGCTCAAAATATCCTGCTGCTGCATATAGCTGCGGATAATATCCAGCCACTTCTGCTGGGCAGGCGTAAATTTGTGGTTTTTGTTCAGCTTGTCAAAGGCACGGCTCAGCTGCGAATTTTTGCTCACCAGCTCCGTTCCCAGCATATAGCGCCTGATAAGGCTGATAATGCCTGCCACCATCGTGCTGTTCGTATATTCCGAATAGGCATCGTTCAGCTGCAGCGCCGTAAAGCCGTTGGCATCGAGCGTCAGCAGCAGCTCCTTCAGCTGCGCCTTCGTCAAATCCTTCGGACGGGTGCAGATAATATGCAGGGCAGCAATTTCGTTGGCGTGGCTCTTCAAGTACGCCGCAAAATCGTTCAGATAATCTCCGGGCTTGGTCTTGTGCGCACCGTAGCCGCGCGTATGGCAGGTAATCTCATCCTTGCCGTCATAAATCATCCCGCCCATATTGCCGCCGGCCCGGTATTTTTCCAGCTGCACCAGCGCCTCTTTATGCTGCAGCAAAAGCTCCTTAGCCTTGGCTGCATCCGCCTTCTGCAGCTCGCCGGCAAAGGCTACCACATCCTTGCCCGTCGCCAGCACAAACTCCTTCTTCGTCTGCTCGTCCAGCTTATTCAGCTTGCGGCGCAGCTTTAAGGCCACCTGCTTGGCAATATCGGTAATCGCCTCCGCTGCCTCCGCTTCATCAAGCTGCTTCAGCAAATCCTGCACGGAAATCTGCGGATTGGCAACCGCAGGCATCGTCACCACCGGCTGCAGGCTGTTATATACGCCCACCGGGTCATAAATCTCAAAATGATCCTTGCCGATTTTATCGCAGCGGCGCGTTGCGCGTCCCAGCATCTGCTCAAACAAAATACGCGATTTCACGCAGCGCATAAACACCAGCGTAGTAATCTCCGGCACGTCGATACCGGTAGTCAGCAAATCCACCGTCACCACAATGCTCGGGAAGCGTTCATTCTTAAAGCGCTTGATTTTTTCCTGAATCTTTTTCTGGTCACCGTTAGCCACGCTACCGGTAATCTTCATAATCGCATCGCTGTCCAGATTATCCTTGGCATAAAGCTCCTGCAGCATGCTCACAATCATATCGGCATGCGTATCGGTAGCAGCGTAAATCAGCGTTTTGCCGTAGGTTTCCGGCGCGTCGGGATAAAGATTTTTGGCAATCTCCGCCAGCACGGCCTTGTTGAATTCCGGCACGATAACACGGCGGTTGAACTGGTCGACATCAAAATCAACATCATCGTCCAAATAAGCTGTATCAAGTTCACCGGTCTGCTTGTTGATATATTTAACAGTATCGCCCTTTTTGAGCTTTATTCCCTCTTCACTGAGCTTAGTTGTCAGCTGATGCGGTGCGTCATGGTCAATAAGATAACCGTCCAGCACAGCCTCGCGATAGGTATAGGTATAAACAGGCTCGCCGAAAATTTCTGTCGTCTGCAAAGCAGGCGTTGCGGTGAGCGCAATTTTCACCGCATTAAAATAATCCAGCACATAGCGGTACTTGCTCTGGTAATCGCGCTGGTCGCGATAAAGCTGCTCTGCCTCCGCCATTTCCTTATCCAGAATATAACCGCGGTGCGCCTCGTCGATAATAATTAAATCATAATCGCTGACTGCAGGAATACGCTCCTCGCTTTCGGCATACATAATGCGCTTCATCATACCCTGTACGGTAGCAACGTGCACGGCGGTTTCCGCATCAATCAGCTTATCGGTAAGCTCCTTGATATTGTAAATCTGGTCCAGCGTCTGCAGGCTTTCCAGCTTAACCTCTTTAAAGACATCCTGCGCCTGCACGCCCAAGGCGTTGCGGTCGACGAGGAATAAAATACGCTTAAAGCGCTTTGCCTTCAAAAAGCGGTAAATCATGCCCAAAACCGTGCGTGTTTTACCGGTGCCCGTGGCCATCGCCAGCAGCGCCGTCCGCTTGCCGCAGCGCACTGCCTCATCCACCGCCTGGACAGCCTTCAGCTGATAATCGCGCAGATGCAGACCGTTTTCGTCCTGCAGAAAATCATACGGCAAAGCATCGAGAGCAGCATTGCCATCCGCAGTATTTTCCTGCAGCATTTCTTTTAAACCTAAGGGAGAATGCCAGCCTGCCATAGCCCGCGGCATATTGCCGCTTTGACGCAAATCCGCAAACCAGATACCGGATTTTATCTGCAGCTGCTGCACATACGGCCTGCCGTTGGCAGCAAAAACAAAGGGCACCTTAAAATCCTGCCACTGTCCCAGCAAATATTCCGCATCGCATTTTCTCACAGCGCGCGCATAATCCTTGCATTGGTAGCTGATAACACTGGAAATATCCGTATCCCACTTTTTCGCTTCGATAATGCCCACAAGCTTCTCGCCGATAAAAAGCGCGTAATCGGCGTAGCCCTTTTTCTCGTTGCCCGGAACCTTGTCCGTAGGCCATTCGGCAATCGCCAGATTGCGTCCCTTCGCAGGACGGCAGCCCTTGCTGTAACGCAAAACAGTGGTGTCCGCCTCCCAGCCAACCTGACGCAGCTGCTCGTCAATCAGGCAGCGTGTTTCCGCTTCCGTCTTAGGGCGCTTGTTGGCAGCCTGCAGATTCGCCTGACTGCGTTCCTTGTGCGGAACAGGCACAGCCTGCTGCGCCTTTTCGTTATCCTGCTTACGCAGGCGCGCTTCCTCCGCCTTATCCTTGGCAGTTTCAACAAAGGCTGCCTCCGGCTGCTCCGCAGGCAAATGATATTCCTGATGCTGATAGGTATAATCACCGTACACCTGCATAAACCATTCGCAAAGACTGTACGCCTGCGGCAGCAGCAGCTTAGCCTTCTGCAGCGAATCTGTTCCTTCATGGCGCGCTTCGTTACCGCCCAAGCGCAGGCGATGCATAATGCGTGCCAAATCCTCTGTGATGTACTCTTCGTTTTCCAGCAGGCGGATTTTGTTTACCAGTGTATCCTTCATCTGATAAGGCATTGCTATATTGTCAAAATCAAACATTTTATTAACGATATCTTCGCACAGCAGGCCCAGCTTAAAAAGGCAGGAGTTGGAATCGCTGTACAGATAGCGCTCCGCGAACTCGCCTGTTTTTTCCAGACCGGGAAATTGTGTGCGTAAAAAGCTGAAGCCAGATGCCATAAAAACGGCCTCCTTTGAGCTGTAAAAATGATAATAATATATTTATATTCGCCTTGAAATAAAATTTACCTGCTGAATATGTTTTCGCAAAACAGCGGATATTTCCTGCACAGATGCCGCAATAAAAAAGCTGTATACTTTCCCGCGCAGGAAAAGCATACAGATCTCTCACCCATAATCCCTATAAAGTAAAATAACCGCGCCAAGATTTCTCTTAGCACGGTTATCAGTTGTTATTTGAGCAATTCACGAACCATAACGTTAATACGTTTGCCATCTGCACGGCCTTTGGTTTTTGCCATAACTGCCGGCATTACCTTGCCCATATCCTTGGGACTTGTAGCACCAACAGCAGCAATAACTTCTGCCACGATAGCCTTCAGCTCGTCATCGCTGAGAGCTTCCGGAAGATATTTTTTCAGTATAGCAATTTCTTCCTTAGCTTGGGCAACCAATTCGTCACGACCTGCTTTTTGGAATTCCTCAACAGAATCCTGACGCATTTTGACCTCTTTCATCAAGACAGCCAGAACCTCATCATCTGTAAGTTCCTTTTTGTCATTGATTTCAACATTTTTAATATTAGCACGCACCATGCGGATAACAGACAAACGCAGCTTACCTGCTTCTCTGTCCTTCATGGCCTGCTTCATCTCTACCGGGTCGCCCACAATCTCGAACTTGCT
>OGDE01001204.1_pt1 | contig 17089 bp, 16 predicted proteins | sample 1570321 | NCBI WGS metagenome assembly OGDE01 (sample SAMEA2581976, study PRJEB24529) | metagenome | biome: Human gut stool | place: China | collected 2011 | reverse complement strand
ACAATATCGGAAAAATAACCTAAAAAAATTTGTCTGAAAAAGTGTTGACAATCCATCTTATATCTTTTCCGTCAATGGCATCTCCAAGACAGTCCCAACCCTCGTATCGTTCTCTTGCGAATAATTCAATTCGTGGGACATCGCCGCACAGCTCCACTATTCTGTCCCTGATTTCATCCGGTTTCTTGCTGTGTTCCATAATCCTTGCATCGCACACCTGCGGCACCGCCTTTGACACACGCTTTGGTCTGCCTTTTGTACCGAGGATACAGATTTCCGAGTTGGAACGTGTCCAGAAACCAAGTCCAAGAAAAAACCTGTCCGACTTTTTGTTACGTTTTACCCAGTTAAAACCACAGGTCTTGTAGGTAAAGCCCCAGCTTTCCATGACAGAAATTCCTTCTAACAGGCAGGGAAACGTTACCCACAAAAAAAGAATACAGTCATCAGCGGCAATGTTTCCTACCGGTAATGACCGTATATCTTCGATTTCCATTGTATGATAATGGTTCTCTGCACTTCTGCCCTCGCCCTTTTTGGAATAGACCTTGTAGTGCCAGGGCGGATCAGCATAAATCACATTGTACTTTTTCCCCAATTCTATCCCTCCTGTGTTCCTACGATTTTTGCAAAGAGCTTGTATTCTTCCTTGTCAAGCTCCACGAAAAACTCCGTATCCGCTTTCTTTACGGTTTTCTCCTCTGCCTTTTTCACTTTTTTTACCAGACGAAGCAGCACAAAGTTCTGCTTTGAAAGTTCCATGCTCTGTTGAAAGGTCAGCTCCTCATTTTCAAGCTGTTTCTGCTTATCGTGAATTACCCCTGCCATGCGCTTTCCTATTTCCACCGCATCAGAAAGGCTGACTGTTACCTGTGCCTTTGTCTTTCCGCTGCGTTCCCACTCCTTATGAAGCAGCTTAACCAGATACTCCATATCTTTTCTGATTTCTTTTCCTGTTATCTGTTTTTCCAATCTTTTTTCCTCCCTGTCTTATCTTGATTTTTCTGGTTTTATTTCTCCGATTTCTGCAAAGTCCTTATCATAAAGACCTGCGTTCAGTCCTTTTCTGAAATGCTCCAAATCGCTTGTACCAAATTCTTCAAAGTTTGCCATCATGATTGCTTCTCTTGCTTTACTACTCATGCGCTCATCCATTTCCAAGTTGGAATACAGACAGAATCTGTCCTGAAGCATCTCCCGGTACTGATAGATATCTTCTATCTTCCTTCCTGTCCCGTACTGTTGCCTGATATGGTGAAAATCAATGGCAGAAGGTGTACTGCTTAAATACAGTCCATGCCCCCACTCAATCGCAATCAGGCTGTTATCCTCTGTGGGTTCTGCCCCACGGGGATGCCTTGCAAATAAATCGGTTCCCTGTGCCACCACAAAGCTGCCTGTCATGGTGTCCATTAACAGCAGGTTCCTTTCTGACAGCTTTTCCATGACACGATAATCGTGACCGTTGAAATTACGGAGCGTCTGCCCCTGTTCAAAGACCGTATCCAGCCTTGTATAAGAAAGACTGTCAATGCTGGCTTTTCCTCTGGTATCCATACCAAGCTCTGCCAGCTTATTCAGGCATTCCCCGGAGCATCGTTTTTCATCAAATACAGTCTCCTGATCCGTACTGTTATAAAAGCCCTTCAAAAACTTCATAAGCTGTCTGTCATCCACACAGAATCTTGCAGCAACCGATTTATTGCCTGCAAAATACAGTTCGCTCCAGTCATTTTCCTTTCCCAAAGTCCTTCCAAGTTCTATCATGGAATCTGCAACATCTTTCTGGCTGTCAAAAGTATCCATATCCACATACTTCAGATAGTCAGCTACTGTCATGAGGAAATTGGTTTCTGTCCCTTTCCAGTTTTCCGATACTAAAATAATCTCTGTAACTTTCATTTCTACCTCCAAAAAGGGCAGCGCCTATCGGCACTGCCCTGTCTCAAGTCCAATCTGGAATAATGTCATCTGACCGTTTTGTATCTGTCCTGACGCATCTTTTCTCTTTTCAGTTAATATCTGTTTTAGGCGCTCTGCACACTGGGCGAAGGACTCCCGGTATCCATCCGGGTTTTTCGTGTGCCTGCGCATGGTAATCAGGTCATCTTCTTTTAAAGCTCCTGCAAGCCCGCCGGCATATCCGAGTACGTTGTCAATGCTGATTTGCTCTGCTTCCTTCTTTCCAAGCATTTCCCTGTTGCATAAAAGGAATTGGAAATTTGCGTCCGAAAGATAGGTGTCAAGCACTTCCGCCGCCCGGTCACGGATTTGGGCGGCTTGTGCCATATACCCATTTTCCGTAACCGGAGGAAGTTCCCTGAAATAAATCTCCGGGTATTTACTCATGTCCCCTCCATACAACTCCTCTAACTGCTTCTTTGCATGAATGATGTGGTTGCGAGTCAGGTTCATGTTCCCCGCATCATCATAAAAAGGATCGCTTCCGCCATACTCTTTCATATATTCCCAATGTTCGTACTCCCGGATAAGCTCTGCTTCATAATCCGGTGTTTCTTTTTTTGTCATTCTTTCCACCGCCTATCTCGGTCTGCCGATAAATACAATCGAAGATCTGCTCTGCACAGGTCGGTACACAACACCGATCCGCTCGTTGGCGGCTTCCACCACCATACCGTTACCCACATAGATTGCCACATGGGTAATGTTGAAAAATCTTCCATTCTTACTGTAACTGTAAAAGATTAAATCCCCCGGCTGCATTTCTTCGTAATTCACCAGATAATTATGGTCATAGCAGAACTTGCCCTCTGCCGCTGCGGTATTTGCACCTTCATACATAATGTTTACCCCGGCATTCTGCCATGCGTAATAGGCAAGGGAGCTACAATCAAAGTGTGTACCGCTGTCCCTCAAATCCTGACTGTACGGGTATCCTACCTTTGACAAGGCATATTCCACGACCTTTTTTCCGTTTGCATCGGAAACTGCATCCACAATCGCCTGATACTGTTCCGGGCTTAATGTCTCGCCGGGATCTCCGCCACCGCCTATATAACCCATCATCGCCAGATTTTCCGGTTTCATCAGTTCTGCAAGCATTTCCTGTTCTTCTTCATCAAAGCCATACTCCGAAATCATGTCATGGTAGGTCTTTAGCTTTACATTGACTTCCTTGACGGTAGTGGATGTGGTATTTCCTTCCTCATCTGTCGAGGTATCTGTCCGGCTTGTAATGGTGTAGCTGCACATATCATCAAAAACGGATTTTAAGTTTTCCTTTGCCTTATCCGTCATATCCGTAGCAGTATCACCATTTCCATACTTCACCATATAGACCGCCAGAATATCACAGTAATTATCCGGCTCTCCCGCTCCCTCAAAATCCACATAAATCTTTTCGCTGGTATCATAACCGGAATAGTTCGTCAGTTCATCATTTACCTCCCTGTTAAACTCTGCGACATAGGCTGATAATACCTCCTGCGTGGTTTCTCCCGATGATATGGACGGAAAGAAAATGGCAAAGGGCGAATTATAGATAATCGCTATAACAGCAATAATCGGAAGCGCCACAAGTGCCACCAGAGCAAACAGGGCAAGCAGAAACAACCCCACATACCGGATGATGTACTTTGCTACCATGGAAAAACGCATAAGCGCTATATCCTTTAAGGCTTTTCCAATGCTGTCCTGATTTTCCTCCTGCCTGAGTTTTGCAACAAAGAGCTGTATCATGCGGTTTCTGGTAGAGTTTTTTACATCCTTTTTATCCATTGCAATGCCCACAGCTTCTCCGGCTGCCGCACCGATCAGCACGCCTCCTACTCCCGTGGTTGCAGTTCCGGCGGCTGTCCCTGCCGTTGCTGCAGCCGCCTTTGCTGCGGTCTTTGCGGTTTCCTTTGCCGCTGCTTTTGCCGCTGCCTTTGAGGTTTCCTTTGCCGCTTTTGCTGCACTGTCCTTTGCTGCCTTTTTACTGATTTTCTTTCCAGCCTGCACCTTCTTGATGCGCTTCTCTTTCGCCTTTGCTGCCTGTGTACGGTAAAGTCTCCTGCCTGCATCTGTGGCACTTTCCACCGGACGGGATAAGTTTCTTGCAACCATATAGGACTCATAAACCTCACTGCCACCCTCCATCTGGTCTAAGGAAGTCTTTGCACCTACCGAAGCAAGCGTGCTTACTGTACTGCCATTTTTCCTTCCAATGGCTTTTTCCCTATCCTGCTTTGATTTCTCAAACTGTGCATATTTGCTGTTTTCCTTCTGCATGGATTTTTTGATGTCCTCTTTTACGGACTTACTTTTTACACTGGAAGATTGAGCCGACTGACCTCTTTTATCGGAAAGACGCTTTTCTGCATCCGCTTTTCCATTACTGTCCTTTGTGGCAAACTTTACCTTTAATGCAGACATTCTTTTATCCATGTTGTCTGCCTTTGCTTCCCTCTCTGCCCCGGCAAACTTCGGAGTCCTCTCTACGGTCAGGACATTTCCCGCCTTGATTTTTGTCTCCGGGGCAGTCTTTACATGAAGCTTTGTCTTTTCTTTGGTATGAATGACCATCGGCTTGTCATCCACCTTTTTGATGTTCAATTTTCCTCACCTTCTTCCTGAAAAAGAGCAAAAAAATAGCACCTAAACCAATGGCTTAGATGCTGTGATTTACTGTTTATTCTCTCTTTTCCGCTTTGCTTTCTGCTCCGATTTTCTCTGCCTTTTTTCGTACATATCATGAATCCAGTCTTTTACCGGAGCCTTCCACATTTCCTTTTTATTTGGGATATTCCTTATCAGGCTTTGGGGGTTAAGCCCCATTTCCTTTGCCATGCGGATTTCTTCTTCTCCGAGCCGACATTTCCTTTTTGCCTCATCCCAAAGCTCCTGTTTATATGCCATCTGTACATTTCCTCCACAAACTGATAAAATCCTTTACCAGAGCCTCATCCCGTTTGTCACGGCATTTCTTCATAAGCTGTTCTGTATCCGAAAGCATATCCAGCGTATGATATTCTCCAAATTTTACATTCAGCTTCATAATATATCTTACCAGCTTTTCTTCCGGTTCTATTCCAACTGCATACAGCATTTTTTCGATACCTGATTTTTCTCTAAGAGATGCCTGTTCACTCTGGTAAATAACCTCTGCCTGTTTTGTTATCTTATCCTCACGGACAATTTTAGTAATTTCATAGGAATGTGACAGATCACGATACAGAATATCATAATCTCTTTCTGCAACATACGTTGTAATAAAAGAATTACAATGGCACAATCCCTTTTCTTTCCCCTGTGCTTTGACTATCCCCAGATGGAGTACCTTATCTTCCATTCTGTGAATTAAAAGATAGTCGCTGTCAAATTCCGAATCAGGATTATGGTTAATATCAAAAAGATACAACTTTGAATAAGAGCAGATCATTTCCGGTAAAAGGTAAAGATAATCCAGTTTCAAATGTATCAGCTTTAACATTCTATCCTGCTTTTCTTTTGTTTTATAATACTTCTTAACGAGCTTTTCTAATGACTCCAGTGTAATTCTGCCCTTCTTTACTGCATATACACCAAAATCCCCGGCATACTGATTCGGTCTGCCAACATATTGAAGCCCCATCAAATGCGGTATTTTCAGTTCCGTATTTGTCAGATGCAGTATTCGTTTTGCAGTATGAATATAATAATCATATTTGCACAGTACATCTTTGGTATCATTAAATATTTTCAACAAGCGGGTATCTTTCATAAAACCATCCTTATCCTCATCGTTGGAAATGGAATCGTCCAGTTTCCATAAAAGAAAAATGCCTGGGCTGTTAGGCTCAGGCTTAACTTTTCTTTTTTGAATTGCAATTCTGGGAGCAGTCCTATGATAATTCCATAGGCAGAGGCTAACTTTGTATTTGTATCGCCCGCAAAGCCGGGACGGGTAGCTCCTCTCTATCGCCGCAAAAGCACTTAAGCTTTTCATTACCTATAATCTAACATGAGAATCAGCCAATGTCAACCGCATTTTTGCTTTTCTCTAAGGCAATTTTTTCATGAATATTTGTGTTGTAGAGGTTGTAAAGGTCTGTTCCTTTTTCAATCTGGTTGTCAAAAGGAATTACCACATTTCCGCATTTCATCAGTCCCATACCGCTCTGGGTATTGGTTACGAAGCGGAGCTGTGCTTCTGATACACCAATAACCTCTGCCATTTTGGAGCTGTCCGTATTTGCCTGCTTTAACAGGGCAACAAACTCGGAGTTTGCAAGCATGGTTGTCGCTGTGTAGTTCTGCAAAAGATCCACGACATTCTGCGTGATGCCAGTACAAAGACCGCCCTGCTTTCTAACCTTTTTCCAGAGCTGCTGCAAATATTTCGCAGAATACTCCGAATTGAGAAGTACATGGAACTCATCAATATACAGCCATGTTGCCACGCCACGCTTTCCGTTTGCAATGATACGGTTCTGGATACTCTCCATCATAACGAGCATTGTGATAGGACTAAGCTCCGTACCCAAGTCACGGATACCGTAAACGGTGAAACGGTTATCAACGTCAACGTTCGTTTGATGATTAAAGATGTTCAAAGAACCATTGACAAAAAGCTCTAAGGAAAGTGCAATGTCCTTTGCCTCCTCCTCTGGCTGGTTCATTAAAATCTCATAAAAGTCTGACATGACAGGCACATACTTCTCCCTGCTTCTGGCAATGTCGATATAGAGCTTTCTCACGCATCGGTCAATAATGGACTTCTGGCGGGAGTTAAGGCTCTCACCCATACACTGCTCGCAAAGACCAAGCATAAACTCTCCCTTCTCACGGATCATGCCCTTGCTATCGTTCAAATCAAGACTCCAGACATCCATATCCAGAGGATTCACATAGTTGTCCGTGTAGGTAGACATATTGACTACCGTTCCTCCGTAGGTATGGGCAATGTCAAAATACTCGTTCATCGGATCGATAACGATAATCTCGTCATCCGTTCCCAAAAAGACATTTCCCATTTCCATCTTGCAGAAGAAGGACTTACCGGAACCCGGAACACCGAACACGAATCCGTTTCCATTGATGAGCTTTTTGCGGTTTCCAATATTTATATTCTTCGATACCTGATTGATGCCGTAATAGCACCCGCTTCCATCATTTAATTCCTGCACGTTAAAAGGCATCAAAACAGCAAGGCTCTGTGTCAGCATGGTACGCATGGTTTCCACCTGTCTGACACCGATAGGAAGTGCTGTATTTAATGCCTCTCTCTGTTTCAGATAATGTTCCTCAATGGTAACGGAATTTCGCTTGCCGATGGTTTCCACCGTTTCGGTCATGCTGTCCAATTCTTCCTTCGAGTCTGCCATGAGAATAATTGTGGCTGCCACATAGTAAAGGCACTGGTCATTCTCACGCACATCATCCATGATTTCCTCAATCTCTTTTTTCTCAATTCGCTTGTTATAGGAGATTTCGGAAGAAAAATCATTGTTCTTGTTTCTTACCCTCTGCTGCTTGATAATATCCGACTCAATACCGAGGTATTTCTTCTGAAGGATTTTTGTTGTCATGTCCTTCGGAATCGGTACAACATCAATGCTGGTAATGGAATGAACCGGAAGGGAAGTGATTTCATTTAAGAAACGGTCTGAAAGACTGGAAGGGTATTTTTTGATAAATAATGCCCTGCAATATTTCTTCTCGTCCTTGAAGTAATCCGGGTAGAACTGTATCATACCGTTACACAAATCGTTGCGGAAATCTGCCCCCACTTTTTTGGCTTCCCTGATGTCAAAGTCAAAGCTCCCCTCATCTCCAAGGTGATAGTAGTCATATAACACCTTGATTCTCTCGTTGCCGGAAAGCGGAACAATCTCCGCACCAAGTTCATTGAACGCCTTGTGAATGGAGGCTTCGATAGTTGCAAACTGTGCCTTTGCCTCCTCAAAGTTCTTGCGTTCAATGGTAATGGTTAAATAACGCTCCTGTTCAATCCCCTGTCTGCCCTCATGGATTTTCTTCTCCATGATGTCATTGTAGATTTTACGGAAGCCGTTAAACCCGTCCTCTTTTTCCTGCAAGAATACATAGTCCCTGACCTGCTCCATGTCCTTATTCTTGTTGTTAATTGTGATCTTGAAACTCACATCGAGGGAATTTAAGAACTTGCAGTAACGCTCAAAAATGTCAATCTGCTCGACTTCGTTGGTTGTTGTATAGTTAATATCCTGAAAACGGTAGCACTTGGAAAAACGGTTCTTTGCCACCTCAAAGATACCGTTCTCTGCCACCTTCATAATCTCAATCGTTTCCTGTATGGATTTCGGAGTCTTATAAAGCGGTTCGCTTGCTTTTTTCAGTTCCTTAAATCCGTCTGTAAATAAACCCAATTTGATCTCTCTTTCCGCAGCCGGACAATTCCGGCCGCTAAAACCAGAACTGTCCAACCGTGAAAGGTCGGTAGTTACTTACCTTCTGTTACTTCTTAGTGTTTTGCCTTGTAAATCACCGCACCGATAACAGCAGCTACAAGTGCTGCCACAAGACCAAGCATCATTTTCTTTGTTTTTTTCTTCATAGCTTCAAATTCCTCCTGATTTCCTTTTGTCTGGGGAGCTTTACCTCCCTTTTTCTTTTTCTCTGCCACAGTCTTTGCTGCTTCTTCCTGCTGGCACTCTTTTATAACTGCCTCACCTTCCGTTGAAACATAGGTCAGTGGATGATTTGCAAAGAGCATACGCATCTTTCTTCCCATGACTTCATAAAAGCTCATACCGTTAAAGCTGTAAAACCCTCCAAGTGCAATCGGTGCCACCACCGGGATTGCCACATATACGCTGGGCGTTAATCCGATATAGCGGTACAGAAGAAGTACAATGCTTCCTCCCGCCACCACCGAAGCCACGGAAAAGATAAGCTGCTTTGCGGTAAGTCCCATGACCACCGACTCCTTGTAGCGGTCAATGTCCTTGTTAATCTCGATTACCATTGTTTCTACCTCCTATCTGCTTTTTTCTTTTTCCGGCTTTTTTGCATCCATCCCGATGCTATGCTCATAAGCTGCCATCTGTTCAGGACATAACTCCCTAAGCTTCTCAGCATTGAACAGATAAAGGGGAAATACACAAAAACCGCTTCTGCCTGTAAGCCCCGTAAATTCACCCAAACCATTCTCCGTCACAAACTTTTCCGCATTGGAAAGATTGTTGGTATCCAGATATCCACAGTAAGCCGGTGCCGGTGCATCAATGTTTACGGTCAGACTTCCGTAATGTTCCGGGTATCCCTCCTCATTGGTTAACATGGAGATTGCAATTCTGCCATTGTTCGCATACTGCTGGACTTCAAGCTGAATTTCCGAATCCCCTCCATACTCAGAGTGATAAATCAGGCTGTTTTGTGTTTCAAGTGTTTCTTTCTGCATCTACTTTTCCTCCTTATAGTCCAAGTGCCTTGCTGGTGAGTGACTGCGCTCCTTTTACGCTTCCTACCGTAAGTGCTATGGTAAAGGTCATCTCACACAGATAAATTAGGGTTTGCGCCCAATCCGCATAGTTTCCGGTAAATGAAGGTAAACCTGCATTGATAAAGGCATTGCAGATAATAATGGCAAGTGCCATCGTGACCGCCTCAAACACCACCGACAGGAAATTCTTTGCATAAGAACTTGCCGTGTGAGCCACATTCCTGTTTCCCGCCATTGTGGAAAATGCAATGGAGCCGATAGGCACAATAATCATCAGTTTCAGAAAGCGGAAATATACGGTGTATATCATAAAGAAACCGCAGATGATGATGATGATACTGAGAAGTGCTGCCAGTATCAGCATAATCAGACTCTCTCCGAACCCTAAATTCTTAATAATGTCTGCCTGGGTGCTGTCAATGGTAAGTGTCGTGCACTGCCCCGCTGACAGGGCATTGACAAGGTTTCCTATCGTTGTAAAAAATGCTTTCATTATCGTGACATTGTTTGCCACAAACCACTCGGCAAGACCAAGACGGATCAGCATACGCAGGATGACTTCAAAACGCATCTCCTCTCTGACATCCACACTCTCCGAGCAGAACCCGATAACAAAGAACAAAACCACAAGGGAAGAACCAACGCCGACAAATATCGGTTCAATGCTCTCCACAACCTGCCACGGACCGCCTCCTTTAAAATTTACCGGGGACTGACCTAACATGGAGAATACAAGGCTGACCTGATTATTCCAGAAGCCGAATACCATCTCCAGAAGTGCAAGTATCTTATCCCCTAGCTTGAAAATATCCACTTATCGTTCACCTCTTTCCTTCCATGAGAGGACGGACAGTTTCTGCCGCCCTCCGTGATAAAGACTTCATGCTTCTTAAAATCCAAGGAAGGTAAGAACTGTGGAAATACCTGCCATCATGACTCCGGCAACGATACCCTTTAGGGCTGAGTTCATTGTGGAAGAATCCTGCTGCTGGTATGCCTGTGCAAACTCCATGACATTCTTGGCAAGGATGATGACACCCACTGCACCGATAATGGCAATGACAAGAGTTTTTAAGTTATCAAGAGGCTGTGTAATGGCACTGGTATCACCGCCTGCCGCAAAAACTGTCATGGGCATGGCATTTAACACCATATAACCGGCACCGCAGACAGCGGCGGCTGTTCTCTTTAATCTGGACAATCCTTTTGTTTCCTTCTGATTGGTTGTAACTGCTTCATTTTTACGCATAAGATCTGTTCTCCTTTTCTTTGTTTAATTTCTGTTATCTATGAACACGGGATATTCCCGCAGCAATGGTAAACCGGGCTTTCCCCGGTGCGTTTGTGCCTACCCCCCCTTTCAGGCATAAAAAAATCAGACTGTTTCCAGCCTGAAAAATTTATCCCTGTCTGTTTTTGACTGCCCGGTAGGTGCGTCTGATTTCCCTCATTTTTGCTACATCCGTTTCCGGATAGAATACCGCAAGGATTTCTTTCTTTGTCATACCAAGAGCCATCATCTTATGAAGCTCCTCTTTCTGCTCTTTGGAATACTGCCACTGAGCCATACGGTTCATAATGGTATCTTCTCCGGCAATCTTGCGTTTGGATGTGCCTGCCCCACCGGAACCGGTAGGCTTTGCTTCCTCTCCGGTTTCTTTAGTATCTTCCTCCTCCGGTGCATACTGTAATTCATTTTCCTGCTCTTTGTTAAGCTTCTCCCTCTGCTCCTTTTCATCAAGGCTCAAAAACCGCTTTCGCATATCAAGCTCTGTCAGCACACCAAACTCCTCATAGGTCAGAGAGTCAATGTAGACATTTTCCCCCTTTTCCTTCAAGCCCTCATAATAGGCTAATGCTTTGGGTGACAGTATCCTGTATGGCTGTTCTTTGACACTTCCCTGACTGTAAGGGACATGGACATAAGGCTTACCTTTTCCGTCTGCGGTCTGTGAAAAAGCAGGGTGTGCAAACGGAATATACTTGTTATCCATAATCGGATCGAATCCACGGATAAAGATGAGGCATTTCTTGTTATCCAGCTTTCTTACCTCATCCGGGGTAAACAGTTCCCTTCCAAGTACATCATAGTTCCGGCTGGAGCTGCCCTGCCTGCCTTTGGTTTCTCCGCTGGATTTCTTGTCAATCGTTCCTTTTCCAAGAAGCTCCGACACATACTTATGGGTACTCTGTTCATTACCGCCAAGATAGATAAACGTATCGCAGTTGCCGGGGATCGTTTCCCAAGTATCCTTGAACAATGCTTTAAGCTGTGCAAAGTTCTGGATAATGATGATACTGGAAATCTCCCTGCTTCGCATGGTGGAAAGCAGGGAACAGTAGTCATCCGGCAATGCGACATTGGCAAATTCGTCCATCATAAATGTCACATGAATCGGCAGTCTGCCGCCGCAGTTAAAGTCAGCCTGATAGTACAGCTCCTGAAAGATCTGTGTATAGAGCATTCCTATGATAAAGTTGTAGGACTTGTCAGAATCCGGAATGACACAGAAAAGAGCTGTCTTTGTTTCACCGTCCCCGTTCACACCGATACCCAGCTCCGCAAGTTTTAAATCATCCTTTGACAGCATACGGAGTACCTGTTTGTTTTCCAGAAAAGCAAGTCTTGAGTTTGCGGAAATGATGATGGAACGGACGGTATCACCTGCACCCCTCATACATTTGTTGTACTGTTTCACCGCCGGATGTGCTGCCCCAAGCGGCGAGGTTTCCTCCAGAAACTTCATACGGATGTCCAGCTTGGAAGGCTTGTTCTGCTCTGTTACCTCCGCTTCACCAAGAAGCTGTAACACGGTCTCAAAGTTTCTCCTTGCAGGCGGTTCCTCCAGCCACACATAATAGAAGATTGACTGTAAGAACAGCCCCTCGGCTTTCTCCCAAAATGGATCGGAAGGTGTCGCACCCTTTGGCGTGGTGTTGGAAATCAGGTTGGTAATGAGCTTTACTATATCTGTTTCCTCTCTCAGATAAGAGAAAGGATTGTAACAGTCTGATTTATCCATTTCCAAAAGGTTAATGACCTTCACGTTATAACCGTTGTTCTTTAACATTTCCCCGCAGCTTCTTAATATCTCCCCTTTTGGATCGGTACAGATAAAGGAGCAGTTATGGGGCATCTGCATCAGATTCGGCTTGACTTCGTAGAAGGTCTTTCCCGCTCCGGAGCCTCCGCAGATTAATATGTTGCCATTTAATTTCAGCCTTCTGAAATCCAGCGACATCTTCACATTCTGGCTCAGGATTCGGTTGAAATTCTCATCCTTATCCATGAGGATTTTATTGGCAAACTTCGGGGACTCAAACCTCGCCGTACCAAATTCCTTGCCGGGCATGAAATTTCTCTGGCTGGTAACATACATAAGCAGAGCGGTGGCATATACCACTAAGGCTATTACCACCGCTTTTACTGTTCTCTCATTATAATAATTTGCAAATGGTGCTGCGCACACACGGTTAAAAGAGGAAAGGAAGGTGTTGATATCCCCTCCCGGCTCCCATGCCCCGTTCAGCAGATACCCCGCATAACCGGAAAGTATGGCACCAAGAATGATGAACCAAAGGGACACTTTTTTCTTTTTAGGAACCATAGGCAGCTACCTCTTTTTCGAAGCAGGAGCTTTCTTTCCCCTGTTCATGGCAGCCGCTTTTCTCTGTGCTTCCTGATAACGCTTTCTGACCTCTGCCGCCACGCTGTCATAGTGACCTTCATACAGATCCCTGCCCTTCATGGTTCCCATTACTCTGTTATCCTCAGAGTACAGCTTGTATTCCTTATCACTGTCAAGGAATGTCAGAATGGTCTTGCCATCGTGGATTTCCATTGCATTTTCCTTGTTGATCCACAGATACCTCGCATTCTCTCCATACATTCCCGGTATTCTGGTTTTTACCGCATGGTCATTCTCCTCCAGAACCAGTTTCTTTGTAATGGTAATATCCACAAGGTTTTTACTCTGTGTGGCTGCTATGGTCTGCATACGCTGTGCCAGCTCCTTATAGCTTCGGATACGGTTAAGAAAGGCATCCTTATCCATGATGACCTTGTGCTGTCCGTTATCCTCTTTGGCAAGCACACCGATTCTCTCAAGCTGACCGACCACCTGCTGTGCCTGTTCTTTCTCAAGACTGAAATTTTCCTTAATGTCCTCCACACTGACGGTCTTTTTCTCCATTGCATACAGACCGACCTTTTCCATCAGCCCCTCTAAGGCTTCCCCGGCTTTTGCAGCTTCCGCCGTGTGGAGGTTATCGTTTCCCTTTTTCTGCCCTTTTAGAAAAGACATGACCTTTTCCAGTTCCTTTTCATCACTGTTTTTCAGGTAATCATCAAAGGTGGCTATCCTGCCGGACTTTAACTTCTGTATCATCATGTTTACTCTCGGCACCGCCTCAGTATGGAAGATAATCTCACTCATTCCGTCCTTTTTATTGATGTCCGGCAGAACCGAGTAAAGGATTCCATACTTCTTTGCCATCTTTTCCACCTGCTTCATATCCTCCGTGGCAAACTGCAGCACCTGAAGATCGCCGCCCTTTAACAAGAGCTTCCGCATGTCGGTCTTTCCCATCGTCTTTTCATGGTCTAATATGGCAATCAGAAAGTCCACCGCCTTTTTCATCTGTTCTACGGTGCCGCTTCCGACCTTCATGGCAATCTCAATCCCGTCATAAGCCACACGGATAATCTGCACCGCCTGTTGTATTTCTTCTGACATACATGCCCTCCTATCTTATCATTGCTTCCTTTTTTCCAAGCTGTTCCTTCACCTTATCCACAGAAAGCTCCCTGATTTCGTCCGCTGTAAGACTCACTCCATTGACCGCCAAAAGCTCCGATATGGTGTTGATTGCCTTTTCCTCCTGAATAGAACTCAAGGGCAACTGCCATCTGCTCCCCGGTCAGCCCTTCCTTTGTGATACATTCCCTAACATTTTCCAGATATCCGTTTCTAAGGCAGGCAGAATGCACCTTCATCTGTGCATAGTCAAGCCTCTTTGACGTATAGGTTTCCGTCTCCGCAATGGTAAGACCATATTGCAGATCGGACTCCACCAGCTTTAGCATTTCCTCCGTAAACTTAGGATTTTTACGCAGGTTATTCAAATGGGCTTTGATGTCAATGCTGCTTACTTTTTCTCTTTCCTGCATCTGCTTCCTCCTTCCAATGGGTAAAAAAATACAGCCCTACAATACAGGCTGTCTGCTTTTCTCCACTTTTCTGTTTTCTTCTTTCTCTCTGGTTTCCTCTAATGTCTTTCCGGTATCCGGTTTCATAAGCTCTGCCAGAATACGCTTTGCAATCCGTTCCTCTTTGGAAACTGCTTTCTCTTTATCCCTCACCCTTGCAATCTCATTTTTATAATGCTGCTTAAATTCCTCCACCTGCTCCACAGTGTATCCCTGTGCTTTCAGCTTTTCCGATATTTTTTCGTATCTCTCATGCTCCGGGGCAAAAAGCTCCTCGCCTCTCTGGAAACAGTGTTCCAGTTCTTCAAAGGTTGTTAATCTCGGCTTCCGCATTTTCATCGGTTGTAATAGTTGCAACAAGATCGCCTGCCTTAAAGATAACTCCAGTTGCACCATCAGGATGTACGATATCCTCTCTTGCATATACTCCGTAAACTGCACCTATCAGGCTTGCATCTCCCTGTGGAACTGCTTTTCCTGTTTCCTTATCCACTTTGTAAAGATGGATTTTGGCTGTGGTATGGTCGTTTACAAAAGTATGGGAAAAGGATGCACTTGCCGTTGTCTCTGACATATTATTGAAATTAAAGGAGTAAACATCCTCCGAATTTCTGATATATCCGTAAGGAGCCTGAGTTTCGGAAACATAGTAACTGTTTGCAATCGGCAAATCTACGGTAAATACTGCATTTCCGTCCTCTCCTGTTGTAACGGTCTGCAAAGCTGTACCCTTTGTTACAATCACGCTGCCATCATAATTTTTAATGTCATTTCCGGCATACAGAGTGTACTTTCCTCCGTCCAGAGGATTTTCCGTATCGTCATCCTTCTTTGTCACGCTGACAGCAGCTTTCTGTCTGTTGTTGTAAATGCTGGTTGCCTCATACTGTACCTCTACGGTCTGATCCTTGTACTCAATGTTGACTGTCTGAGGTGTGGTATTGATGGTATATCCGTTAATGCTTGCGGTTTCTGTTACCACATAGGTTCCTAAATGAAGGTTGGATAACAGCACCTTTCCGTCATTTCCGGTCACAAGGTTTTCCGCAATCAGATCACCCTTGTTATACACCTTTATACCATCTGCCTTGTAAATATCCGCACCGGCAGTTACCTTGAAGGTCGCTCCCGGCAGCTTTCTCGTTTCGTAAGTGAAGTTGGAACCGTTCCACCCGGTCAGGACTTCTCCTTCCTTGTAGATGGTAATGGCTCCAAGCTGCTCCTTGTCTGTTGCATTGACGGTTGTTGTCTTGCCCGGCTTTACCTGCAAAGTATGAACCTTGTCACTTACCACATACTTATTCGGTGCAGTGATTTCCTTCATATAATAGGTTCCTGCTACCAATGCCCCGGACTTTGCATAACCGTTCTTGTCTGTGGTAATGGTCTGCACAAGATTTTTGCAGGAGCTGTCAGAATAGATTCCGTACACCGCTCCGGCTAAGTTTACTCCACTAGCTTCATCCTTTTTGTAAAGCTCGCCATATCCAATATTCTCCGTTTTTACCTTGATATAGGCAGGAAGCGGATCACCATGCGGAACTTCTGACACGAACTCCTGATCCCCCGAATTTCCGGTCAGCCAGAACACACAGCTTCCGGTTACTTCCACCTTACCGCTGTTAGAGGTAAATGTACCTGTTGTGGCACTTGTATTGACCTCTGACGAATAGATAGTAAGGCTGTTTCCATTCCTGCTTGTACTATATCCGCTGAGTGACAGGTCAAACTCGGACAGTACCCCGTTGCCGTCTGTCAAAGTGGTTTCAAATCTCTGGTTCGGCTCATTCCATTTCAGCTCATAGGTCGGAGCCTGACTTTTTCTGGAAGCTGCAAAGCTGGGAATGACAGCATTGATACCCTCATCAATGTTACTCTTTAAGGTCGCATAATACTGATATGACGCTGTTGGGTTTGGTGCTGTGTCACACAGTTTCTTTGCTGCGGAATCCGCACTTGCTGTCCCGTAAATGCCTTTCTCGATAATCCACACCATCGACTGCGTTGCAATGTACTGATCGCACTGGTCATTGCTCGGTGCCGATGTACTTGTGGATGAAAAGCCATAGTACAGGCAGTATCTTAAATATAGAGCCTGCGTATCGGTAAGACTTGTGCTGGAATTATCATAGCTGTTCATAAGCTGCCCGCCTTTGGCTGCCAGACCAAAGTTCATACAATAAGCGGAATGCCCATCAATCATGGCATACAATACCTTTCCATGACTGTATCCTGCCTTTAACTCACTTACCTCCCCGGAATCCTTTGTGGAAGCATACCAGAATGAGATATTTGCACTGGCACTTGCGGCAAATGCAGTTGTCCCATTGGTAAACAGAGAAGTGAATACCGTTAAGACAGCAAGCAGACCTGCCATCCATCTTTTAAACTTCTGCTTCATAATGTTCTCCTGATTTTGGGCAATCGAGTAGGAGGGAAAATTAAATAAATTTTCCCGACCTCTCACACCACCGTAC
>OGDE01001143.1_pt1 | contig 17865 bp, 12 predicted proteins | sample 1570321 | NCBI WGS metagenome assembly OGDE01 (sample SAMEA2581976, study PRJEB24529) | metagenome | biome: Human gut stool | place: China | collected 2011 | reverse complement strand
CTCGTACGCTCGTTAGCGCGCGAGACGGTTGCAGGCGGACATGTAGACGACCCGCAGCTGCTCGACGAGCTCCGCGTGCTCGGCCGCGACCAGCGCGAAGCGAGCGTTGTCCCTACCGAGGAGGCCGAGGCCTGGACCAGGCTCACCTGCGAGGCCGACGCCGTGTGGCACAAGGCCAAGACGGCCAATGACTGGGCGAGCTTTGAGCCCTATGTGGACAAGATTGTGGGCCAGCTCAAGCATCAGGCCGAGCTTATGGACCCCAAGCGCGACCCATACGACGTTTGGCTCGACCAGTACGAGCGCGGCCTTTCCGCCAAGAGCTTCGATGCGTTTTGTGACGAGGTCAAGGCCACGGTCGTGCCGCTCGTGCACGCCATCGGCGAGCGCGGCCAGCAGCCGGCTGCCGACTTTTTGCACGCCCGCGTGCCCGAGGCCGCCCAGCGTGCCATGAGTTTCGACCTTATGAAGCTTGTCGGCCTGAATCTGGACGACACCACGCTTGCCTTTACCGAGCACCCGTTTAGCGAGGGTTTTGCCGTGGGTGACGCGCGCATCGCGACGCACATCTACGAGGACGATTGTATCTCCAATGTCTACAGCATCATCCACGAGGCGGGACACGCCATGTACGAGCTGGGCGTGAACCCCGCCTATGCGCGCACGTGCCTGGAGGGCGGCACCTCTATGGGCATCCACGAGAGCCAAAGCCGCTTCTTCGAGAACACCGTGGGCCGCAGCCGCGCCTTTATGGGGCCGCTGCTCGAGGTACTGCGCCGCCACGCGCCCGAGGTCTATGGCAGCGTGGACGAAGACACGCTCTACCGCGCCGTGAACATCGCGCAGCCGTCGCTGGTCCGCACCGAGGCCGACGAGCTCACCTATCCGCTGCATATTATGGTGCGCTACGAGATCGAGCGCATGCTGTTTGCCGGCGAGGCCACGGCCAAGGACATCCCCGCGCTTTGGAACCGCTTCATGAATGAGTACCTGGGCATTCCCGTTCCCGACGACACGCACGGCTGCCTACAGGATACGCACTGGAGCGGCGGCTCGTTTGGCTACTTCCCCACCTATGCGCTGGGCAGCGCCTACGACGCCATGTTTGTGCCGGCCATGTGCCGCGACGGCGTCGACCTTACCGGTGCCTGCGCGAGCGGCGATCTGGCGCCCGTCCGTGCCTGGCTGGGCGAGCACATTTGGCAGTGGGGCCGCGCCAAGGACGCGCCGGAGCTCATCAAGGGCGCCTGTGGCATGGACTTTGACGCCCGTTACTACTGCAGCTACCTCCAAGACAAGTTCACCACGCTATACGAGCTGTAAGGATTGACCAGCACGCCATCGCCAACGCCAACCATGTTGACGCCGATGTCTTGGCAACGTCAGCGAAAACGGCCCCAAGCGAGCAAGGTGACGTGAAATGAAAGGGCGCTGACCTTCTGGTCGCGCCCTTGAAATTGAGCGTCAGATTGCCGCTTGGGGCCGTTTGCAGCGTCGAGCAGCTACGCGGTTTGGTAAAACCGCGTAGCTATAGAGCCTCGAGTGCGTTGACGATGCGCTTCATGGCGGCATCGGCGGATGCCTGGTCGGGGGCTTCGGCCAAAATGCGAATCACCGACTCGGTTCCGCTCTTGCGCACGAGCACGCGTCCCTCGCCCGCCAGCGATGCCTCGGCCTCGGCGATGGCGGCCTGCACACCCATGTTGCCCAGCGCGGCGTCCTTGTCCGCCACGTGCACGGCCACCTGCGCCTGCGGCAGCAGCTTGCACGGAGCCGTGAGCTGCGAGAGGGTCTCGCGCTCGGCGCGAATCACTTCCATCACGCGCAGCGAGGTCATAATGCCGTCGCCCGTGCGCTCGATATCGCCAAAGATCGTATGGCCCGTCTGCTCGCCGCCCAGGCTGTAGCCGCCCTCGCGCATCTTGGCATACACGTGACGGTCGCCCACGCCGCTGGTCACGGCACTTAGGCCGGCAAGCTCCAGCGACTTGACCAGGCCAAAGTTGCTGGCAATCGTCGGCACCACGGTACCGCCCGAAAGGCGACCGTGCTTGTTCAGATACACGCCGCACACGTACAGGATCTGGTCGCCGTCTACCACGCGACCGCGCTCGTCCACGGCCAAGCAGCGATCGGCATCGCCGTCATAGGCAAAGCCAACGTCCAGACCCTTTTCCACCACAAACTTCTGCAGACCCTCGATGTGGGTGGAGCCTGCGTTCAGGTTGATGTTCAGGCCGTTGGGCTGGTTGTTGATGACGTAGGTGTCTGCGCCCAGCGCATCGAACACGCTCTTGGCAATGTTCCAGCTGGCACCGTTGGCGCAGTCCAGACCAACCTTGATGCCCTTGAAGGAGTAGATGCCCAGGCTGATCAGGTAGCCCATGTAGCGGTTGCGGCCCGCCACATAGTCCACGGTGCAGCCGATATGCTCCCGGTGGGCAAAGGGCAGCTCCGGCCAGTCCTGATCAAAGACATGGAGCTTGCCGTCGATGTAGTCCTCCACCAGCAGCAAGGTCTCCTCGGGCATCTTTTCGCCGTAGCAATCGATCAGCTTGATGCCGTTGTCGTAATAGGGATTGTGGCTGGCAGAGATCATAATGCCGCAGTCAAAATCATCCACGCGGGCAATGTAGGCCACGCTGGGGGTGGTGGTGACGTGGAGCAGGTAGGCATCCGCGCCGGAAGCGGTCAGGCCCGCCACCAGGCTGTACTCGAACATGTACGAGCTGCGGCGGGTATCCTTGCCAATGACGATACGGGCAGGCTCGTTGTTGCCGTTACGCTCCCGCAGTGCATTATAATACCAGCCCAGAAAACGGCCTACCTTGTAGGCGTGGTCGGCGGTCAGGTTCACACCGGCCTCGCCACGGAAGCCGTCGGTTCCAAAATATTTTCCCATGATCCTCTTCTCCTTCTATTGCAACGTTACGTTTTCTCTTATCCCTGAGAGCGCTCTCTCCTTGCTCTTACTCTTTATAATAGCATAAAACCGGAAAAGAATCCATGGGTTTGGGCATTCTGTGCAGCCCGCCCCCGGAACAACAGCTCTTTTTTCAGCCTTTACTGCATCTTTAGGAAAAGTATGGTATACTTTTCATCTGGAGTAGAATAGATATGGAGGGATCCCCATGAAGCAGAAGACCCGCTGGCACGACGCGCTGGTCCTGGCCGCTGTGCTGTGCGCTGCCTTTCTCATCGTGACCGGCACACAGCAGATCACCGGCCGGATCGATGGCGTTGCATCGATGGTGTTTGTTCTGGCAGTTTTTTTGATCTCGATCTATACGGATGGTTATGTGTGGGGCGTGGTGGCTTCCCTGATCGGCGTGCTGGCCGTGAATTTTGCGTTCCGCTCCCCTTACTTTGCCTTCAACTTCACCCTGCCGGAAAACCTGTTCTCGGGCATGGCGATGCTGGTGGTGTCCATTATGACCAGCACCCTGACCACCCGCATCAAAAAGCAGGAACAGCTGCGGATGGAGAGCGAGACCGAAAAAATGCGGGCCACCCTGCTGCGGGCCGTCTCCCACGATCTGCGCACGCCCCTTACTTCCATTTACGGGGCCTGTTCCACGGTCATCGAAAATTATGACAGCCTGGAAAAAGAGCAAAAATTAAAACTTCTTGGCGAAGCCTGTTCCGATGCCCAGTGGCTGAACCGGATGGTGGAGAACCTGCTGTCTGTCACCCGCTTTGACGGCGGGCAGGTGGCCGTGCAAAAGACCCCCACCGTGCTGGACGAACTGATCGACACCGTGCTGGTGCGGTTCCAGAAGCGCTACCCCAAGGTGCCCGTTACCACCTACCTGCCCGACAGCTTCATCGTGATCCCCATGGACTCAATGCTGATCTCGCAGGTGCTGACGAACCTTTTGGAAAATGCCGCCGTCCACGCCGAGGGGATGACCCAGCTGACCCTGCGGGTGTTCACGCTGGGCAGCCGGGCGGTGTTTGAGGTATCGGACAACGGCTGCGGCATTCCGAAGGAGCGCCTGCGCACCCTGTTCACCGGTGTGCTGCCCGCCGATGCCGCGGCCGACAGCGGCAAGCATGGCATGGGCATTGGCCTTTCGGTCTGTGCCGCCATCGTCAAGGCCCACGGCGGCGAGATCCAGGCTGAGAGCAAGGTGGGCGAGGGCACCACCATCCGCTTCTGGCTGGAGACTGAATCGATCGAGACGGAGGAAAACGAAGATGAGCAATAACAAATTCAAGGTTCTGGTCGTAGAAGATGAGGCCAACATCTGCAGCTTTATTGAGACGCTGCTGGAGACCAACGGCTATCAGGCCCTTGTTGCCAACACCTGCGCCATGGGCCAGACCCTGTTCACCTCCCACAATCCGGACCTTATCATCCTGGATCTGGGCCTGCCCGACCGGGACGGACTGGAGCTCATCCGTTTTGTGCGGCAGAAGTTCCTGACCCCCATCGTCGTGCTCTCGGCCCGCACCACCGAGCAGGACAAGATCGAGGCGCTGGATCTGGGAGCCAACGATTACATCACCAAACCCTTTGGCACCGGCGAGCTGCTGGCCCGGGTGCGCGCCGCCCTGCGCACCAACCGCTTCGGCGTGCTGGGCGGGATGCCCGGCGGCGTGTTCCGGGCACAGGGGCTTGAGATCAACTACGAGCGCCGCAAGGTCTTTGTGGACGGTGCCGAGATCAAGCTGACCCAGACCGAATATAACATCGTGGCCTTCCTCTCGGAACATGCAGGCCGGGTGATGACCTACGCCGCCATCGTTCGGGCCATCTGGGGCGATACCGACTGCGGCAGCACCAAAAAGCTGCAGGTCAACATGGCAAACATCCGCAAAAAACTGGGCAGCGTGCCCGGGCGCAACACCTATATTCTGAACGAGCTGGGCGTGGGATACCGGATGATCGACGAGGACACCGATGCCAGGCCCGAAAGCTGAGGACTGCGTATGCTTCCTGCACTGATCATTTTTCTGCTGACCTATCTTCTGATGCTGGTCCTGCCGCAGTACCGGCCTTTTGCCGCGCTGGGCGGGGCCGCTCTGTTTCTGGCTCTGGGCGCGGCGGGCCTGTGGGACTTCACCCTGATGGATGCCGCCCGGGCCGTGGACTTCAATGTCCTGCTGATGATGGCGGGCACCATGGGCACGGTCTCCCTCTTTATTGAGAGCAGGATGCCCGCCCGGCTGGCCGAGCTGCTCATCGTGCGGGTGCCCAATGTAAAATGGGCCGTGTGTATGCTGGCCCTCTTTGCCGGGGTCATCAGCGCCTTTGTAGACAATGTTGCCACGGTGCTCATGGTAGCCCCTGTGGGCCTTGCCATTGCCCGCAAGCTCAGGATCTCCCCCGTGCCCGTCCTCATCTCCATTGCGGTCTCCTCCAACCTGCAGGGAGCTGCCACCCTTGTAGGCGACACCACCAGCATCCTGCTGGGCGGCTTTGCGGGGATGAACTTCTTCAATTTCTTCTGGATGGAGGGCAGGCCCGGCATCTTCTTCGGGGTGGAGCTGGGGGCGCTGGCCTCTCTGGGCGTGCTGCTGTTCACCTTCCGGCACGAGACCCAGCCCATCTCGGCCACGGTGGAGACAGAGGTCACCGACACGGTTCCCTCCGCCCTGATGCTGCTGACGGTGGGTCTGCTCATCGCGGCCTCTTTCCTGCCCCAGCCGGCGGGCGGGCTGCCGCTGGCACTCTATGGCCTGCGCAGCGGGCTGATCTGTGCAGGGGTCTGCCTGTTCGGCATCCTGCGCGCCTGCCTGCGCCGCCGCTCGTTCGCGCCGTTCCGGCTGGCGGCCCGGGAGCTGGACTGTGACACCCTGCTGCTGTTGTTCGGGCTGTTCATCCTGATCGAGGGCATCCGCAAGGCCGGGGTCATCGATGCCGCCGCCCAGCTGTTCTACACCCTCTCCGGTGATGATCCCTTCCGGCTCTATACCCTGCTGGTATTCGTCTCGGTGGGCCTTTCTGCCTTCATCGACAACATCCCCTATGTGGCCACCATGCTGCCGGTGGTGCAGGGCATTGCCGGGCTGATGAACGGCGGTGCAGGCTTCCCGCCCGAGCTGTTTTATTTCGGCCTGCTCACGGGTGCAACTCTGGGCGGCAACCTGACCCCCATTGGCGCTTCGGCCAACATTGCAGCCATCGGCATCCTGCGCAAGCAGGGTGAGCAGGTGCGCACCCGTGATTTTCTGCGCATCGGCATCCCGTTCACACTGGCAGCCGTCCTGACGGGCTATGTGTATCTCTGGCTGGTGTGGGGCGCATAAGCGCTGCCGTGCCAGAGCAGCAGCAAAGAAAAACGCGCCGTGTCCAACGACACAGCGCGTTTTTGTTGTTTATTCCAACCCGATCTGCTGGGCGTATTCTTCCAGCAGCTCCCGTTCCAGGAAGGGAGTTTTCACGCCCTCACGGTCGCGGTAGGTCTCGTGGCCCTTGCCGATGACGGCGATCAGGTCGCCCTCCTGGGCGTGATCCACGGCGTAGTGGAGCGCGTCCAGACGGTCGGGGATCTCCACAAACTTGGCATCGGGGTTGCCCTTGTTCATGCCCACCCGGATATCAGCAAGGATGTCCTCGATCTTCTCAAAGCGGTTGTTGTCCTCGGTCAGGATGGAGAAATCCGCCATTTTTGCACAGATCTCGCCCATGCCGTAGCGGCGCAGCTTGGAGCGGTTGCCGCCGCAGCCGAACACCACCACCAGCCGGTGGGGGTGATAGGCCCGCAGGGTGGTGAGCAGGCTCTCGGTGGAGACCTCGTTGTGGGCGTAGTCCAGCAGGATGGTAAACTTTTTGCTGATGGGCACCAGCTCCACGCGGCCCTTGACCACGCACTTGCCCAGACCCTCATGGATGGCGGCATCGGGCAGGCCCAGCACCTTGCCCACGGCCAGGGCGGCCAGCGCGTTGTAGACGCTGAACTCGCCGGGCATGTTCACCCTGACATCCATATTGTCTCTGCCGGAGACGTGGAACGCCACGCCCAGAAAATCGTGGGTGCGCAGCAGCTCACAGCCCTCGGCGCGGTAGTCGGCCTTTTCACTGCGGCCATAGGTCACCAGCTTGCAGGTGTGGCCTTCCAGCAGGGCTTCGGTGTTCTCGTCATCGATGTTCACCACGCCCACATCACACCGCCGGAAGAGCTGCCCCTTCCAGCTGCGGTACTCCTCAAAGGTCTTGTGCTCACCGGGGCCGATGTGGTCGGGGGAAAGGTTGGTGAACACGCCGATATCATAGTGCACACCCGCCACACGGTCCATCATCAGGCCCTGGCTGGACACCTCCATCAGGGCCACGTCGCAGCCTGCATCCAGAAACTGACGGAAGGTCTTTTGCAGCTCGTAGCTCTCAGGGGTGGTGTTGGCGGTCTCCTGATGACGGCCCATGAAGTAGATGCCGTTGGTGCCGATCATGCCGACTTTTTTCCCGGCAGCTTCCAGCACGCTCTTGATCATGTGGGTGGTGGTGGTCTTGCCCTTGGTACCGGTCACGCCGATCATGGTCATCTGGCGGGAGGGGTTGCCAAAGAGGTTGCCGCTCATCAGCGCCATGGCATAGCGGCTGCTCTCCACCTTGACCACGGTCACACCGGGCATGGCAGAAAGGTCAATGTCGTGCTGGATGACCAGCACGCTCACGCCCTTGGCAGCGCAGTCTGCGGCAAACTCGTGGCTGTCACGCTGGGTGCCCACGATGCAGACAAAGGCAAGGCCCGGGGCCGCCTTCCTGCTGTCGTAGATGATGTCCTGCACTTCGGTATCCAGGCTGCCCTGCACCAGGGTAAAGGGCACGCCTTCCAGTAATTGTTCCAGCTTCATAACATTACACGCTCCTCATTGGGTCGTTTGGGTTGGGTCTGCATCGCCCGCTGCCGGGGTCGTTCCCTCGGCGGGGGTCGGCTGTACAGTCTGTCCGGCTTCGGGTCCTGCCGGGGCTGCGGCGGCATCCGTTGGTGTTTCGGCAGCAGCATCTGCGGCGGCATCGCCCTCTGCCGGGGCGGTGCCGTCTGTGGCCGTGCTTTCTGCCGTTTCACCGGTCACACCCTCTTCGGCGGGTGTTTCCTCCACCGGTTCAGGCACGATGTAGCCGGAAGGCAGCTCCGGCTCACCCTGTGCAAAGGTGAACTTGCGGGTGCTGGACATGCTGATATGGGTGAAGTCCAGCTTTCCGGTGTCGGTCGCGGCACAGCCCTTGCCGTCCTCATTCAGCAGGACGTGCTTTGCCAGCTTGAGCTTATATTCCAGCTCATTCAGGGTGCCCAGCCAGACGCTGATGCGGTCCTGATAGAGGAAGGCCATCTCGTCCACATCCGCAAACTCGATGCGGGTCACGTCGGCGCTCATGCCTGCGGCATCCAGCGCAGCCAGCAGGGTGTTCAGGCTTTCCAGCCGCTGGTCCGCCTCCTCCTCAACAGTGCCGGAGGCGCTGCTGTCGGCGGCGCTTTCCGGGGTGCTGTCGGCCTTGGGCTCCGCCGCAAAGGTCAGCTGTTCGCCGGGCTCGGCAGAGACCGGTTCGCCGCCGTACAGGGTGGGCAGACCGGCAGGCTGGGCAGAATCCTTTTCCAGGATCTTCAGGCCGCCAGAGAGGGTCAGCCAGCCGGAGGAGGTCTGCATGGCCCAGGCAGGCCGGGCTTCTGTTACCCGCACCACCACGGTGCCGGGGTAATCCCGCTCCACCCGGATATCCTCCAACATGGGGAACACTTTTTCCAGCGCGGCGGCCTTGCTGCCAGGGTCAAAGCTGAAGATATTCTCTTCCGGATGGACATCCAGCGCCTGCAGGATCTGGTCGCTGGTATAGCCGCCGGCCTCCTGCACCACACCGTCCGCTGTCTGCACCTGAATGGAGCTGATCTTGAACAGCATCGTCACGGTGAGGTAGACTCCCGCGCCGATGACGCAGAGCAGCATGACAAGGGCCGTGAGCCGCCGCATGAGCCTGCGCCGCCGGATGGCGGCCCGGGTCAGCTTCCGCTTTTTCCTGCCCTCCCGCCGGACGGGGTCACGCCGGGCGTTCTGCCCCTGCACCGGCCGCATCCGCTGGCCGCTGCGGCTCTGGGCGTTCTGCGGGCGGCGCTGGGCGTTCCGGTTCTGGCCGCTGGCCGGGCGGCGGTTCCGCTGGTTGCCCCCGGAGGTGCGCCGCTGGCCGTTCTGCCCGCTGCGGGGGCGCTGTGCGCCGCTCTGGCTGCTCCGCCCGCCGGTGGGAAAGGTGATGCTGTTGTCCGGGTAGGAGCCGTAGTTCACCGTGCGCTCCGTGTACCGGCTGGGGCGGGGCGCATCGGGGTCATAATTGGGGTTCGTGATGGGGTGGCCGCCGGAGGAATATCCTGCGTACCCGCTGTACCCCAGGTCACTGCCCGCACCCGCGCTGCTGCGGCGCTGGGTGCTCTGCCCGCCGCGCCGGTCATCCCGGGCCTGATCGTAGGCCCGGCGGCGCTTGCGGTTCCGGTCATTCTGCGGCATCCGGCTGCACCTCCTTTCCTCTGTTTTTTCCTTCCGTTACGGGGTCTTGACCAGCTTGAGCAGGGCATCCGCAATGCGGTCCAGGCTGTCGTCCACCGACAGGCTCCGGGCATTGCGGCCCATCTCAGCCAGCTTGCCGGGCTGGGCCAGCATCCCGGAAACGGTCTGCACCAGCTTTTCGCCGGTCAGGTCTTTTTCCTCAATGACCACAGCAGCGCCGGCCTTCTGCAGCTCCATGGCGTTGTAATACTGGTGGTTCTCTGCCACGTTGGGGCTGGGGATGAGCACGGCGGCACGGCCCACAGCTTCCAGCTCAGCCAGCGTCAGGGCACCGGCGCGGCTGATGACAAGGTCCGCTGCGGCCAGCAGCTCGGGCATATTGTTGATGTATTCCTTCACCACAAGGCTCTCGCCGGGGGCAAAGCCCTTTTCCTTTTCCAGATCCCGGAACAGCTGCACGCCGTACTGGCCGGTGGCATGGAGATGAAGGACAGGCTTTTTGTTCTTCTGCTCCCATGCGCAGAGGTCGGCCACCACCTCGTTCACACGGCGGGCACCCAGACTGCCGCCGAAGGAGAGGATCACGGTGCGGTCCCCCGCGCCCAGTTCGGCACGGATGGCTTCCCGGTTCTTCGCCTGGGTGAACACCTCAGGCCGGACGGGGTTGCCCACCACGATGGTCTTTTCGGGTGCGCCCAGCTTTTCCACGGCGGCGGGCACGGCGGCGAACACGATGTCCACATCCGGGGCCAGCAGCTTGTTGGTCACACCGGGAAAGGCGTTCTGCTCATGCAGGGCGGTCTTGATGCCCTGTCTGGCGGCGCAGCGCACCACCGGGCCGGACACATAGCCGCCGCAGCCAATGACCAGGTCGGGCTGGATATCCTTCATCATCTTTTTGGCCTTGGGGCCGGAGAGTGCCAGATTCCACAGGGTAATGAGATTCCGCTTGATATTGTTCAGGCTCAGCTTTCGCTGAAAGCCGGTGATCTCGATATGATGGAAGGGATAGCCCGCCTGTGTGACCAGACGGTACTCCATGCCCTCCTTCCGGCCCGCAAAATGGATCTCGGCGGTGGGGTCGGCCTTTTTGATGGCTCCCGCAATGGCCAGAGCCGGGTTGATATGGCCGGCAGTGCCGCCGGCTGCAATGAGTACACGCATCTTGGTTCCTCCTTACTGTTCTGTCTGCGCTCTGCGCGCGGTATCCAGCACAATGGTCTTTGCCTTGCGCTGACGCTCCCGCTCGGCGTGGGCTTCCTCCCGTTCCAGACGGGCCCGTTCGCCGTTGCGTCCGATATTGACCATAACGCCCATCTCGGCCAGCAGCAGGATCAGGCTGGTGCCGCCGGAGGAGAAGAAGGGCAGCGAAATGCCGGTGTTGGGCAGGGTGTTGGTGACAACGGCAATGTTGCAGAACACCTGCCAGGCGATCTGCGCCATGATGCCGATGCCCACCAGCGTGCAGAACCGGTTTTCGGCATGGAAGGCGATCCAGAAGCCCTGCACCAGAAAGAGGACGAACAGCACGATGACGATCACCGCACCGACGAAGCCCAGTTCCTCGCACACGACACTGAAGATAAAGTCGTTGGTGCTCTCCGGCAGCCAGAGCTGCTTTTCGATGCTGTTGCCCAGCCCCAGCCCCGTGGCACCGCCTGAGCCGATGGCGTACAGGCTCTGCTTGGTCTGGCTGGTCATCTGGTCAAGATCCTGCGTCCAGCCGTCCAGACGGCTCTGCAGGTAGTCAATGGAGTCCACATGCTTCAGCAAAGTCTCCAGCAGGAACAGCGCGGCACCGGCACAGCCCCAGGTAATGATGCCGCCGCTGCCGCCCAGCAGCAGGATGGTGCCCACGATGGCCGTGGTCAGCAGGATGCCCGACATGTGGGGCTCCAGCACCAGCAGGATCAGGACAGGCACCAGCCACAGGATGGGCCGGATGAGCTCCACCACGATGCTGTGGTGGACCCACTTGCGCAGGGGCAGCTCGCCGAATTTGACCTGCGGGGTCCTGGCGGCGATGTCTGCCGTGAGCAGGATCATCTCAAACTTTGCCACCTCGGAGGCCTGTAAGGTCAGGCCGCCGAAGCTGATCCACCGGCGGCAGCCGTTGATGGGGCTGCTGAACAGCACCAGCACCAGCAGGATCAGGCAGACGATATAGCCCAGCTTGACCATTCTGCGCAGGAAACGGTGGTCAAAATAGGAGAACAAGAACATCATGCCCAGGCCCAGCACCGTGCAGAGCAGCTGGGATTTGATGTAATGGAAGCTGTCCCCAAAGCGGAGATAGCCCGTGGTATAGCTTGCACTGAACAGCATGACCAGCCCGAACACCATGATGATGGCCAGGGTCGCCATCCAGTTGAGCAGGATGGGCGGCCAGGGGCCGGGGTCCCGCTGAAAGACGGAAAACGGCTCTGCTTTTTTTCTGCGGAGTGTTGCCAAACTGCACCCCTCCTTAACTGATTTTTGCCAGCTGAACGGTCATTGCCACGCCCAGCATGGCAATGACACAAAAGGTATAGAAGATCTGTTCCGCGCTCTGGCCCCGCAGCTCCAGCCAGCGGTGGAGCGGTGCCGAGCGGAACAGCTGCCTGCGGCCCCGGCTGGCCTTGCAGACCAGGATCTGCAGGGCCACCATGCCGCCCTCCAGCCAGAAGGGCAGGGCCAGCGGCAGGGTGAGGTCAGGCCAGCCGATGCACAGGGGCACGCACCCCAGCATCCCGGCCAGAAACAGGCTGCCCACGCTGCCCAGCCGCAGCTTTGCGGGCGGGAAGTTCCAGAGCAGGAATGCCATCAGGGAACCGGCCAGTGCGGCGGGCAGAACGCCCAGCGGGAACCAGCCCAGCAGGGTCATCACCCCCATCAGGCCCAGCATGGCCGCAAAGGACGTGCCGCAGACGATGCCGTCCATGCCATCGGCAATGCGGGCACACTCGGCCAGTGCGATCAGCAGCCCTTCCCACAGCAGTGGGGCGGCAATGCCCAGATCGACATAGCCCACACCCGGCAGGGTGATCCCGGCTGCAAGGCAGCCTTTGGCTTCCAGCAGCACCAGCACCACGGCACCGGCAGCGGCTTCCAGCCCAAGGCGGGTGTGCCGCCGCAGGCCCAGCACGGAACGGCTGCGGATGCGGGCCAGATCCTCCAGCAGGCCCACGCCGCCAAAGAGCAAGGCTCCCAGCAGCGCTGTGAGCAGCCGGACCGAGAACAGGCTCTCGGCCCCCAGCAGCTCAGGCTGAGCCACACAGGCGGCAGTCCAGCCCACGCCCACAGCGGCCAGCACCCCCACCATCAGGCAGAGCCCGCCCATGGTGGGAGCCTGCGGCGGGTGCTCCGGCTCGGCATCCGGCGCTTCCTGCCCGGGTGCCTGCCGGGCCTTGGGCTCATCCCAGCGTCCCTGGAACGCCCGCAGCAGCGGCACCATCAGATTCCCGAGCGCCGCCGTGAGGAAGAACCCCAGCGTTGAGGCGGCGATCAAGGCGAAACGAATCATAGCTCGATGTTACTCCTTGTAAAAGATCTCCAGCACTTTTTCCAGTGCCATGCCGCGGCTGGCCTTGACCAGCAGGGCATCGCCGGGCTGCATTTTGTTCAGCAGGGCATCGGCGGCCTGAGCGTAGGTGTCGGCATGGAGGGTGGGCAGCCCCTTGGCAGCAGCCACCACGGCAATGCGCTTGGCCTGCTCGCCATAAGTAACGAGGTAGTCCACCTTGTTCTCCACGGCCTGACGGCCCACCTCCTCGTGGGCGGCGCGGCTGATATCGCCCAGCTCCAGCATATCGCCCAGCAGGGCAAAGCGGCGCTTGCAGGGATACTCTCTGAACATGGCCAGCGCGGCCTTCATGCTGTCGGGGTTGGCGTTGTAACAATCTTCAATGACATCCACGCCTCTGGCGTGCACCACCTTCTGGCGCATTCCGGTCTGCTCAAAGTCGGCCAGACCGGCAATGACCCGGCGGGCATTCAGCCCCAGACGGGTGGCGGCGCAGTAGGCAGCCAGTGCGTTGGCCACATTATGCCGGCCCATGGCGGGGATCTTTACGAGGAAAGTCCCCTCCTCGTGATCCTCCAGCACAAAGCTCATGCCCTTTTCATCCTGCTGGATGGACAGGGCACAGACATCGGCATTCTCATCGCCCAGGCTGAACCAGACCGGGCGGACATGGTCGGGCAGAACGGCCTTGCGCAGGAAGGGGTCGTCCCCGTTCAGCACCAGCGGGGCACCCTCCGGCAGACCGGCGCAGATCTCCAGCTTTGCCTTGCAGATGTTCTCCTGACTGCCCAGATTGCCGATGTGAGACACGCCGATGCAGGTAATGATGCCCACATCCGGCCGTGCTGCCCGCACCAGACGGTCAATTTCACCGGCGTGGCTCATGCCCATCTCGATGACCGCGTACTCGGTGCTGCTTTCCAGCCGCATCAGGGTGCGGGGCATGCCCAGCTCATTGTTCTGGTTGCCCTCGGTCTTGATGGTCTCGCCAAAGCTGCTCAGGGCGGCGTAGGTCATCTGCTTGGTGGTGGTCTTGCCCACACTGCCGGTCACACCCACCATCTTGGGGTGGTACTGGCTGCGGTAGTTTGCGCCCATCACCATCATGGCGTGGTAGCTGTCCGGGCAAAGGATGGCCTTTTCTTCCGGCACACCAGGCACGGGATGGTTGACCACCACATACTCCGCGCCCTGCTCCAGCGCACGGGCGGCGAAATCATGGCCGTCGAACCGCTCGCCGGGGAAGGCCACAAAAATGCAGCCGGGCTTTACCTCACGGCTGTCGGTGGTGACCAGTGCCACCTCCGGGTCACTGGTCAGTTTTCCGGCAGGCACCAGCCCTGCCAGAAGCTTGCTTGCATGGATCTTTTCCATTGTTCTATCCCCTCTCATTCTATCTATTGCAGGAAACCGCCGCACCGTATTTTGTACAGCGGCCTTTTCGGCGTATGACGATTGGAAATGGCCTCCGCGCTGCTCTGGCCATTCCCAGCGGAAATAAGCTTATAAGTTGGGCGATTCCGGGCAGACTGCGGTCTGCCCGGAATCGCATTTTCACGAATGGAGCATCATCGGAAAACGCGCTATAAAATTGTTTTTACCCACAGGTCAGGGTGATGATGGTGCCGCGCTGTACGCTGGAGCCGGGCTCGTCGCTTTGCGCCTGCACCGTGCCACTGCCCTCCACCACGCAATTCAGCCCGGCGGCGCTCAGCATCTGGCGGGCAAAGTCCGGGCTCTTGCCGGTCACATCCGGCACCTCGGTGCGGCTGCCCTCGTAGGTATCGGTATACAGGTAGATGGTGGTGCCGTAGGGCACCTTGCTCCCCGCGTGGGGGTACTGGTAGGTGACCGGGGCAGCGGACTGGCTGCTCTGGCTCTCCTGCAGCTGATGCTTCAGGCCCTGAATGTTCAGCTGCACCTGCGCATTGCTCCACTCGGTACCCACAAGGTTCGGCACGGTAACGATGGTACCGCTGCGGTCCTCGCCGTCGGTGGCGATGCCAAGATAAGGGGCTACCTCGCTGATGATATTGCCCGCCACAGGGGCTGCAAGGATGGAGGAATAGTCCGTCCGGGCGTTGTTGGGGTCGTCCAGCATGACGTAGACCAGAATTTCCGGGTCGTTGGCGGGCAGCACCGCCACGAAGGAGGCCACCTTTTTATAGTCGCCGTCGGCGCGGCGGTGCATATTCAGCTGCTCGGAAGTGCCGGACTTGCCGCCGATGCGGTAACCGGACACATAGGCGTTTTTGCCGCCGCCGGTGCCGTTGCCCACCTCGTACTCCATCATCTCCCGGATGACCTCGCTGGCGCTCTGGCTGATGACCTGACGGCGCACGTTTGCACCGATCTCCTGAATGACGTTGCCGTTGGCATCGGTGATCTTATCCACCACATGGGGGGTGACCAGATACCCGCCGTTGACGGTGGCCGCAATGGCGGTGCACATCTGCAGCGGGGTGATGGCCATGGCCTGACCGAAGGAGGAGGAGGCCAGCTGCACCTCGCCCAGCTGGTCGGCGCGGTAGTACTGCATAAAGTTGGTCTCGCTGGGCAGGTCCACCCCGGTTCGGGCGGTAAAGCCGAAGGCATCGAAGTAGTTATAGAACTGCTGCGAGCCAACGCGCTGCCCCAGCTGGATGTAGTAGATGTTGCAGCTCTTGCGCAGTGCCTCGGCCATGTTGAGCAGGCCGTGCGCCTTGCGCCCTGCGCAGTGGTAGGTCTCCTTGGCTACGCCGTAAGCGCCAGAGCAGGTAAAGGTGGTGTTCATGGTGGCCACACCGGAGTCGATGCCCATGGCAGAGGTGATGACCTTGAACACAGAGCCCGGGTAGTACAGCTCCGTGATGGTCTTGTTTTTCCACAGGATATCCCGGTAGTAGCCGGAATAGTCCGCTTCCTCGTCCAGAATCTTGTTGCCCAGCTCATCGGTGATATAGTTGCCGTCGGCATCCTTTTTATAGATGCCGTAAAGTTCCGGCTCTGCGTGCACCAGCTCGTTGAGGTAAGCCTCGTTGGCAGTGAAGTTCAGCGGGTCGTTGGGGTCAAAGTCCGGCTTGGAAGCCATAGCAAGGATGGCACCGGTCTTGACGTCCATCACAATGGCGCAGCCGCGGTTTTCCACCGTATTGGCTGCAATGGCTTCGTTCAGGTACCGCTCCGCGATCTCCTGCACGTTCACATCCAGCGACAGCACCAGATTGGAGCCGTCCTTGGCGGCAAAGGTGGTGGCGTTGGCGTCTGCAATGGCGTTGCCCACCGCGTTGCGCTGGGTGATGGTGCGGCCATCCACACCGGCCAAGGTGGACTGGTAGGATTTTTCCAGTCCGTAGGTGCCGACGCCGTCCGCATCCGTAAAGCCCAGCACCGCTGCGGCAAAGGCACCGTAGGGGTAGTTGCGCTGGAAGCTTTTTTCCGAGGACACCGAGATGCGCCCCTTGCGGGAGGTATCGGTGGCCTTTTTGTGCGCCTTGTTGAAGCTGGTGACGTATTTTTCAATGGAAAGCTTCACCGCGTTGTTCACCTTGGTGGCAAGGGTGACGTAGGCAGAATCCAGCCGGGATAGTGCATCGTAAACGGTCTGGTACTGCTGCTGATACTCTGCCGAGGAGGTGTCCACGCTGTCCAAGCTCTCGCCGTCCCCGGAGAGCAGACGCAACGTCAGCTCCCGGCTCACCTCGGCGCACATGGCGGGGTCCAGCGTTTTGGTCACGGTGTCGTCATCGTTGGTCTTGCTGGTATAAAGGATGCTGCTGTAACTGGGGTCTGCCCAGATAGTCCACACCACGCTGGTGGAGGCAAGGGTGATGCCGGAGGCATCGTAGATCTCGCCGCGGGTGGCCTTGATGGTGGTATCCAGCAGCTGCTGCTGGGCGGCGTACTGGCGGTACTCTGCCCCGTGGATGATCTGGATATTATACAGGCTGCGGATGACGATGGCGGCTGCCACCACCACCGCAAGGATGCCCAGACGGCTGCAAAGCCGCCGCACCCGGCTGTCCAGCCGATCCCGGCCGGAGGCCGGACGCAGGCGGTAGCCCCTGTTTTTTTTGTTACGGAAAGGTTCTTGCATTGGTTCTCTCCTGCGGGGCGTGCACTGCATTCCGCGCGCCCTGCGCTGTTATTTATTCAGACTGCGGTGTCCATAAACCGAAAAAAGCGTGCGCTACCGCACGCTTTCTTCGGTTATCTCACGGTGCCCAGAATGTTCACCGCACCGGTGTACAAAAAGTCGGTCCATTGCCGCACGGTGGACTCCCGGCGCACCAGTGCGCCGCTTTCGCCCAGGCGGATGTAGGTGATCTGGCTGGGGTCTACTTTCATCAGACCCAGCCGCCCTGCGGTCTCCTCCACGCTGGCAATGTTGGTCTTGCTGTTCAGGGTGCTGTTGTAGTAGGTATACTGGCTCTGCTCGCTGACCAGCTGCGCCTTAGTGGCTTGGATCTGGTCGTTCAGCTCCACCAGCTGTGCCTCGCTCCACAGCAGACTGATGGCAAAGCCCACCAGCAGTGCTGCCGCCACCAGATTCATGGCGTTATGTACGGCGGCCTGCAGCGGGTTCAACCGCCGCTTGCCGCCCTTTGCTACCCGCAGGTTTGCTTTGCGCTGCGGCTGCGGTGCCCTGCGGCGGCGCACCGCGTTACGATCATATGCTGGCTGACCCATGGTTTCTCTCCTCCTCACAATGCCGGTGCTTCCGGCATCTCAGCATTTTTCCAGCACACGCAGGTGGGCGGAACGGCTGCGCCGGTTCTCCTCCAGCTCCTGCGTATCAGCTTCAATGGGTTTGCGGGTGATAAGCTTTGCCTTTGCCTTGCCGCCGCATACACACACCGGAAACTCCGGCGGGCAGGTACAGGCTGTGGACCAGCGGCGGAACTTGTTCTTGACCAGCCGGTCCTCCAGCGAGTGGAAGG
>OGDE01001103.1_pt1 | contig 18335 bp, 9 predicted proteins | sample 1570321 | NCBI WGS metagenome assembly OGDE01 (sample SAMEA2581976, study PRJEB24529) | metagenome | biome: Human gut stool | place: China | collected 2011 | reverse complement strand
GTTACAGTTTAATTATGGCGGCTACTGCATTAATATTCTGGATACACCGGGACATGAAGATTTCTCGGAGGATACGTACAGAACCTTAATGGCGGCGGATTCGGCGGTCATGGTTATTGATGCGTCAAAGGGTGTGGAAAAACAGACAATTAAGCTGTTTAAGGTCTGTGTAATGCGCCATATCCCGATTTTTACATTTATCAACAAAATGGACCGGGAAGCCAATGACCCGTTTGAACTGCTAGATGAAATTGAAAGTGTATTGGGTATCAGTACCTGTCCTGTCAACTGGCCAATCGGCTGCGGCAAGGAATTTAAAGGTGTGTATGACCGCAATACAAAAGACGTTTCCTTATTTAAAGCGGCAATGAACGGACAAAAAGAGGTTGAAACGAAGGAAATCGCCGTAGATGATGAAGCACTGCTTGCGGAAATCGGACAGGGCTATTTTGACAAACTCACAGAAGATATTGAACTGTTAGACGGTGCGAGTGCGGAATTTGATTTAGAACAGGTGCAGGCAGGAAACTTAACACCGGTATTTTTCGGTTCGGCGCTGACGAATTTCGGTGTGGAAACGTTCTTAAAGCATTTTCTGGACATGACAACCTCTCCGCTGCCAAGACATTCTTCAATTGGGGAGATTAATCCGTTTGAAGAAGACTTTTCGGCATTTGTATTTAAGATTCAGGCGAATATGAATAAGGCACACCGTGACAGAATCGCATTTATGCGAATCTGCTCCGGAAAGTTTGAGGCAGGCATGGAAGCCAACCACGTACAGGGCGGCAAAAAAATCCGTCTTGCCCAGCCACAGCAGATGATGGCACAGGAACGCCACATTGTTGAAGAAGCCTATGCGGGAGATATTATCGGTGTATTTGATCCGGGTATTTTCTCTATCGGAGATACAATCTGCAAATCGAACCAGAAGTTTGAATTTGACGGAATCCCGACATTTGCACCGGAACATTTTGCACGTGTCAGACAGATGGATACGATGAAAAGAAAGCAGTTTATCAAGGGAATCAGCCAGATTGCACAGGAAGGTGCGATTCAGATTTTTCAGGAATTTAATACCGGTATGGAAGAAATCATTGTCGGTGTTGTCGGTGTCTTGCAGTTTGAAGTGCTTGAATACCGCCTGAAAAACGAATACAACGTAGAGATTAAACTGGAACAGCTTCCGTATGAATATATCCGCTGGATTGAAAATCCGGAAGAAATCGATGTAAACCGCATTGTCGGTACTTCCGATATGAAGAAGATTAAGGACTTAAAGGACAATCCGCTGTTAATCTTTGTGAACAGCTGGAGTGTCAATATGGTACTGGAAAGAAATGAAGGTTTAAAACTTTCTGAATTTGGTAAGAACAATTAACTTGTAAACGGCAGAGTAAGTGCAGGAAACAGTACAGAAATGAGGACACTATGGGGAAGAACGTACATGAAAAAAGAAAACGTTTACTGACAAAAATGAAAGCTGCGTGTCTGGCGGTGGTGATGTGTGTTTCAACGCTGCCGGTGCTTACGGCACAGATACAGCCGGTGACGGCTTATGCACAGGAGAAGACAGGAACGGTCAATGCCGGTGTCACAGGACTTCGTATCCGTTCATCGACAGATACCTCCAGTACGGCAAATGTCATTACAAAGGTCAGCGGCGGATTCCATTTTGAAATTCTGGATACGGTGCAGACGAGTGATACCTACGCGTGGTATCAGGTGGGTTTTTATTTAAACGGTACTTACACCAAGGGCTATGTGACGAGTGAATATGTCACGGTAGACAGTACGGATATTGACTATTCGGACGATACGGATTTTGAGAGCTATCTTTCAAGTCAGGGCTTCCCGGAATCTTATAAGGAAGATTTGCGCAGTCTGCATGCGAAGTATCCAAAGTGGATATTTGTTGCGGATTTTGTGGACAAGGACTGGGATACGGTCGTTGAAAATGAAAATGTACTTGGCCGGAGCCTGATTTATGCTTCGGCAAAAAGCTCGTGGAAGTCAACGGCGGATGGCGCATACGACTGGGAGAGCGGTTCGTGGTATGAATTGGACAGCGGCGGCTGGGTACAGGCTTCAAGCGCATTGGTGCAGTATGCCCTTGACCCGCGTAACTTCTTAAACGAAACAAATGTGTTTATGTTTGAGGATTTGTCCTATAACAGCTCCGTGCAGAGTGAAACCGGCGTAAGCAGTATTATTGAAGATACGTTTATGGACGGTTCGTCCCATGACTTGTCGTATGACGGAACGGATTTTAATTATCCTTCGGCGCTGATGTATGCAGGACGGGCATCGGGTGTCAGTCCGTATCATCTGGCAACGCGCATTATCCAGGAGCAGGGCAGAAAAGGACAGGGCAACAGCATTTCCGGAACGGTGAGCGGCTATGAGGGGTATTACAATTACTACAATCAGGGCGCTTATAAAACCGCAACGGCAAGTGCGGTGGTCAACGGCTTAAAGTATGCCGCCAAAACCGATGTGGCGACATTAAGACCGTGGAATACCCGTATGAAATCTGTTATCGGCGGTGCGATTTACATAGGAAGCCGTTACATTAACCGTGGACAGAATACGATTTATTATGAAAAATTTGATATGGTAACACCGTATACCCATCAGTATATGACAAATGTCTTAGCACCGAGAAGTGAGTCTTCGACCGCTTCACAGGCATACAGCGATACGACTAAGAAAAATACGGCACTGGTGTTTAAGATTCCGGTTTATAAAAATATGCCGGACAGTGCGTGCGAGCTTCCGACAGGGGAGGGCAGTCCAAACAATGCCTTAACAAGTCTTTCGGTTTCAGGTTATTCGCTGACACCGACGTTTGATATGTTTACAACTGAGTATGGTGTAATTGTGGAAAATGAAATTTCTTCTGTGGATATCGAAGCACAAACAGCAGATTCCGGTGCAAAACTTACAGGAACCGGCAGTCATGCACTAAAGGTCGGAACGAATGAGATTGAAGTGACGGTTACATCACAAAGCGGCGAAACAAAGACGTATATCATCCGTGTTGTGCGCAAAGAAGCGGCTTCCGGTGATAGTGGAAACAACAGTAACAACGGCGGTACAGATTCCGGAAACAGCGGCGGTGACAGCGGCACGGATAACGGAAACAGTGGCGGCGATTCGGAAAAGGGCGGATATTCGACAGATTTTCTGCCTGAAAACGGCAAGATATCCAGAGTCGGTGTCGGGAGTGCCGCACAGGACGTTTTAAATCACATTTCCTTTACGGGCGGTGCATACGGAAAAGTAACACACAGTGATGGCAGTGCCAATGACGGTATTGTGGGAACTGGCGATGTGCTTACGATTTACGATAAAAACGGCGGTGAAATGGCACGCTACACGTTTGTGATTTACGGTGATGTCAACGGCGACGGAGCGGTGACGAGCATGGATTTACTGTATGTGAAGCGCCACATTTTAGGAACAAAGCTGCTGGAAGAACCGTATCTGACGGCGGCAGATGCAAACCGTGGAAATGACGGCATTACATCAATAGACTTGTTATATATTAAAAGACACATTTTGGATATCCGGTACATTGAACAGTAGGATTCAGACAGTAGTGGGAGTTGCCAAAGAAATGTGATTGAGGTGAAAAATGACGGGAAAATGGAAAAAGGCAGCCGCAGTGCTGCTGACAGCAGTAATGGCAGTTTTGCTGGTACCGCTGCCAACGTATGCAAAAGAAACAGCAAAGATATCCGTAGGCTCAGGCTCTTGTGATATTGGTGATGAAGTGACGATATCGGTCAGTGTCAGCAGCAGTGTGGACATTTATATGTGTGACATCTGGCTCAGTTATGATTCAGGCGTGCTACAGCCGGTTTCCGGCTACAGCGGTGGGGGCGGCGGCAGTGTGCGCCTGCTCTCTACTGACAGTACCTCATTCAGCGTGCGGTTTAAAGCAGTATCGGCGGGAAGTTCTTCGATTTCTGTAAGCACTTCCAATACGATTATCAGTTCGGCAGATGAGGATTATATGGCAGTCAGTGCCGGTTCGGGTTCAGTAACCGTAAAAGCACCGGTCAGCTATTCAACCGATAATACGCTTGCATCGTTAGATATCAGTCCGGGCGTGTTATCTCCGGCATTTTCACCGAATGTCACATCGTATACGACGACAGTCGGTTCAGACTGTTCACAGCTGGTTGTCAGTGCGGTTGCAAATGATGAAAATGCTTCGGTATCTGTCCGCGGAACGCGCATGGACCCCGGCAGTAATACGACAACGATTACGGTAACGGCACAGGACGGCTCTAAAAAGGTCTATACGATTTCAACAACAAAGGACGATTCTGCGGCGGCGACAACCAAAGCGGACGAACAGGAAACGACCAAAGCCGGAGAGCAGGAAACAACGACTGTCAGTTCGGAAGAACCGACACAGAGTGAGGAACAAATCCGCAGTATACAGGTAGCAGGTGCACAGTATGAACTGGCTGATGACTATACGGCAAATCCGCTTCCGTCCGGTTATGATGAAGTGGATTATGAATATAACGGCATTACCGTTAAAGCCGGAAAAGGCGTGAATACGAAGCTTATTCTGATGTATCTGAAAAATACGGACGGCAAAGGCACATCGGGCTTTTATGTGTATGATTCAGTTGCGAAAACATTTTCATTATATATAGAAGCAAGTGAACCGGATATTACTTATGCGGTGCTTCCGATTACGGATTCCATGGAAAAACCGGATGGATATAAAAAGACGACTTATACGATTGGCGGACAGACGGCAGATGTATTAATGTCTGAGGATGGCAGTTACTGTCTGTTCTATGGTGTCAGTTCGCTGGGCGTTACAGGGTGGTTCCGTTATGACTGCAATGACAATACAATACAGGTATACAGTGTGATGTCCGCTCCGGCGGCAAATCTCACGACACAGACTGAATCACAGGGAGTAAGCGCTGCTTCTGACAGAATGTGGAAAGTAGTGGCACTGGTGCTTTCGGCAGTTGTGGTTCTTTGTATCATTGCGATTGTAATGCTTGCAGTGAAGCTTTCAAAGAGTAAGCGGGCATTTGCAGCGGCGGCAGATGACGGCTATGACAGATATGATGACGATGAATATGATTTTGATTCTTATGAAGAAGATGATGATGAAGATTTATCGGAGGACGTGCTGGCAGATAAAGAAGATGAAATCCAGGAAGACGATGAAGATGAGGTCGTACGTTCGATTTCAGAAGCATTGAAAAAAAATGAGGATGATCTGGAAGTGTTAGACATTCAGGATGTAGATGACGTTGATGATGTGAAACGGACATAACAGAAAAAAGAACAGACTGCTGCAGAAATGCGGTGGCCTGTTCTTTTTTGACATTTTTCGGTATAAAGTGTAATTTACTGAATATATTACTGGAATATATATAATACAAATATTAGATTGCCGCCTGCCAGTGTTCTGCCTGCGCCTGATAATCCTCAGCCTGTGCTAAAAAAGCGGCAGAAAGTTCGGCATTTTTATCCTGTTTGGCTTGTGCGGCAAGCGTGCTGTAACATTTTGAAAGACAGGCAAGCGGCGCATCGCCGGACGAGTGGATGTCGATAATGCTCGGTGTTTCGGAAGCTGCGTTTAAATACCAAAGAACAGCTTCTTCATAATCCTTTAATCCGTAAAAATAGTGTCCGAGTTCCATGCAGATTTCCGCACACGGATTCTGTGCCATATCCTTTAAGCAGATTTTAAAGAATTCATTGTATGCGTTTGTCAGGCGGTAAATGCGTGCCAGCACGCAGGCAATGTTTTTGCGGCAGTCTTCGGGACGGTCTTCCTTTGCAAGCACATTTTCAAAAATTTCACGGACACTTAAAAAGTCTTCATCTGTTCCCGAAATAAAAAGTTCCTTGCAGAACATAATCACGACATAATTTTCAAGGCGCACACCGCGGCGGACAGCATTGATAAAAACACCAAAATCTCGTCTGGTATGGCTTTCTTGCGGCAGATGAAGAATCTTGATGTCACTGTCAAATACGATAGGCTCTAAGCGGACGGTTTCATGAATCGGGGAAATCCATTCAAATGTACGCAGCCGTTTAAACAGCTTCGGACGGTATTCTTCTTCAAAATTATAAACAGTATTGTGCGATTTGCTGTTGACATAAATCATCTGTACAATATCAATTTCAGGCAGCAGCACCTGCTTTAGATTCAGAAACTGCTTTCTGTTTTCCTCGTCTAATACTTCATCTGCATCGGCAGAAAAAATGTAGTCGCAGTTTGCTTTTGAAAAGGCAAAATTTCTTGCGGCGGCAAAATCGTTGGTCCATGGATAATCATAAATCAAATCCGTATATCCGGCGGCGATTTCTTTGGTGCGGTCGGTTGAGCCGGTATCTACGATAACAATTTCATCGCAGACCGGACGGTACGAATCCAGACAGCGTTTTAATAACTTTTCTTCATTTTTAACAATCATGCAAAGACTGATTGAAATCATAACGTACTCCTATCTGCCAAACGGCGTATATTTCAAATCTTTTATTACTGTAAGTATGACATTTTTGTGGGAAGACTGTCAACGGGAAGTTTCATAATGGGGAAAAGTATGGTATACTGTTTTTAGTTTAGAATAAGTGGAAAGTGAGGCACAAAAGTATGAAAAAAAGAAAGGCAGCAGTGTTGGCGGCAGCTGCGTTTGCAATAACGGCGGCATGTTTTTTAAACAGCACCCAAAGGGCAGAAGCGGCAGACAATGTTGTAGTGATGTTAGATCCCGGACATGACAGTACACATACAGGGGCGGCAGCATATGGTTTAAAAGAGCAGCAATTAAATTTAAAAATCGGACTGGCGTGCCGTACAGAGCTTGAAAAATACGATGGCATAACCGTTTATATGACACATGATACCATTGCGTGTCCGTTTGAAGGCAGTACAACCAAACAGGACTTAATACAGCGGGCAGAATATGCAGGAGAAGTCGGAGCAGACCTTTTTGTAAGTCTGCATAACAATTCGGGCGATGACAGCGGATATGAAATTTATTATCCCAATAATCACTATGTATCAGAATTTAATGATATAGGATATGCGGTATCTGAGCATATTGCGGGTTACCTGAGTGAAATGGGCATATACCGGAATGGATTGTATACAAGAGATAGTGATGGCGAGGAAGATGATGATACCAACTGGTATCCGGATGGAAGCCGCGCGGATTATTACAGTGTCATCAGAAATTCCAAGTACAACGGTGTACCGGGAATTATTGTAGAACATGCTTATCTATCAGATGCGGGGGATACACATGTATTTTTGTCCAATGACAACATGCTGGTACGTATGGGACAGGCAGATGCCAGCGGAATTGCAGATTATTTCGGACTGCATAAGAAAAATGGTCTATGTACGGATAAATACGGTGACTGGCATTATTACGAAGACGGTGAAATAGATGATTCTTATACAGGTATTGCAGAAAATGAGTATGGCCGCTGGTATATGCAGGACGGTGTTGTAAACATGGATTATACCGGAATGCTTTGTGACGGAGCAGAATGGTACTATGTTCAGGGCGGTTATGTAAATGATGCCTATACGGGAATGGCATGTAACGAGTATGGCTGGTGGTACTTTGAAGACGGAAAGTTAAACTGGAATTACACGGGAATGGCGTTGAATGAATACGGCTGGTGGTATTTTGAAAATGGATTTTTAAACCTGAATTATACGGGAATGGCGTTGAATGAGTATGGCTGGTGGTATTTTGAAAATGGCAATTTAAATGATGCCTATACGGGAATGGCGTTAAATGAATATGGCTGGTGGTACTTTGAAGACGGTCAGCTGAATCGTGAATATACCGGAATGGCGTTAAATGAATACGGCTGGTGGTATTTTGAAAACGGTCTGTTAAATGAGGAATATACCGGCATTGGCACAAACAGTTACGGCGAATGGTATTATCAGCGGGGCAGAATCGGATATGACTTTAGCGGAAAAGTGAAATTTGATGATACAGAATATACCGTTACAGAAGGTTATGTCGTAGAAAAAAGGATTGTAAATGAAACAGAAGCAGACACAGCAGATACAGTACATACAGCAGGAACGCTTCCAACAGGCGAAGAAAGCGGTACTCTCGGCAAAGAGGCACGATAAAGGGATTGGAACACTTTCCGAAAAGACGGTACATAGTGTACTGAAAAAATTTTTTGAGCCGGAAGAAGACAACCATGAAGTTGCGCTTGAAGGCTATTTTGCAGATATTTACAATGAAAACGGGGTTATTGAAATCCAGACAAGAAGCTTTGAGCGGCTTCGTGAAAAGCTGGCAGTCTTTTTGAACCACTATCCGGTAACAATTGTCTATCCGATGCCCTGCAACAAATGGGTGTTCTGGGTTGATGAACAGACAGGGGAGGTGAGTGAACCAAGAAAATCACCGCGCCACTACACGGTCTACGATGCTTTTACGGAGCTGTATAAAATCAAACAGTATCTGCATCACCCACAGCTGACGGTCAAACTGGTATTAATGGATATGCAGGAGTATAAGACGTTACAGCAGCGGATTCGTACCAAAAAAGGAATCCGCAGGCACGGCGAAAAAAAGGACAGAATCCCGATAGGCATACGGGAGATAGTGACAATTGAGCAGCTTGAAGACTATATGCAGTTTGTGCCGTATGAACTGGATGGCACGTTTACTTCGGCGGATTTTGCAAAAGCTGCCCATATTCCGGTGGATACGGCAAGGATAACGCTTAATATTTTAAGGGATACGCAGACGGTTACAAGAGTAGGAAAGCAGGGCAGGTCGTATCTTTACGAGGTGAAGGAAAACAATAGATGTATGTAATAAAGGACAACGTAATTAAACTTTCAGTCCGCGGATTGGTTGAATTTATCTGCCGCAGCGGTGATATTGATAACAGAACCGGCGGATTTTCAGATGTGCGTCTGATGCAGGAGGGTACGCGCATGCACAAAAAAATACAAAAAAGCATGGGCGCATCTTACAGGGCGGAAGTTCCGTTAAAAATTGAACTGCCGGAAACGGTGGAGAATATTGATTACATCATACGTCTGGAGGGCAGGGCGGACGGTATTATCAGTGATTTCCACGAAGAAGCGGACGGCAGTAAGACACCGGTTGGAAAGGTTATTATTGATGAGATTAAAACCATGCAGTCCGATGTGGAAAAGTTAGAACAGCCGGTGTCAGTACATGAAGCGCAGGCAAAGGTGTACGGCTATATTTATATGGTACAGAACCATCTTTCCGGTATCGGCGTACAGATGACCTATGCCAATCCTGAAACAGAAAAAATAAAGCGTTTTACAAAAGAATATTCAAAAGAAGAACTGACAGAATGGTTTGAAACGCTGATCAACAGCTTTAAACGGTGGTCAGATTTTGTCTTTTGCGAACGTGAAAAAAGGACGGCATCGATTAAGAAGCTGTCCTTTCCGTTTGAATACCGCAAAGGACAGAAAAAACTGGTAACAGGTGTTTATCACTGCATCGGGGAAGCAAGAAATCTTTTTATTCAGGCATCAACTGGTGTTGGAAAAACCATTTCAACTATTTATCCGGCAGTCTGTGCCATGGGACAGAGTAAGGCAGACAAAATCTTTTATCTGACCTCTAAGACGATTACAAGAACCGTTGCCGAAGAAACCTTTTCAATTCTGCGCAGGCAGGGGCTTTCTATGCGTACGGTGACACTGACGGCAAAAGATAAAATCTGCATTCTGGAGGAAAGAAACTGCAATCCTGTTAAATGCGAGAGGGCAGCAGGACATTTTGACAGGATTAACGATGCGGTCTATGACATGATTACACATGAAATGGTGATTGACCGTGAAAAAGTGATGGAATATGCAAAGAAACATTGTGTCTGTCCGTTTGAGATGTCGCTGGATATTTCATACTGGTGTGACGGCATTATCTGTGATTATAATTATGTTTTTGACCCAAATGTGGCACTCAAGCGCTACTTTGGCGAAGGAAACAGGGGCGAGTATATTTTTCTGGTGGACGAAGCACACAATCTGGTTGACAGGGCAAGGCAGATGTACAGTGCTATTCTTGTAAAAGAGGATTTTCTGACAATAAAAAAATATGTAAAAGATACAGACAGGGCATTGTATAACAGCCTTGAAAAGTGCAATGCCGGATTGTTGGAATATAAAAGAAAATGTGATACAATAGATGTGATTGATTATCTGGGAACTTTTCCTGCGGCACTGGAACGGTGTTATGTAAGATTACAGCATTTTCTGGAACATCATAAAAATCATCCGCAGCAGGAGGAAATTTTGCAGTTTTTCTTTACACTGCGGCATTTTCTGAATATGTATGACTGCATGGATGAAAAATATCTGATTTATACAAAGCATGATGAGAACAATCATTTTTATATGAAATTGTTCTGTGTAGACCCGTCAACGAATCTGTCGGAAAGACTGGCACAGGGAAGAAGTGCCGTGTTTTTTTCGGCGACGCTGCTTCCGGTCAATTATTTTAAAGAAATGCTGACTGCAGATACACAGGATTATGCAGTGTATGCACAGTCTTCGTTTGACAGTAAAAAGCGCAGAATTGTTATCGGAAAAGATGTCAGCAGCAGATATACAAGAAGAAATGCAGGGGAATACCGGAAAGTATGCCGCTACATTGCCGAAACGGTACAGGTGCATCCGGGACGGTATCTCGTATTTTTTCCATCATATGGATATTTGCAGCAGGTAAAAGAAAACTATGAACAGATGTATAAACCGGATGAAATCATCATGGGCGCAGAGGGCGGTACACCAAAGCTTACAGCAGAACAGAATCTGATTGTGCAGCTTCCGTCGATGAAAGAACAGGAAAAAGAAAATTTTCTGTCTTTATTTGAAAATGTGCAGGGAAGTGGAAGCCTTTTAGGATTTTGTGTAATGGGCGGCATATTTTCAGAAGGGATTGACTTAAAAAGAGAAAGTCTTATCGGAACGATTATTGTCGGTACGGGAATTCCGATGATATCAAAGGAAAGAAATCTGTTGCGGGATTACTTTGACGGATGTGGAAAGGATGGTTATGCGTATGCCTATATCTATCCCGGCATGAATAAGGTATTACAGTCGGCAGGGCGCGTTATCCGCACAGAGGAAGACTGTGGAGTGATTATTTTACTCGATGACAGATTCTTAACACCCGGATATGAAAAGCTGTATCCGAGGGAATGGAATGAGGTTTATCCGGTAACAAAGCACAATTTTAAAAATATATTAGCAGATTTTTGGAAAAATTTAGTGCAATAAAGTTAAATATATTGTATAATAATTAAAAGAATTAATGTAAGCTGTATATACAAGTGTGGCTCGTGAGTGAAAAATCCAACGCAATATTAGGAACGTCTGACAAAATAATTGGCAGTGAGTGGAGAATAGCATATGGAGAATAGTATTAAGAATCAATTAGAAGAAAGCAGAAAAGATGGTACTTTAAAGGAAACGCTTCAGGGGATGGGGTTTAACCGTCTGCAGTCCGTAGAGATTGCCAAAGGCTTGAACAATGAAGTGGATATTACAAAATATGCGGATAAAAAGTATGACGCAGCGCAGATGAAGTCTATCCGGCTGGCACTCGAAGAAGGCATGGATATCACACCGTTTGCAGATAACCGTTATAATTATATGCAGATGGAGGAAATTAAAGCGGTTATCATGGAACATATGGATTTAGATGCGGTATGCAATCCGGCATATGATTATTCGGTCATGAAAGAGATCCGTTTATCGGAACGGATGAATTATGATATTACAAAATACGCAAAACGGGGATTTTCAGGAAATGTTCTTAGACAGATCCGCAAGGCAAGGGAAAAAGAGATTGATTTATCGTTCTTTGTCAATGAAGGATTTGATGAATATCAGCTGCGGGAAATCCGTCTTGGTATTGAACACTGTGTAGATATTACAAAATATCTGCTGCATGAATATACGGGGGACCAGATGAAGCAGCTGCGGCTTGGATTACAGGCCGGTCTTGATGTCAGCTGGTATTCGATGGTTGGATTTTCATCCGCCCAGATGGAACAGGTACGGCTGGGACTGGAAGCCGGAATTGATGTTTCAGGCTATGCAGATCCGTTTATCGATGCACTGGAAATGGAAGATATGAGGTTAAAGCTTGAGGGCAAATCCGAAGGCGGCGGGCTGGATGAATTGCAGAGCCAGGAAGTCCTTTTGGGACTGGAAAGCGGTGTGAATGTTAATCTCTATGCAGATGCAGCATATGATTTTAAACAGATGGAGCAGATAAGACTTGGGCTGGAACATGGGATTGATGTGACAAAGCTGCTCAATCCGCTGATACCAAGTGATGTTATGATGAATATGAGGCTTGAGTCAGAAGCATTAAAAAAGTAGGATATTGATGAAATAGGATATGAGGCCTTTTGGGGCAGAATTGAGGTACATATGGGAACACCTGAACTTTTTAATGAAATGGGACAACTTAATAAAAAAGATATTCAGGTCATAATAGCCGATGACAATATGTCTGCGACCCTTTTTTTAAGTGAACCTGCAAAAGAGGAAGACCCCTATACATATGAAGAAGTGATGCGGGCTTTGTCTAATGCCGGCGTAAAGATGGGGCTGGATGATGCCAGGATTCATCATATGGTGGAGGAGCAGATTTATAATACGGCGGTAGTCGTTGCACAGGGGAAGATGGTGCAGGATGGCGCAGACGGTTACTATGAATTTGAATTTGAAACAGATTTGAAGGCAAAACCGTCTGTGCGTGAAGACGGCTCGGTTGACTATTATAATATGAAGCTGTATGAAAAGGTGAGTGAGGGTGATAAGCTTGCACAGTATTATCCGCCGACGAAAGGTGTGTTTGGATTTGATGTAAAGGGGAAACTTTTAGCACCGAAGGCGGGCAAACCAAAATCCAATCTGCGCGGCAAAGGATTTACCGTGTCAGAGGACGGTAATACCTATTATGCAGCCATTGACGGTAAAGTTGAATACTGTAACTATGATTTGCGTATCGTGAATGTATTGGACATCAGTGGTGACGTTGATTTGAATATTGGTAATATTGATTTTAATGGGGATGTCAATATCACCGGAAATGTTATTACCGGTGTAACAATCCGGGCAATGGGCAGCATCTATATCGGTGGCTATGTAGAGGGTGCGGTGATTAAGTCGAATAAAGATATCGTTTTAAATAAAGGCGTCAACGCCAATGGCATCGGACAGATTGAAGCCAAAGGGAATATTTCGGCACGTTTTTTTGAGAATGCGATTGTTTATGCGGAAGGCGATGTCAATGCAGGCTATATTTTAAGCAGTAAGATTATGGCACTTGGCAAAGTCATTGTACAGGGAAGCAGAGGAACGATTCACGGCGGTGATGTAACAGGTGTTATGGGGATTGAAACCTCCAATGCCGGTAATGCATCTTATGCACCGACCAATTTAAGAATCGGTGCAACCAAGAAACTCCGTATGGATTATGCCAATATTATTGTACAGTTAAAGGATATTGATTCCCAGATTGAAATGTATGAGAGTGCATTGAAGAAACTGACGATGGTAAGGGATGTGAAACCTGAGGCATTTGACAGCGTTTCTTATACAAAAATCTGTCAGTCCAAGATTATAAAGAGTGCGGAGAAGGCTAAGTGTGAGCAGGAAAGCAAGCGGCTATACGATTTGATTAAAGAGTCCGGAAAAGCTGTTGTAAAGGTTGATTCCAAAATCTTTCCGGGAGCACGTATTTATATAGAAGCCAAGGTTTATGAACCGGCAGATACACTGGTACATGTTTTAGTCCGAAAGGTCAATGACAGTATCGTTGTAAGGGATTATGAAGAATAGTGGAGGAACAATCCGATGATAGAGGAAGTTGTATCGGTAGATTTGGCAGTTCATGAAAGACTGACGGTGAGAAAAAACAGACTTGCACCGAAACAGCTTACAGGAAATGAAAAGCGAATTTCCATTGTGACGGGTACGCATGGAGATGAACTGGATGGGCAGTATGTCTGCTATGAGATTGTGAAGCAGCTGAATGCGCATCCTGAGAAGTTGAAAGGAATTGTTGATATATATCCAGATGTGAATCCTCTTGGACTTGATACAGGTTCAAGAGGAATCCCTATGTTTGACCTTGATATGAACCGGGTCTTTCCGGGAGATAACAATGGTGCGATTACGGAATATCTGGCTGCCGGGATTATTGATGATATTATTGGAAGCGATATGTGTCTGGATATTCATTCCAGCAATATTTTTGTCAAAGAAGTGCCGCAGGTGCGTTTAAATGATGACAACGAGGAGAAGCTTCTGCCGTATGCAAAGCTGCTCAATGCGGATTTTGTCTGGATTTATTCATCTATTACAGTGTTGGAAGCAACACTTGCCTACAGCCTGAATAATATGGGTGTGCCGACTTTAGTGGTTGAAATGGGTGTGGGACACCGTATCAATAATGCATACTGCCATCAGCTGATAGACGGCATTTTTAATATGCTGATTCATATGGGAATATGGGAGGATGAAGCACCGCAGGTGAAACAGCCGATTATTTCTACCGAAGGAGAAGTCAGCATTATCAATGCTGCTCAGACCGGTGTGTTTGTTGCAGCAACAGACCATATGGGAGCAATTGAGATGGGAACGCATATCGGCGATATTATTGAGCCGATAGAAGGAAAGGTGATTCAGAGAATTGAGTCACCGACAAACGGAATTATATTTACCCTGCGGGAAAATCCGGTTGTATACAAAGGTGCGTTGATTGCCCGGGTATATGGAGGAAAAGCATGAAAAAAATTGAGTTATATAGATTAAAAGGTCTCTACCGGGAAGATTTTGTTGTAGAGGGCTACCGGTTCGGCGGAGAGGAGAATTCAGCCTGTATCGTCGGGGCGTTGCGGGGAAATGAAATGCAGCAGCTCTATATCTGTTCACAGCTGATTAAAGTTTTAAAAGAGCTGGAAGCACACGGGGCGATTACACATGGACACGGCATTCTGGTTGTGCCGACGGCAAACAGTTATTCCATGAATGTTGGCAAACGGTTCTGGGCAGTGGATAATATAGATATTAACAGAACCTTTCCGGGCGATCTGCGTGGAGATACCACAAAGCAGATTGCGGGAGAACTGTTTGAAAAGGTAAAAGGATACAGCTACGGTATCCAGTTTGCAAGCTTTTATATGCCGGGGGATTTTATCCCGCATGTGCGCATGATGGAAACCGGTTATCAGAATGCAAGCCTTGCGAATCTGTTCGGGTTACAGTATGTAGTTATCCGAAAGCCAAAGCCGATGGATACGGTAACACTAAATTATAACTGGCAGATGAACGGAACAAATGCATTTTCGATTTATACCAACAGTACTGATCTGGTGGATGACCGTTCAGCAAGGCAGGCTGTATCATCGGTGCTTCGTTTTCTGACCCGCATGGGCATTTTAAAATATAACAACCACAGCGGCTATATTGCCAGTGTGATTAATGAATATGACCTGCTTCCGGTAAAAACATATGATGCCGGATTTTACAGGCATTTGAAAAATCCGGGAGACCCTGTATTTCACGGCGATCTGATTGCACAGGTAATTGATCCGTATGAGGGAGAAGTCAAAAGTGAAATCTATTCCCAGACGGACGGTATCGTATTTTTTGCGCATACGGCACCGATGGTTACGGGAAATGAGGTTGTATATAAGATTATACGAAGAATGCATGAGTAGTTATTGTTTAATTTTGACAGATATGCTACAATGATACTTATTTCAATAATACATTAAAGCGGGGCGCGGTAAAGTTTGCACCCGGCAGAATTTTAGGAGGAAAAGATGAGCGGCGTTAAAAGAGTTTTTGTTGAAAAGAAAAAACCATATGCTGTAAAAGCAAAAGAGCTTCATGATGAGATTGCAGGATATTTGGGAATTAAGACGATTTCACAGGTAAGGGTTTTAATCCGTTATGATATTGAGAATCTTTCAGAGGAAACTTATACACAGGCATTGACAACGGTATTTTCAGAACCACCGGTTGATGATGTATATGAAATGGAATTTCCGGCAGATGCTGATGATTTCGTATTTTCCGTAGAATATCTTCCGGGACAGTTTGACCAGAGAGCAGACTCCGCAGAGCAGTGTGTGCGTTTTTTCAATGAAAATGAAACACCGGTTATCAAAACAGCAGTTACATATGTATTGACGGGTGCGTTAACAGCTGATGAAAAAGAAAAGATTAAGGAACTCTGTATCAATCCGGTAGATTCAAGGGAAGCATCCAGTGAACTGCCAAAGACACTGGTGACAGAATTTAAAGTGCCGGCAGATGTAAAGATTTTTGACGGATTTAATGAGATGTCAGAAACTCAGTTAAAGGAATTATATGATTCTTTAGGACTTGCTATGACTTTTAAGGATTTTGCATTTATCCAGCAATATTTTGCAGGAGAGGAAAAGAGAAATCCTTCCATGACGGAAATCCGGGTACTCGATACATACTGGTCTGACCACTGCCGTCATACGACATTTGCAACCGAATTAAAGAACGTTACATTTAAAGACGGTTATTATAAAGCACCAATGCAGGCAACTTATGAAAAGTATCTTGCAGACAGAGCCGTAATTTATAAAGACAGAAAAGATAAATTTGTCTGCTTAATGGACCTTGCCCTGATGGCAATGAAGAAGTTAAAGGCAGAAGGAAAGTTACAGGATCAGGAAGAATCTGATGAAATCAATGCGTGCAGTATTGTTGTGCCGGTTGAAATTGACGGAAAAACAGAAGAATGGCTTGTAAACTTCAAAAATGAAACACACAACCACCCGACAGAAATCGAACCGTTCGGTGGTGCGGCAACCTGCCTTGGCGGTGCAATCCGTGACCCGCTTTCAGGACGTACCTATGTTTATCAGGCAATGCGTGTAACCGGTGCAGCAGATCCGACCGTTCCGATTTCACAGACCTTAAAGGGCAAGCTTCCGCAGAGAAAGCTTGTAACAGGAGCTGCACAGGGCTACAGCTCTTACGGTAACCAGATCGGTCTTGCAACCGGTTATGTAAAGGAAATTTATCATCCGGATTATGTGGCAAAGAGAATGGAAATCGGTGCCGTTATGGCAGCAGCGCCAAGAAGTGCCGTAAAGAGAGAAACCTCTGATCCGGGCGATATTATTATCTTACTCGGCGGACGTACAGGACGTGACGGCTGCGGCGGTGCAACCGGTTCTTCAAAGGTGCATACAACAGAATCCATTGAAACCTGCGGTGCAGAAGTACAAAAGGGTAATGCACCGACAGAGCGTAAGATGCAGAGATTATTCAGAAGACCGGAAGTTACAAAGCTGATTAAGAAGTGTAACGACTTTGGTGCGGGCGGTGTATCCGTTGCAATCGGTGAACTTGCAGACGGTTTACGCGTATCCTTAGATAAAGTGCCAAAGAAATATGAAGGTCTTGACGGAACAGAACTTGCAATTTCCGAATCACAGGAGAGAATGGCGGTTGTCATTGATCCGGCAGATGTAGAAGCATTTTTAGCATATGCCGCAGAAGAAAACTTAGAAGCAGTAGAAGTTGCGGTTGTAACAAAAGAGCCTAGACTGGTGCTTGAGTGGAGAGGCAGGGAAATTGTCAATATTTCAAGAGCATTTCTGGATACCAACGGTGCACATCAGGAAACTTCTGTACTGGTTGACATTCCGGAGAAGGAAGACTGTGTCTTAAATGCAGGCAAGGTTGAAGATGTAAGAGGTAAGTGGTTAAAGGTTCTTTCAGACTTAAATGAGTGTTCACAGAAAGGTCTGGTAGAGAGATTTGATAGTTCTATTGGAGCAGCAACAGTGACAATGCCATACGGTGGAAAATATCAGTTAACACCAATTCAGACAATGATTGCAAAACTTCCAGTTCTTAAGGGAAAATGTGATACTGTTACAATGATGAGTTACGGATTTGATCCATATCTGTCTAAATGGAGTCCATTCCATGGAGCAGTTTATGCGATCACAGAATCTATTGCTAAGATTGTAGCTTCTGGTGGAGACTATAGAAATATTCGCCTGACATTCCAGGAATACTTCAAACGTCTTGGAGAAGACAAGACTCGCTGGGGACAGCCAGTTGCAGCATTACTTGGTGCATATCAGGCACAGATGGGATTCGGACTTGCATCCATTGGTGGAAAAGACAGTATGTCTGGAACATTTAATGATATCGATGTACCACCAACACTTGTATCATTTGCAGTGGATGTAGCGAAGACAACAGATATTATCACACCAGAACTTAAGAAAGCAGGAAA
>OGDE01001101.1_pt1 | contig 18386 bp, 14 predicted proteins | sample 1570321 | NCBI WGS metagenome assembly OGDE01 (sample SAMEA2581976, study PRJEB24529) | metagenome | biome: Human gut stool | place: China | collected 2011 | reverse complement strand
GCTACACCTGCATGGGCTGCCGCAGCTTCCTGACCCCCTATGTGGACCCCGAGACGGGCAAGCCCAAATATTATGGCCGCTTCAATCAGGGCGTCGTCACCATCAACCTGGTGGATGTAGCCCTCTCTTCCGGCGGCAACTTTGATAAGTTCTGGAAGATCTTCGACGAGCGTCTGGCCCTCTGCCACCGTGCACTGCAGGCCCGCCACCAGCGTCTGCTGGGCACCCCTAGCGATGCCGCGCCCATCCTGTGGCAGTACGGCGCACTGGCCCGCCTGAAAAAAGGCGAGAAGATCGACAAGCTGCTGTATGGCGGTTACTCCACCATCAGCCTGGGCTATGCCGGCCTGTATGAGTGCGTGAAGTATATGACGGGCAAGAGCCACACCGACGCCGGTGCCAAACCCTTTGCCCTGAGCGTGATGCAGCACATGAACGACAAGTGCAGCGAGTGGAAGAAAGCGGAGAATATGGACTACTCTCTCTACGGCACCCCGCTGGAATCCACCACCTACAAATTCGCCAAGTGCCTGCAGAAACGGTTCGGCATCGTGCCCGGCATCACCGACAAGAACTATATCACCAACAGCTATCACGTCCACGTCTCGGAGCAGATCGACGCCTTTACCAAGCTGAAATTTGAGAGTGAATTCCAGAAGCTCTCTCCGGGCGGTGCCATCAGCTATGTGGAAGTGCCCAACATGCAGGATAATCTGGAAGCCGTCATGAGCGTGCTGCAGTTCATCTACGACAACATCATGTACGCCGAGTTGAACACCAAGTCCGATTACTGCCAGTGCTGCGGTTACGACGGCGAGATCAAGATCGTGGAGGACGACGGCAAGCTGGTGTGGGAGTGCCCCAAGTGCGGCAACCGTGACCAGAACAAGCTGAATGTTGCCCGCCGCACCTGCGGTTATATCGGCACCCAGTTCTGGAACCAGGGCCGTACCCAGGAGATCAAGGATCGGGTGCTGCACCTGTAATATGGAATAAAAATCGATTCTCTCTGTCGCCGTTCGCGACAGAGAGAATCTTGTTTGTGAAAAAGAATGATGAACTACGCAACGATTAAATATTACGACATTGCCAACGGGCCCGGCGTGCGCACCAGTGTGTTCGTCTCGGGCTGTCGGCACCACTGCCCCGGCTGCTTCAATGAGGTGGCATGGGATTTCGGTTACGGCAAGCCCTTTGATAAGGCCACCCGCAACGAAGTTTTCGCCTCCTGCCAGCCGGACTATATCGCCGGCATCTCCCTGCTGGGCGGCGAGCCCATGGAGCCGGAGAACCAGCGGGAACTGCTCAGTTTTGTCCGCAACTTCAAAGCCCTTTACCCCAAGAAGACGGTCTGGTGCTACTCCGGCTACACCTGGGAGCAGCTGACCGGGGCGGTCCCCTGCCACGCCCGGTGCGAAGTCACCGACGAGCTGCTGGGCCTGCTGGATGTGCTGGTGGACGGCCGCTTTGTGCAGGCCGAGCACGACATCTCCCTCCGCTTCCGGGGCAGCCGGAACCAGCGGCTGCTGGATGTGCCCAAGTCCCTTGCCGCCGGAGAGCCTGTCTGGTGGCAGGACGAGCAGGTCTTTTCCACCCATACGATGTAATCCTCTTATAAAGAAGAAAAACGTTCCGTTTTCCACATCCGATGCAGGAATCGTGGAAAACGGAACGTTTTATTTTTAGCGGCTTCTGACGGCCTCCTCGATGGCGGCGAGGAAGATCGTGCCGTAGCGGGCAGCTTTCTTCTCGCCCACGCCGGTGATGTTGAGCAGCTCGTCGGTGCTGAATGGCTTTTTCTGTACCATCTCCCGGAGAGTGGCATCGCTGAACACGAGATAGGCCGGGATCTTCTGCTTGCTGGCCAGCCGCTTGCGCAGGGCGTAGAGGTCGGCCAGCAGCTTTTCGTCCTCGGCGCTGAGCTCCACGTCCGCCGGGCGGCGGCGGGGCTTTTCAGCCAGACGGCGGGCGCTGGCGGCGGCCCGCTGCTTGGCCTCGGCGGCACGCTGTTCCATCTGCCGGGCAGCCTCCTCTGCCATGAGGCAGTTGGAACAGTTGCCGCACTTGGCCGGGGCCGCCTCCCCAAAATATTGGAGCATGAACCCCCGCAGGCAGCGGGGCGTAGTGGAGTAAAAGGTCATGTACTTGAGCCGTTCCTCCGCCTTGCGGGCGGCTTCGGCTTTTACATCGGCGGGCAGGCCGTTGTCCGCTTCCCTCTCTTTGTCAATGAAAAAGCGGATGGTCCGCACATCGGTGCCGGAGTAGAGCAGGATGCAGCGGGCCGGTTCGCCGTCCCGCCCGGCACGGCCCGCCTCCTGATAGTAGCTTTCCAAGTCCTTGGGCATGTTGTAGTGGATGACAAACCGGACGTTGGGCTTATCAATGCCCATGCCAAAGGCGTTGGTAGCCACCATGATCTGGACACGGTCATAGAGGAAATCGTCCTGGTTCTTCCGGCGGACCTCCGCGTCCAGCTTGGCGTGGTAGGCTGCCGCCCGGATGCCCCGGCTCTGGAGCAGGCGGGCCGTCTCGTCCACCTGTTTGGTGGTGCTGCAATAGACGATGCCCGCATGGTCTCCCTCCCGCAGGACATAATCCAGCAGGACACGGGGCTTCTCGCTGGGCAGGGCACGGCGGGACTCAAAATAGAGGTTGGGGCGGTCAAAGCCTGTCGTCACCTCATAGGGGTCTTTCAGGGCCAGATGGGTGCGGATGTCATCCCGGACATGGGCCGTGGCGGTGGCCGTGAACGCCCCCACCACCGGGCGGCTGGGCAGGCTGTCCACAAAGGCTTTGACGCGCAGGTAGCTGGGGCGGAAATCCTGCCCCCACTGGCTGATGCAGTGGGCCTCGTCCACCGTGACCATGCTGATGAGTTTTTCCTGCGCAAACCGCTGGAAGCCCGGCATCTCCAGCCGCTCCGGGGCCACATAGATGATCTTATACCACCCCTCCCGGGCCCGGTGGAGCATCAGGGCTTTCTGGTTGTCGGTGAGGCTGTTGTTCAAAAAGGCGGCGGCCACGCCTGCCTGCACCAGGGCCCCCACCTGGTCTTTCATCAGGCTGACCAGCGGCGATACCACAAGGGTGATGCCCGGCAGCAGCAGGGCCGGCACCTGATAACAGATGGACTTGCCCGCGCCCGTGGGCATCACGGCCAGCACATCCTGCCCGCCCAGCAGCCGCTTCACGATCTCCTCCTGGCCGGGGCGGAAACTGTCGTAGCCGAAAACTTTCTTTAAAATCGAGCGCTGGTCTTCCATCAAACTGTCTCCTTTGTTTCAACACTGGGCTCCAGTATACCACAAAACCACCCTGAGTTGCGAATTTTCGGTGGGATTTTGTGGTTTTGATAGCTTTTCGTGCGCCAAAATGCTATAATAAGAATACATATCTCCATCTAAAGATTCTTAGCCGCAGCCCGCGTGCTCCGGCTTCCGTGATTAAAAGGAGTACACTATGCAAAAACTCATCAGCTTTGCCGTCCCGTGCTACAACTCGGCGGCCTATATGCGCCACTGCATCGAGACGCTGCTCTCCGCCGGAGAGCAGGCCGAGATCATCCTGGTGGACGATGGTTCCACCAAGGACGACACTCCCGCCATCTGCGACGAGTACGCCGCCAAATATCCCACCATCGTCAAGGCCGTCCATCAGGAGAACGGCGGCCACGGCGAAGGCGTCAACCAGGGCATCCGCAATGCCACCGGCCTGTACTATAAGGTCGTGGACAGCGACGACTGGCTGGACACCGACGCCCTGAAAAAGGTCCTGCACCGCCTGCAGACCCTCGTGGCCCGCGGCACCGCCCCGGACCTGATGATCTGCAACTATGTGTATGAGCATGTGGAGGATGGCACCAGCCATACCGTCCGGTACACCAACGTCTTCCCGAAAGACCGCCTGTTCGACTGGGTGCATGTGGGCCATTTCCGCCCGGACCAGAACCTGCTGATGCACTCGGTCATGTACCGCACCGAGGTGCTGCGTCAGTGCGGCATGGTGCTGCCCAAGCACACGTTCTATGTGGACAACATCTTTGTCTACCAGCCTCTGCCCTATGTCAAGAGCATGTACTATATGGACCTTGACCTCTACCGCTACTTCATCGGCCGGGCCGACCAGAGTGTCAACGAGAGCGTTATGGTCAAGCGGGTAGATCAGCAGCTGCGGGTCACCAAGCACATGATCGACTGCCAGGACCTGGACGCCCTGAAAAACCAGAAGCGTCTGCGGGCCTACATGCTCCACTACCTCTCCATCATGATGGCCATTAGCGACATCTTCCTTCTGCTGGACGGCAGTGCCGAGGCCAGGGAGAAAAAGACCCAGCTCTGGCAGTACCTCAAGGAGCACACCAGCCCCAGCGTGTACCGCGCTGTCCGCCTGAGCCTGGGCGGCATCACCAACCTGCACTTTCCCAAGAGCGATACCGTCATTGTCGGCGGCTACCGCATCGCCCGGAAGATCTTTAAATTCAACTAAACTTCACATGACAAAAGAGACGGTCCTCTTCCCACTGGAAGAAAACCGTCTCTTTTCTTTTTGCGTTTATTTCAGCACCACTTCGCCGTTCTCGTCGGCGTCCACGGTAAGGGCGGCGCCGGAGGCCAGCGTGCCGTCAATGAGGCGCTCGGCGGCGGGGTCTTCCACAGCCTTGCGGATGACGCGGCGGAGGTCGCGGGCACCAAACTTACCGCCCTGGCTCTTGGTGACCAGCGCCTTGAGGGCTGCCGGGGTATAGCTGTAGGCAATGCCCTTGGCCGCCATGCTGGGCTTGTACTCATCCAGCATGAGGGCTGCAATCCCCTCCAGTGTCTCCTGGCTCAGGGGTTTGAACGCGATGACCTCGTCCACGCGGCCCAGGAATTCCGGCCGCAGGAACTGGGCCAGCGCCTTGCGGGTCTTCTCCTCGCTGCGCTGCTCCTCGCTCTTGTTGAAGCCAAGGCCGCCCGAAGTCTGGTCAGAGCTGCCGGCGTTGGAGGTCATGCAGATCACGGTGTTGGAGAAATCCACGGTCCGGCCCTGGGCATCGTTGATCTTGCCCTCGTCCAGAATCTGCAGCAGGATGTTCATGACATCCGGGTGTGCTTTCTCGATCTCGTCAAACAGCACCACGCTGTAGGGGCGGCGGCGGACTTTCTCGGTCAGCTGGCCGGCCTCCTCGTAGCCCACATAGCCCGGAGGCGAACCGATCATCCGGGAGACAGCGTATTTCTCCATATACTCGCTCATGTCCAGCCGGATCAGGGGGTCCGGGCCGTCAAAGAGCTGGTTTGCCAGTTGCTTGACCAGCTCGGTCTTGCCCACGCCCGTGGGACCCACAAAGATGAAGCTGGCGGGACGGCGGCGGCCCGAGAGGTCGGCGCGGCTCCGCTTGACCGCTTGTGCCACCAGATGGACGGCCTCGTCCTGGCCGATGATCTTTTTCTTGAGCTCTGTTTCGAGGTTTGCCAGCTTGGCGTACTCGGTCTCCTGGATTTTCACCGCCGGGATCCCCGTCCACAGCTCAATGACCTTGGCCACATCGTCCATGGTCACCCTGATCTCACTGGCAGCGGCCTGCTTGGCGGGCAGCTCGCTTTCCAGCTGGGCAACGCGGGTCTTGCGCTCGGCCACCTGCTCATAGTCGATGGGCTCATTGACATCGGCGTTGGCCATATCGGCTTCTTCCTGCTTGAGGGCGTCCAGCTCTTTCCGGGCCTCCAGATACTCGGAGATGACCGGGTGGGCCAGATTGCAGCAGGCGCAGGCCTCGTCCAGCAGGTCGATGGCCTTGTCCGGCAGATAGCGGTCGGTGATATACCGCTCACTGAGGGTGACGGTGGCACTGAGCACATCGGCGGGCACCTGCACATGGTGGTGCTCCTCGTAATAGTGCTTGATGCCGTTCATCACAGCGAGGGTATCGGCCACGCTGGGCTCCTCCACCCGCACGGGCTGAAAGCGGCGCTCCAGCGCCTGATCTTTTTCGATATACTTGCGGTACTCGTTGAACGTCGTGGCGCCGATGACCTGAATTTCCCCGCGGGAGAGGGCAGGCTTCAGGATGTTGCCCGCGTTCATGGCACCTTCACTCTCACCGGCCGAGGTGATGGTGTGGATCTCATCAATGAACAGGATGACATTTCCCGCCGCCTTGACCTCGCTCAACAGGCCCTTGACCCGCTGCTCGAACTGGCCGCGGAACTGAGTGCCCGCCACCAGGCTGGTCAGGTCCAGCAGGAAAATCTCCTTGTCTTTCAGGCCCGCCGGCACCTGCCCTTTGGCAATGCGCTCCGCAATGCCCTCGGCAATGGCCGTCTTGCCCACGCCCGCCTCACCAATGAGGCAGGGGTTATTCTTCTGGCGGCGGCTCAGGATCTGGATGGTGCGGTAAATTTCGCGGTCACGGCCGATGATATCATCCAGCTTGCCTTCCCGGGCCTTGCGGGTCAGGTTCTCGCAGTAGGTGTCCAAAAACTTGCGGCGGGGCGGCTTCTTGCCGTTTTTATTTCCAGCTTTCTTGTCCCCCTGCTGCTCATTCTGGCCGCCCTTGACCCCCAGCGGGAACGTGGCGCTGGAGCCGGGCATCAGGTCTTCGTCGCCCTCGTTCTCCGGCTGGCCCATGTTCATCATCATGGAGAACGGGTTGGTCTCGCCGCCCATCTCCTCCATCATGCTCTCCATCCGGTTTTCCATATTGTCCATGTCTTCGTCCGACATGCCGAACTGCTTCATCAGGTCTTCCACCGGCTTGATGTGCAGCTCCCGGGCACAGTGCAGGCAGTACCCCTCATTTTTCATCTGGCCATTCTCCATCCGCTGGACGAAGATGATGGCCGGACGTTTCTGGCATCGATTACAGACCATTGTTCCTCCTATCCAATCCAACCCTTACAGGAACGGGTTGAACACATTGAAAACTTTATAGTAAAGGCTGCTGCTCATAACGGTATCGTTGAGCATCGTCAGGTTGCCGCCCGTGATGACAATGAGTGCCCAGAGCACACACAGCACCAGATAAATGTCCAGCAGGCTGGCAATGCCGCCCGCCGTCCAGCCCAGCCAGCGGTTGACCGTGCCCACCACCGGCAGCTTGTTCACCAGCCCCAGCACCGTGACCAGCAGGCTGACCAGCATCCGCAGCAGGGCGAATGCCACAAAGAACAGCACCAGCGAGATCACCGGCGTCAGCAGCGGGGCCAGCACCTTTTGGACAATGACATCGGCCAGCACCACGGCGTTGTCGCTGAGCACGGCGGAAACGGAGCGCTCGCAGGCCTCCACAATGGAAGCCCGGAAGCTTTCCGGCAGAAAGCCCGCATACCGCTGGGCAATGCCGGAAAGGTCTACCACGCCCCCGGCCGCGATGCTGGCGGCGATCTGGTCGCGGAAGCTGCCCGCAAAGAAGTTCTGGAACACCTGCCCGGCTGCCCAGCCGGAAAAGGCCCGGGCTCCGGTCAGGCTGAGCAGGCTCCCCGCCAGCTGCACCACCGAGGCCAGAAAGCCTTTGCGGGCGTAGCGGACGGCCAGCAGCAGCCAAACCACCGTGCATATGATATCAAAAAGAAATGACGGATTCTTGAACATAGAGTATTTTCCCTGTTACTTTCTGCCGCAGAGTGCTAATTTCAGGAATGATTCTCTCCTTTTCCTCAACTTGCCTGAGAGGTTTCCGGTGCCGTTACCTGCTGCACCGTGTTGCCGCAGAAGACCAGTGTCTGCTTGGCATCCGCCAGCAGCGCCTGCGGCCGGGCCGTCAGGCTCTGGCTCCACTGGTACTCCCCCGCAGAAGTCAGGCTCTCCACGGTGCTGTCGGTGAGCAGATAGACAAACTCGCCCCGCCGCACCACCTTGTTGGAAGTGGTCACATTGCCGCTGTACTGAACATTGAGCTCCTTGTCCAGCGTCACCAGCTGGCAGACCTGCCCGGAGGCCAGCAGCAGCGCCACATTGCCCGCGCTGTCCACCGAGACATCCCGCAGGGTGCCGCCGCCAAACTCATAGCGGGCACGCTCTCCGCCTGCCGCGTTGTACAGGATGGCCCGGCTGTCGTACACGGCCAGCAGGGTGGTACCGGAAAGCCAGCCCACCCACTGGGGAACACCGCTCTGGCTCCCCACATTGACCGGGTCGCCCTGGGCCAGGGTGACAACATAAAGGTTTGTCTGCATCTGCCCGCCGCCGGCCGTGACGGCAGCAGCCGCCAGCCGGCGGCTGTCCGGCGAGAACGCCATCCGCAGCGGGGTGCCGTCGTTGGAGGTCATGTTCCAGCGGAGCTGCTGCTCCATGGTGGGAGAATACACCAGCAGCTCCGCCATGCTGCTCACATCGTCGGTGACAACGGCCAGCGTGCCGTTATCGGACATGGCGCAGAGGAAGATATTGTTTTCCAGTTTTTTGGTGTAGAGGTTCTGGGTGCGGCTCTCCACCCGCAGCTCGTTGCCGGAGCGGTTGTAGAGCACAAAACGGGTCTTGCCCGCCGCCAGCGCCGGACGGCCATAGCCGCTCTGGATGCTGTTGAGCCGGGTGCCCGTGCGGGAGTACACCACGCAGCTGTCGCCGCCCAGCTCCACAAAGCCGCCCGTCATGGGCAGCACCCGGGTGGGCTCCATCACGCCGGTCTGCTGGGGCCAGCCGGGGCCCGGCATCAGGGCAATGCGGGTGGTGTCCACACAGTCCTTGACCAGCGCCACCGAGCTGCCCACCAGCCCGGTGGTAAACAGCACCACAGCCGTCAGCACCGCCACGATGAGCGCCGTGCGCCGCAGCCGCCGTGCCCGCACCCGGGCGCGGGCCTGCTCCAGATATTCGACCCGCCCGGCCGAAAGCGGCTCGTCACTCTCGGGGCGTTGGCCGCGATGGTTCTTTCTCATTTGGTTGTTCTCCTTGTCCTAAATGGCTTGCCCTTTCCGTCATTGCGATCGCAATGCCACCTCTCCCAAAGTGAGAGGCCTTGGCAATCCACGCAAACTTCATCTCTTTGCCAAGGGCTCCCCCTTTGGGGGAGCTGCCGAACAGCGTGAGGCTGCGAGGGCTAGCCACCTCTCAATCATACTCCACACTCTTCAAAAACAGTCCCTTGGCGGGCAGGGTGGGGCCCGCCTTGTGCCGGTCACGGCTGGCAAGGATGCCCGGGATGTCCTCGGGCTGCATCCGCCCGGCCCCTACTTCGCAGAGGGTCCCGGCCAGGATGCGCACCATGTTGTAGAGGTATCCATCCGCGGTGACGGTGATCTCTACTTCGTCCCCTTTGCGCTCCACTCCGCAGGCCGTGATGGTCCGCACCGTGTCACCGTGGGCGGCAGCGGAAGACCCCGCCGCGCACAGGGCCAGGAAATCGTGTTTGCCCACAAACCGCCGGGCTGCCGTGTTCATTTTGGCCGTGTCCAACCGCCGGGGCACCCGGGTATAATACTTCTCGTCAAACGGCGAGTCGATGGGGCTGTTGTGGATGCGGTAGAGATACGTTTTGGTGTGGGCCGCGTACCGGGCATGGAAATCCTCCGGCACCACCCGCGCCGCCAGCACCCGGATATCCGGCGGCAGGTGCTGGTTGAGGGCCAGCGGCAGCTTTTCCACCGGGATGCGGGTGTCGGCGTGGAAATTGAGCATAAAGCCCAGCGCATGGACGCCCGCGTCGGTGCGGCTGCACCCCTTGATATCCGGGCGGCAGCCCAGCACGGCCTCCAGCCCGTCCTGAAAGGTCTGGGCCACGCTCCGCCCGTTGGGCTGCACCTGAAACCCGCAGTAGTTAGTGCCATCGTAGGCAAGGGTAAGTAAAAAGTTCTGCATGGAACTCCTTCCGTCACGGCTTTGCCGTGCCACCTCCCTCAAAGAGGGAGGCTATAAGGCCCCCTCCTTGAGGGGGCTGTCGCCGCAGGCGACTGGGGGAGTTTTAATAATTCGGGAACACCAGCCGGGACGACAGGATGACCACAAAGCAGACGATGCAGACCGCCAGATCCATGTAATCCTGTCTGGTGTAGCGGAGCACTTTCAGGCGGGTGCGGCCGTCACCGCCGCGGTAGCAGCGGCACTCCATGGCCATGGCCAGCTCGTCCGCCCGGCGGAACGCCGAGATGAACAGCGGGATGAGGACGGGCACCAGCGCTCTGATGCGCTCGGTCATCTTGCCGGTGTCCAGCTGGGCACCGCGGGCTTTCTGGGCGTTCATGATCTTGTCCGTCTCCTCGATGAGGGTGGGGATGAAGCGGAGCGCAATGCTCATCATCATGGCCAGCTCGTGCACCGGGAAGTGGATCTTGCCCAGCGGCTTGAGCAGCTGCTCAATGGCATCCGTCAGCACGATGGGGCTGGTGGTGTAAGTCAGCAGGCTGGTGCCCGCGATCAGGGCCATGACGCGCACCGCCATCAGGATGGCGTACTTGACGCCCTCGGCGTAAACGGTCAGGAATCCAATGTGCACCAGCGGCTCCCCCTCACCCGAGACGAAGAAGAGGTTGAGCACTGCCGTGAAGATGACGATGGGCAGGATGGGTTTCAGGCTCTTTAGGATGAGCTTGAACGGGATCTTCGCCACCCCGTACATCCCCACCAGGAACAGGATGGACAGTGCCAGTCCCAGCGGGTTGGAAGCCGCGAACAGCAGGATGATATAAGCAATGGTGAGCACCAGCTTGAGCCGGGGGTCAAATTTGTGCACAAGGCTGTTGCCCGGGAAGTGCTGGCCAATGGTGATATCTCTCAGCATCCGGACACGCCCCCTTTCCCGTTCTCAGCATCCCGGGGCAATACAAGAGGCTCCCCGGCGTCCCGCCGCGCCTTGGCGGCCAGAATGGTCTTGACCGCATAGGGGATGGTGTACACGTCCGCCGGGACGTCCACCCCCATCTCCCGCAGCTTGAGGAAAATTTTTGTCACCTGGGGCACGCTCAGGCCCAGTGCCAGCAGCTCCGAAGCCCGGGCAAACACGTTTTCCACCGTATCGTACATGGCGATCTTCTTGTTGGACATCACCAGCACCCGGTTGGCGTACTTGGCAATGTCCTCCATGCTGTGGGAGACCAGCAGGACGGTGGTGCCCGTCTTTTTGTGGTACTCTTTCACCTCGCTCAGGATCTCATCCCGGCCCTCGGGGTCCAGGCCCGCGGCGGGCTCGTCCAGCACGAGGATGCGGGGCTTCATGGCCATGACGCCTGCCACGGCCACCCGGCGCTTCTGGCCGCCGGACAGTTCAAAGGGGCTGCGTTCCAAAAGGGCCTCGTCCAGGCCGACAAAGGCGGCTGCTTCGTGCACCCGCTTGTCGATCTCGGCCTCGTCCAGGCCCATGTTCTTGGGGCCAAAGGCGATATCTTTATAACAGTTCTCCTCAAACAGCTGGTACTCCGGGTACTGGAACACCAGACCGGTGAGGAAACGGAAATCTCTTATTTTTTCGGGCTCGGCCCACAGGTCGCGGCCATCAATATAAATTTTGCCGCTGGTGGGCTTGTTCAGGCCGTTCATGTGGGTAATGAGGGTGCTCTTGCCGGAACCGGTGGCACCGATGATGCCCACAAAATCGCCCTCTTCCACGGTAAAGCTCACATCGTCCAGCGCGGTGACCGCATTGGGCATTCCGGGGTTATAGATATAGCTCAGGTGTTCTACCTTGATAATGTCTGCCATCGTTTCCCCCTCCTCACTGCAGCAGCTCGTACAGAGCCTGTGCGCATTCGCCCGTGTCAATGATGCCCTCGGGCAGGTCGATGCCTGCCTTGACCAGCTCATCCCGCAGCTCGGCGGCCTGCGGCACGTCCAGATGGAGGGAGCGGACTTTCTCGGTCTGACTGAACACCTCTTTCGGGGTGCCTTCCAGGACCACTTTGCCCTTGCTCATCACCAGCACCCGGTCGGCCTTGGCCGCTTCTTCCATATAGTGGGTGATGGACACCACGGTGATGCCCATGTTCTTGTTGAGGTAGTGGATGGTCTGCATCACCTGCTCCCGGCCCCGGGGGTCCAGCATGGCGGTGGCTTCGTCCAGAATGAGGCAGTCCGGCCGCATGGCCACGACGCCTGCAATGGCAACGCGCTGCTTCTGGCCGCCGGAAAGGTTGTGGGGTGCCCGCTCCCGGAACTCGTAGATGCCCGCCATCTTCATGGCGTCGTCCACCCGGCGGCGCATCTCCTCGGGCGGAACGCCCAGGTTCTCCAGCGCGAAAGCCACGTCTTCTTCCACCACCGTGGCAACGATCTGGTTGTCCGGGTTCTGGAACACCATGCCCACGGTCTGGCGGATGTCGTAAATTTTGCTCTCGTCGGCGGTGTCCATCCCCTCCACCAGCACAGTGCCTGCCTCCGGCAGGAGGATGGCGTTGAAGTGTTTGGCCAGGGTGGATTTGCCGCAGCCGTTGGCACCCAGCACGGCGACGAACTCGCCCCGCTTGACGCTGGCCGAGACCCCGTCCAGCGCGTAGACAGGCTGCTCCGGGTCATAGCGGAACTTTAAATTTTCTGCTGTTAAAATCGTTTCACTCATTTGTGTTCTCTTTCTGGTGGTGCGCCCCTCTCAAAGAGGCTGTACCCCATTCTTAGATTATTTTATAAACTCCCCCAGCCGCCTGCAGCGGCAGCCCCCTCAAAGAGGGAGCCTTTTGGATCTCTGCCGTCAGAAAGCCTCCCTCACTGAGGGAGGTGGCATCGCGCAGCGATGACGGAAGGAGTATTTACTCTTCCCAGATGGCCGTTGCGCCGCAGGGCACCACGCCGCCGGTGGCCGAGACGGGCAGGCCGATCTCGTCACAGCTGGTCTGCCCGCCAAAACGGGGCACCAGCGTGGTCTTGAGCATGTACTCCATCACGGCGGGCGACAGGCCCGTGGTGTAGCTGTTGACGGCAAAGAAGAGCGGTTTCTCACTCAGCACTTCCTCGCACTGGCTGATGAGGTCATAGATGCAGTCTTCCAGCTTCCAGATCTCGCCGCCGGGGCCGCGGCCATAGCTGGGCGGGTCCATGATGATGCCGTCGTAGGTGTTGCCCCGGCGCTTTTCCCGCGCCACGAACTTGGCACAGTCGTCCACCAGCCAGCGGATGGGCCGGTCGGCCAGACCGCTGGCCGCGGCGTTGTCCTTGCCCCAGGCCACGATGCCCTTGGAGGCATCCACATGGCAGACGGTAGCACCCGCCGCCGCGCAGGCCAGCGTGGCACCGCCGGTGTAGCCAAACAGGTTCAGCACTTTTACCGGGCGTCCGGCAGCACGGATCTTTTGGGCGTACCAGGCCCAGTTGACGGCCTGCTCCGGGAAGACGCCGGTGTGCTTGAAGCCGGTGGGGCTCACGATGAGGGTCAGTTTCTCCTCTCCCTCGCCGCAGCTGATCTTCCATTTTTCGGGCAGCCGGCGGCGGTACTCCCACTCGCCGCCGCCCTGGTTGGAGCGGTGGTACACGGCGTCCGCCTTGGCCCACAGGGGGCTCTGCCGGGGCGTTTTCCACACCACCTGCGGGTCCGGCCGGATGAGGATGGTCTCCCCCCATCGCTCCAGCCGGTTGCCGCCGGTAGCATCCAGCAGCTCGTAATCTTTCCAGGTATCTGCAGGGCGCATAGCGTTCTCCTTTTTACTGTTTCAGAATTCGTTTGTTGATCTTTTCCACGATCCGGTCTGCACAGCGGTGGATGGCCTCCAGGTCCTGGCCCTCGACCATGACACGGATCTTGGGCTCGGTGCCGGACACACGGACCAGCACGCGGCCCATGCCCATCAGCTTCTGCTGCTCGTTCTCAATAAAGCCCGCCAGCACTTCGTCCTCTTTATAGGCGGCTTTCTGAGCGGCGTTGGCCGTCACGTTGACCAATACCTGCGGGTACTGGGCGTAAACGCTGTTCAGCTCGCTCATCTTCTTGCCGCTCTCGGCCAGCAGCTTGAGCAGCTTGCCCGCCGTCAGCTCACCGTCACCGGTGGTGGCGTGGTGGAGCAGGATGACATGGCCGCTCTGCTCGCCGCCGATGGCGTAGCCGTTCTCGCGCATGTTCTCCAGCACATAACGGTCGCCCACGGCGGTCTTCTCGGTGTGGATGCCCTGGCTCTCCATATACTTGATGAAGCCCAGATTGGACATGACCGTCACCACAGCGGTATCGCCGTCCAGACGGCCCTTTTCTTTCATGCTCACGGCCAGCAGGGCAATGACCTTGTCGCCGTCGATCTCATGGCCCAGCTCATCGCAGGCCAGGCAGCGGTCCGCGTCGCCGTCAAAGGCAATGCCGCAGTCAAAGCCGCCCTCCACAACTGCCTTTTCCAGATTGTCCAGATGGGTGCTGCCCACGCCCTTGTTGATGTTGGCACCGTCCGGCGTGATGCCAATAAACGTGCACTTGGCGCCCAGCCGGGGAAACAGCTTCTGTGCCACGGCGGCAGAAGCGCCGTTGGCGCAGTCGATGCAGACGTTCAGGCCGGACAGATCGCCGTTGACCGACTCATACAGGTGGTCCACATAGTCCTGCAGACCGTCCGCCCGGACAGACACCCGGCCCACGGAGGCTCCGGTCGCCAGCGGGATGTCGGCACAGTCGTTGTCAATGTGCTTCTCGATCTCGTTTTCCACCTCATCCGGCAGCTTGTAGCCGGTGCCGGCAAAAATCTTGATGCCGTTGAATTCCATCGGGTTGTGAGAGGCCGAGATGACAACACCGGCATCCGCGTTGTATTTCTTGACCAGATAGGCCACAGCGGGGGTGGGCAGCACGCCCAGGCTCTCCACGTCCGCGCCCACGCTGCACAGGCCGGCGGTCAGGGCCGCTTCCAGCATATCGCCGGACTGGCGGGTGTCCTTGCCGATGAGGATGCGGGGGCGGTGGCCGGTGCTGCCCGTCAGGACAGCAGCAGCGCCGCGGCCGATCTTCATGGCCATCTCACAGGTCAGGTCCGCGCCCGCCACACCGCGGACGCCATCCGTTCCAAAATATTTTCCCATAATCAGCACCTCCATATTTTAAAGCACATTCCCTCTCCGTCCTATTCTTGGCTCTCCCTCCGGGAGAGCTGGCGCGAAGCGCCAGAGAGGGCGAGTCGGTTAAAACAAGCTCTGTTGTCCGTTGTCCTCCGGGCTGCCCGTCTCCGGGGCCTTGAGGCCCAGGTGCTCGTAGGCCAGCCGCGTGGCGCAGCGTCCCCGGGGCGTCCGGGTCAAAAAGCCCATCTGCATCAGGTAGGGCTCGCAGAGATCTTCCAGCGTGACGGCCTCTTCGCCCAGAGCCGCTGCCAGCGTTTCCAGGCCCACCGGGCCGCCGTTGTACATCTCAATGATGGCGCGCAGCAGGCTGCGGTCCAGCTCATCCAGCCCCAGGGCATCCACGTCCATCCGCTTGAGGCCCATGAGGGAGACATCCCGGTCAATGACGCCGTCTCCCAGCACCGTGGCAAAATCGCGGATCCGCTTCAAAAAGCGGTTGGCCACACGAGGCGTGCCCCGGCTGCACTTGGCCAGCTCGTAAGCACCCTCCGGGGTGATGGGCTGGTCCAGGATGCCCGCCGAGCGCTGGATGATGCGGGAAAGCTCATCCGGGCTGTAGAGTTCCAGCTTGAGCAGCACGCCGAAACGGTCCCGCAGAGGACCGGTGATCTGGCCCGCCCGGGTGGTGGCACCCACCAGCGTGAACCGGGGCAGGTTGATCCGGATGCTCTGGGCGCTGGGGCCTTTCCCGATCATGATGTCCAGCGCATAGTCCTCCAGTGCCGGGTAAAGCACCTCTTCCACCTGCCGGGAGAGGCGGTGGATCTCGTCGATAAACAGCACATCACCCGGCTGCAAGTTAGTCAGGATGGCCGCCAGGTCGCCCGTGCGCGCGATGGCCGGACCGCTCGTCGTCTTAATCTGAGCGCCCAGCTCGTTGGCGATAACCGTAGCCAGCGTGGTCTTGCCCAGACCCGGAGGGCCCGAGAAGATCACGTGGTCGAGCGTCTCGCCGCGGCTCTGCGCGGCCTCAATCAGCACGCGAAGGCTCTGCTTGATATGCTCCTGACCGCAGTAGTCATCCAAGCGCTGGGGACGCAGGGTACGATCGACATCGAGGTCCTCGGGCGTCACCTCCGAGCCCACCATGCGCTCACCGTGCGCCATGAATGCCGCCGGCGAGTTGCCGGGCGTCGCCCACAGGTCCTGAGAGTCATCGGCTTCCCACATCACGCATCCATTCCAAGTCGCTTAAGCGCCGCGCCGAGCAGATCCTCGACACGCATATTCTGCCCATCATACCCGCTCAGGGCAACATCGGTCTCCTGCGGGCTAAAGCCCATGGAGAGAAGCGCCGCGCGAGCGTCATCAATCGCCGAGGGAGCGGCGCAGGGCACCGGCATTGAGACCTGGCCGGGAATCACGTCGACCGGCACAAAGCCCTTGTCCTTGGCAAAGGTGCTCTTGAGCTCCAAGATGAGGCGCTGGGCGGTCTTTTTGCCCACGCCGGGCACCTTGGCCATGCCCTTGTCGTCCTCGGCCATCACCAGCGAATACAGCTGTCCCACCGTATAGGTGGAAAGCACGGCGAGCGCCAAGCGCGGGCCAACGCCCGAGACGGACACGAGCCGGTCGAACATCGTGCGCTCGTCCTTGGAGGAAAAACCGAAAAGTGTCATGGCGTCCTCGCGCACCTGCATACGCGTGTAGAGGCGGACCTCGCCGCCGGGCGTCGGCAACGTGGCCGCGGTGCTGCCCGAGATGCCGAGCTCAAAGCCAACGCCCGACACATCGACGACAGCAGAGCTCATCGTGGCTTCGACAAGCGTGCCGTGGAGCTGGGAAATCATCAGTATCCGGTTCCTCTCTGTTGATAGAACTCGCCACCGGTAAGCACCCGGGTGCGGCTGAGGTTTACATGGCAGATGGCGCAGGCCAGGGCATCGGCGGCATGGTCGGGATGCGGGTCGTGGTCGAGCTGCGTGAGCGTGCGTACCATGTAGGCGACCTGCCGCTTGTCCGCGGCGCCGGTGCCCACCACAGCCTGTTTGATCTGCATGGGCGTGTACTCGCCAATCTCGAGCGCGCACTCCGAAAGCGCCACGAGCGCAGCACCGCGGGCATGCGCCGTGGGGATGGCCGAGCGGACGTTAGCGCCAAAGTAGATGCTCTCGATAGCAGCGGTATCGGGACGGTAGCGTTCGACGACATCCTTAAGATCGCGGGCGATATGCGACAGGCGCACCGCGAGCGGACTTCCAGCACTGGTCTCGATGCAGCCATAGGCACGGCAGCGAACCTCGCCACGCCGCTCCTCGATAATCCCCCAACCCGTATGGGCCAAACCGGGGTCGATACCCAAGATAACCAAGCCAGCCTCCCCTCGCCAAAAGCACGGCGCAAGGCAAGGCCTCGCGCATCATTCACGAACGTCTGTTCTAGAATAACACAACGGGGTCAAGATGCTTAGTTGAAGTATCGGGGTTGGGAGCGAATCCCATCCCCAGTTTAGTTCTGCGAGAAGAATGGGAACTGTCGGGGATCAACCGGCGGATGCGGCATCGGGCCACCCTGGGGACCACCTTGCGAGCCGCCCTGACCGCCCATCATCTTATCGATGGCGTCCTGAACCTCGCCCTCGAACTTCTTCATTCCCTCGTGCAAACGACGCTGACCGTCCTCAGAGCGCAGCTCCTCCATCTGCTCGGGCGAAATACCCAGTAGCTCGCCCAGTATGCCCATCATCTCGCCGCGCATACGCTCACTCGTATCCTCGTCAGCAAAACGGCGCACCTCGGCGCGTGCCAGCGAATCAACCGTCATACGCTCCTTGCCGTTAAGCCCCAGGTCGGACCACGCGAGCATGTACGGCCAAGAGCGCTCGGCAAACGAGCGGGACGAGACGATCGGTGCCGTCGGCAACATGCGGCGGGCAGCCTCACCCTGTCGAACGAGCATCAGCAGCAGCGAGCAGGCCTCAGGCTTGCCAGCGGCCATCGGGATATCGTCGAAAGATCGATTGCGGTCCACGTGCGCCTCGAGCGCACCATCGACCTCACCCGGCTCAAGCCCGCCGAGCAACTGTGCCGCGCGGTCGAGCATATCGACCGGACCGTCAAGCGTCGAGAGCGCCTGCGCCAGCACTCGCTCCATACAATCTTCCACCGCATTGAGCGTCACGAGCTCTTGGGGCACCACGGCAGACGTGCGGTTGCGCACGCGCGCCACAAACTCGAGCGTCGACAGGTACACATCACCAAAGGGCGCGTAATCGCCCTGGTAGCCACCGCAAAGCGCCGGTGCCGCCAACGCATACTCGGTCTTGGAAAGCGGGCTCAGCGCCATCGCGCCCAGCTCGAGCGCCGTATCCTCCAGCATGAGGCCCAGCGTACGCGAGCGCAGGCGCTCGGCATCGCCCGCTGACACATCGCGGTCGAGTACGCGCGCCGCATCCGGCGCATCGCGCTCAACCGTGCGAATATGCAGGCGCTCGGCAATCGCGCGAACGGCGG
>OGDE01001071.1_pt1 | contig 18864 bp, 19 predicted proteins | sample 1570321 | NCBI WGS metagenome assembly OGDE01 (sample SAMEA2581976, study PRJEB24529) | metagenome | biome: Human gut stool | place: China | collected 2011 | reverse complement strand
CCCGCCAGCAATCCCGCCAGCACCGCCCAGGTAGCCATCCCCACTTCCAGACCGCCATGATCCGCCGTGAGCGAGACACCCGCATTGGCAAAGGCGAACAAGGGAAGAATAATATAATTCACCATTCCATGCAGACTGTCTTCCAATGACTGCAAGGGAGAGATGACACGGTCCGAGGAAGACTCGATGCTTTTCAGCACATTGATCTGCATCTTGCTTAACACAACACTTTCCTTGTCACTGGCAGGAAAGACAGCAATGTTCTCGCGGATGCGGTTAATGTACTTACCTATCTTGTAATGAGGAGTGGCGGGAACCGTGAAGGCTGCGACAACTCCCGCAATGGTAGCGTGGATGCCGCTCTGCAAAAACAGATACCACATAATCACTCCCCAGAAAATATAAAACCAACGGTTGTGCACCCGGAAGAAATCCCCGCCGCAAAGTATCAGCAGGATACCCGCCGAAGCAATCAGGTAGTTCACCGACAGATGAGAGGTGTAAAAAAGGGCGATGACCAGAATGCCGCCGATATCATCGACCACAGCGAAAGCGGTCAGAAAGACTTTCAAGCTCAGCGGAACCCGCTTGCCGAACAGGCTGAGCACTCCCAGCGAAAAGGCGATATCCGTAGCCATCGGTATGGCCAGACCACTTTGGGCCGGAGTTCCCGCCGTCATGAAATAATAGATCAGCACCGGAACCAGCATACCGCCGCACGCCGCCACGATGGGCAAAAGCGCCTGCCGGAAACTGGACAACTCGCCCACCAGTATCTCACGCTTTATCTCCAGCCCCACACTGAAGAAAAAGACAGCCATCAAAGCATCGTTGATAAAAGTCATCAAGGTCATGTGATGCCCGTTATGACTGAAGAAATTAAATTCTCCTATCTGAAGATGCACCTCGTAATTCCAAAAGGAGGCATAAATATCCCCCCACGGAGAATTGGCCAGGAACATAGCCAGCAAGACTACCCCCATCAGCAACATCCCTCCATTAATATGATAGTGCGCCGCCCGCTGGAAGGAAAAGTTCAAGTTCAGAATTTTCAGTTTTTCCATATCAATTGAATTTAAGAGTTTGTGATAAATTGCCATCAAAACACAAGCCCTTCCTGTTATTGACTTTTTAATTTCAACTAACAGAAAGAGCCCGCTTATTGTTTGCTCCCCAGAGCTTGTTTATTCTTGAATTAATCCAGCTTCAGAACGGCCAGGAACGCCTTTTGCGGTACTTCCACATTACCGATCTGTTTCATTCGTTTCTTACCTCTTTTTTGTTTTTCCAACAATTTACGCTTACGGCTCACGTCACCGCCATAACACTTCGCGGTCACATCCTTGCGCACCGCCTTGATGGTTTCCCTTGAGATAATCTTCGCCCCGATAGCTGCCTGAATGGCAATATCAAACTGCTGGCGCGGAATCAGCTCTTTCAGTTTCTCGCACATACGCTTGCCCAGGTTATAGGCATTGTCCACATGTGTCAGGGTAGAAAGCGCATCCACCGGCTCACCGTTCAACAAGATATCCAGCTTCACCAGTTTGGAAGGGCGGAAACCCGACTGATGGTAGTCAAAGGAAGCATATCCTTTCGAGATACTCTTCAGCTTGTCATAAAAGTCAATCACGATTTCACCCAGCGGCATCTTGTAGTGAATCTCCACCCGGTTGCCCGACACATAATTCTGCCGCACCAGTTCGCCGCGCTTGCCCAGACACAGTGTCATGATAGGGCCGATGTAATCGGTGGCGGTAATGATCGTGGCATCAATGAAAGGTTCCTCGATGTGGTCAATCAGCGTCGGATCGGGCATACCGCCGGGATTATGCACCTCGTTGGCATGTCCCTGCTTGTCATACACCATGTACGACACGTTGGGCACGGTCGTAATCACATTCATATCAAACTCGCGGTCCAGACGTTCCTGAACAATCTCCATGTGAAGCAATCCCAGAAAACCGCAACGGAATCCGAAGCCCAGAGCCAGTGAAGACTCCGGCTGGAAAGTCAGCGAGGCATCATTCAGCTGAAGTTTCTCCAGCGAAGCGCGGAGGTTCTCGTAATCTTCCGCCTCGATAGGATAAACCCCGGCAAACACCATCGGCTTCACTTCCTCGAATCCGGCAATCGCCTTTTCACACGGACGGGCGATGTGAGTGATGGTATCCCCCACCTTCACCTCGCGCGAGGTCTTGATGCCCGAAATGATATACCCCACATCTCCTGTGCGCAGTTCCGCACGGGGAATCATATCCATTTTCAGCACACCGATCTCATCTGCATCATACTCCTTGCCGGTATTGAAGAATTTCACCTTGTCCCCTTTGCGGATCACACCGTTCTCTATTTTAAAATACGCGATGATTCCACGGAAAGAATTGAATACCGAGTCGAAAATCAAAGCCTGTAGCGGCGCCTCTTCGTCTCCCGTCGGGTGCGGGATACGTTCCACCACCGCCTTCAATATCTCCTCCACACCCATTCCGGTCTTGCCGGAGGCACGGATAATATCCTCATGTTTGCAGCCCAGCAGGTCGATGATTTCATCTTCCACCTCATCGGGCATGGCACTCGCCATATCACATTTGTTCAGCACGGGAATGATTTCCAGGTCATGCTCCAACGCCATGTACAGATTCGAGATAGTCTGCGCCTGCACTCCCTGCGAAGCGTCCACAATGAGCAGCGCCCCTTCACAGGCGGCTATGGAACGGGATACCTCGTATGAAAAGTCCACGTGTCCCGGAGTGTCAATCAGATTCAGTACATACTTCTCTCCCCCATACTCGTACTCCATCTGGATGGCATGGCTCTTGATTGTAATACCTCTCTCCTTTTCCAGGTCCATATCGTCAAGCATCTGCCCTTCGGTTACCTGGATGGTTTTTGTAAACTCCAACAAACGGTCGGCCAAGGTCGATTTCCCGTGGTCTATATGTGCTATAATGCAAAAATTACGGATATTCTTCATCTTTAACAGCTATCTATTTAAAAACAAACAAGTTTCTTGCTTTTCGGGCGCAAAGATACGCAAAAAGAACAAGATTTTAAAGACTACAATAAATTTATAGCAGACAATTCCCTGCTCAAAGACTGTATGCCTTTCTGGATCTTTTCCAACTGCCGCCTGCGAGGTTTATGCACTCCGGCTGCATAATGCCACAACTGGCGTTCATTGATTCCGGTAATCCGGCTCAAAGCAGCCTTGGTGAAGATGCTGCTATAATAGTTGATAAAAGTAGCGGCATCTATCTTAAATTTCAATTCAAACTCTCCCGACAAGACTTCACAAGGATTCGGATTATCTTCCAGATACAACTCTATTGCCTCCTTCATGTTATCCTCAATCTCCTTCATGTCATTGCCTACGGTAATAACGGGAGCACCTTCGATATAAGCACTCAAGTTCTTTCCTGCGTGTTCTACAATCACTTCCACTGTTTTCATATTGCCTCCTGTCCTAAAATATCAAGAGAACAAGGGGGGCTACTTTAACCCCGCTTGTCTCAGAATGCTGTAATAAGTGCCTTTCTCAACGCCTTTGCTGTTGTGATCCGGTACGATAACAATCATGCCATCCTTCTCAAATTTCATGTGGCTACCCTTCTGACTCTTCAATACAAAACCGTTTTCCAGCAACATCGTTACAACGTCTTTCACTGATTTGTAACTCATAACGTTTTGGACTTAATTACCCTGCAAATATAGTAATAATATGAATACTATTCAAAAAGATGATTCATATTATTACTATAATACAAAAAAAATGCGTTGACAACATACCAAACGATGTGCCAACGCATTTTTTTATGAGTTTAAAATCTTCTTCTTACACCAATTTTACAAAGATCTCGCCTTCCACTTCAGAAGTAACGACCTTATCTTCTCTCAGCAGCCAGCCCAGCCCCAGGAAGAAATCCTTGTCAGCTTTCAGTTTGGTTGCTTTCTTGATTTGTTTTTGTGTCAAACCTTCAGTTCCATTCAATGCTTCCCAGATTTGTCCGGCCAAAGCACCTGCTTTTTCTTTCAACATTTTCAATTTGCTTTTAGTTAAACGTTAACCGCACCCACACATTCCGATGTGAATGTTTGTGTTTCTTATCGCTTGCAAAGATACACAAAATTATGTTATTCAACACTTTTGCATCGAAAAAGTTTGTATTTCTATAAGAAAAAGCGATTTTTCAACCTATTTTTTTTGTTTTTCGAGGTGTTCGCTCCAAATCCGGGCCGCTTCCTCTACCATTTTTGCACAAGGACGCTTGGCGTAATACCGTTCCGTCCTTGCTTCCGGTGTGGATACTACCGGCTCTTTTCCGGACAATCCCAGCAAATCGGCACACCGCAGGGCGCCGTTCCGCTTCTTGAATTCTTCGGCCAGTTCCTGCACCAGAGCGTAATTCGCCGCCTTGCTCTCACGGTCTTTCCCCTCGATGGCGCACTTCTCCAGCCCGGCCAGCAGGAACATGCCGCAAGCAGCACCGCAGGTTTCACGCATCCGCCCTATGCCGCCGCCGAAAGAGGCGGACATGTGCAGGGCCTGTTCACGGGTGAAACCATACAGATCGGCAAAAGCCGTCACTACGGACTGGGAGCAGTTATATCCTTCCTTGAACAAGGCAACGGCCTTTGCCACCCTGTCCTCTTCCCTAACTTCCGTATGCAAATCCAACGTATTCTTGTCTTCTTCCATTTTTCTTACCTCCTTCTTTTCTTTCCGTCTTTTCCTTTGTTCTCATTCCGCCACATTGTTTACAATCTCACCCTTGATGAATCCTTTCAAGTTCCCCACCGCAATCCGCATCAGCCGGACACGGGCTTCTTTCGTGGCCCAGGCGATATGCGGCGTAATGAAGCAGTTCTTCGCCGTCAGCAGGGGGTTGGTATATTGGGGAGGCTCGGAAGAAAGCACGTCCAGTCCGGCAGCCGCTATCACACCCTTGTTCAGTGCGTCGGCCAGGTCTTTCTCGTTCACCAAGGGACCGCGGCCGGTATTTATCAGAATGGCCGTCGGTTTCATAAGGGCCAGGCGGGCGGCATTGACCAGCTCTTTGGTATCGGGTGTAAGGGGGCAGTGCAGGCTCACCACGTCACATTCGCGGAACAGCTCATCCAGCTCCATTTTCCGGATTCCTCCGGGAAGTTGTGACTGCGGCTTGGAAGTATAGGCGCATACCTGCATTCCGAAAGCGGCAGCGATGCGCGCCGTCGCCTGTCCGGTGTTTCCCAAGCCGATGATTCCCAGCTTCTTCCCGTCCAGTTCCACCAGGTCGGTATCCCAGTAGCAGAAGTCGGGGTTGTTCGCCCAACGCCCGTGACGGTTGGCATAGGCATAATGGCCTACACGCTGGGTGATGTTCAGTATATGCGCAAAGACCATCTGGGCAACGGAAGCGGTGCTGTAGGCAGGTATGTTGGTGACAATGATGCCCCGCGCTTTCGCAGCCTGGATGTCCACAATATTATATCCCGTAGCCAGCACGCCGATGTATTTCAAGGCAGGCAGAGCGGCCATATCCTCCGCCGTAATCACCGTTTTATTTGTAATCAGCACTTCCGCTCCGGCAGAACGCTCCAATAACTCGGCAGGGGCTGTGCGGTCGTACACCGTCAGCTCGCCCAACGCCCGCATCTCCTCCCATGACAAATCACCGGGATTCAATCCGTAACCGTCTAAAACTACTATTTTCATATGCTCAAAAGTTAAATTTCATATTTTGTTCATTTATTCGGTTAGATTGGAACGCGAATGACGCAAATTAACAGCTGCACAGCATGGATATAAACCGGCCGGAAGGTTGGATTTATGTCATTTGCGTTCCAATTTTTAATTTTATAGCACAGGATCAATGCAATTCATTTTCATTCCTTGAACCGTTCCCCCCAGAGGCTCTGCATCCGTTCCTTTATCTTCGCTTCCTGTGCATTGTTCTGCGGATGCCAGATGCGGCTGTCCTTCACCTCGTCCGGCAGGAACTGCTGCTGCACGAAATTGCCCTGATAGGCATGTGCATACTTGTAATCCTTGCCATAGCCCAACTGTTTCATCAGCTTGGTGGGTGCGTTGCGCAGATGCAAGGGAACAGGCAGATTGCCCGTCTGCCGCACCAGTTCCAGGGCGCTGTTGATCCCCTCGTATGCCGAGTTGCTCTTGGGGCTGGTGGCCAGATATACCGTAGCTTCCGCCAGCGGGATACGCCCCTCAGGCCATCCTATCTTCATCACGGCATCAAAAGCGGCGTTCGCCAGGAGCAATGCGTTGGGATTGGCCAGACCGATATCCTCGGCTGCCGAAATGACCAGTCTGCGGGCTATGAAAGCCGGGTCCTCTCCGGCCTCCACCATACGCGCCAGCCAGTAGAGCGCCCCGTCCGGATCACTTCCGCGGATGGACTTGATAAAGGCGGAAATGATATCATAATGCATCTCCCCGTCCTTGTCATACGCCAACGGATTCTGCTGCAAACGCTCGGTCACCTTCTCATCCGTAATCACCACGGGGCCGGCATCCGCATCCGCCTCCACCACCAGCTCCAGTATGTTCAGCAGCTTGCGGGCATCGCCTCCCGAAAAGCGGAGCATGGCATCCGTCTCCTTCAGCTCTATCTTCTTTTCTTTCAGTATCACGTCCTTTGCGATGGCATTATGCAGCAGTTCCAGCAAATCCTCCTTCTCCAATGATTTCAGCACATACAGCTGGCAGCGGGAGAGCAAGGGCCGGATCACCTCGAACGAGGGATTCTCGGTGGTGGCGCCTATCAGGGTCACCACTCCCGTCTCCACCGCCCCCAACAAGGAATCCTGCTGGGACTTGCTGAACCGGTGGATTTCATCAATGAACAGGATGGGGCTGGCCTGAGAGAAAAAGCGGTTGCTTCTCGCCTTCTCTATCACATCGCGCACATCCTTCACACCGGAAGTGACCGCACTCAGTGTATAAAAAGGAGTTTCCAGCTTGTTGGCTATGATCTGCGCCAGCGTGGTCTTCCCCACCCCCGGAGGCCCCCAGAGAATAAAGGAGGAGATGCGTCCCGCGTCGATCATCTTGCGCAAGACAGCCCCCGGCCCCACCAGGTGTTTCTGACCTATATAATCGTCCAATGTCTTCGGACGCAAACGTTCTGCTAAAGGTTGTGCCATATCTTCATCTTTATTTCGGATAACAAAAATACAGCATATTTTCCTATGAACAAAGCCCAGGGCAACAATATAGGATTTATTTTTTTTGAGGCAGAAAAATAAAAGAACATAAAAAACAGGGACTCATACAAAATGAAATACAGGTTCTTTGTCCGTCTGATCCAAAACAATTATTTTTGCAACCCTTTTCCAAAAGAGTGATTATTTCAAATTTAAATGTAATTCTAATAAAGACAGACGATGAAAAAACTTTTTTCCACCAGCCTGTTGATTTTAGCAGGTATGCTTTTACTGCTGGGCAGCTGCAAAGAGGACGAACTTCCGGTTTCCGGAGAAGGAAACGTGGCAAACAACGAATTGCCCGTCCGGCTGGCCGAAACGGATTATAACCCGGACAACACGTATTACCTGCTGAATGACAATGAATCCCAGGATGTTTATTTCGACTCCGGCCAGCGCAGCTTCTACGTCAGCCGGCCTCTTCAGTTCGGAATGGACGACGAGCACTGTTTCCAACTCCGTTTCTATAGTCCCAGAGCCTTGAAAAACGTGACTTTCTGGGCCAGGATAGACGGTTACGAGGAAGAATTCAAGTTCATGTCGCTGGAAAAGATCATGCCTTTCCAGCAACTCCGGGTACACATACCGTTCGCCACCAAGGACCTGACCGCCTATACCCGCAGCGGAAAGAAAATACGGATCATGGCAAACCCCTACCTCACGGAAGAAAACCTGACCTTCACCGTAGAGTGTGACGACCCGTACTGGGCAAGGCTGCAATCCATCCGTTGCAAATGGTACATCGCCTTCGGCAGATACAGTGACACCCAGGACAGCTGGAAGTACAAGATGAAGGCTTCGCACACGCGTGAGGCGGTGGCCATCGCGCTGAACATGGCGTATATGTTCTCGTCGGAACGGTTCAAGACCGCCCTGTACGAGTTCGGCCCGCTGCACAGCAACAATGACAAGGCGGAAATAGACAAGACCGCCCTGCTGGCCAACGTGCTCAACCACCGCGGACTGACCTTCGGCTATACCACCGGCGTGATGGGACTGGGCGGAGGAACCACCTTCGGCATGCATGAAGTGTGTTATCTGGAACACTATGCCGATGACAAAAGCATCACCGAAACCATATTCCACGAGTTTGCCCACTGTGTGGGCTACGGCCATGCGGGAAACATGACTTACGAACAGACGGGACCGGGGTGGATCACCCTGTGCAACAACGTATATGTGGCGCTGTCGCTGGACAAGGAGCTGCCCGTCTATTCCCGCCGCTTCCTGCACACCCGCTGGAGCAGGAACCGTTATTTTGATGATATATACGTGGCTTCGAAACACATTATCGAAGACCCGGAACTCGATGCGCTGGACGGCGGCCTGTCTCCCCTGCGCGGAGAGACCGACCGGGGAGGAAACGACGGGGAGCCGGTGGCGTTCAAGCTGGATTATACCGACTTGCCCGGCGCTACGGGAACCACCTTCCGCCCCAAGGATGTATATGTGTACGGAGATACCCTGTATGCCGTGAACGATGCGGACAACCAGTACAGCGTAGAGGTGTTCGGCCTTGCCGGCGGCGGCAAGAAGCACTTGGGAAGCATCAAGGAATGGAAGCACGGAGAAGTTACCGGGAAATTCGGCGGCCGCCCGAACGGTGTCACCCGTGCCCACGACAAGATTTATGTCACCCACGAAGGAAGCCGTACCGAGATTTTTGATGCGAAGAGCCATCAGTTCCTTACCTGCATAGGCAATGGAAGCTGGGGAACAGGGCCCACGCAGACCGTACATGCCTTCGATGTGCTGCTCTACAAAGGGCTGGTCATGATACACGACAAACGCTACGTCAACTTTGTAGAAGAGCAGGCTATACAGTCCGGAGTGACTCCGCGGATTTATGTACGTTCCGAACATCTGGGCGAGACAAACGGCACTTACGGCATGGCGGTGGACGAACAGACCGGCCTGCTCTACTCCACCCATCCCGCCAAACGCATAGACCTGTTCGCCCCTGACGGAATACGGGAAGGAGTTTCACCCAAACGCACCGGGCAACTGGCTTATAAAAATGTACCCTACGACTTGGATTTCTACGAAGGAAGGCTGTTTGTAAGTTCCAACGGCACAGAAAAGTTCTGTGAGGTCAATCCCCGGACGGGAGAGATCATGAAGGACCATACCACCATCGGCGGCATCACCCTGCAAGCACCTGAGAAGTTCTGCATCCGCCGCCACACGCTGTTCATCACCGACCGCGTGAAAAACGGGACATGCGTTTACGCCATCCCCATGAGTGAGCTGAAATAAATATATACCTATATAATATAGTAAGAACAACATGAAAATATACGCTTATATCCTGATTGTGCTGTCCGGAGTCCTGACGGCACAATGCAGCAAAGTCACCCTGGATGAAATCTGCGGCTACCCCTCCGCTCCCGGCGGAGGAAACGGGGAAGGAGAAGGAAACGGGGATTATAACAGTTACTGGTATTACTCGTATGAGGCGGCGCAGCTGATTGATGCGGAAACCCTGGGCATGGAAACGGCCGAGGATTTCACCCCTTATACCGTCGCTCATCTGGGGGATACCCTTTTCATCGCAAACATCGGAAAGGCAGGCAGCAGCCTGTTGCTGTTCAGTATAAAGAAAGGTGAGCGGCTGGGAACCTTGCAGAGCTGGCAGCACGACGGCGGGGAGAAGAGTTTCGGAAGTCAGATAGAAGCCATCGTGCCGTCGGGCAACCGGCTGTATGTGGCCGAACGCCAGTCGCGCATCCATGTATTCCGGTTGCCGGAACTGTCCTACCTCACCTGCATAGGCAACGGGCAATGGAGCGGCCCCGTATTCCAGGCACAGGCCATGACGGTAAAGGACGGGCTGATTTTCGCACGCGACAAGAACGGAATGGTCAGCATTTACAAAGAGGAGGATGCCACCCCGGAAAATTACCAGAAGGTGAACCGCTACCGCCGGGCATCCGGCAACGGCAGTCCGGGCAACAACGGCTTTGCCAGCCATTCCATGCAGCCCGATGCGGAAGGGCATCTGCTGCTCACGGATTATGAAGGGAAGAAAATACGGGTGCTCGATCCGGCACTGGTCAACGATGATATGGCAAACGACGCTTCCATCGATCTGGACGACCTTTCCCTGTCGCCCGGCTTCAAGCCCAAGACACTGGCGTTGTGCGGCGACCGCTGGTATGCTACCGGTGACAATGATGCCATCAACATATACGAACGCCAGTCCGACGAATGGAGCAAGAAAATAAAAACTGTAAAAGGATATGCTTTTTCCCAGCCTGCCCGCATCTATGCGCAAAACGACTCTGTGCTATGGGTTTCGGACACGCACAGTTCCAAACGGACACTGGTGAAAATGCTGGTGCATAAGGGAGAAATACGGGAATAGAGGTTCTATTCCGTTCTTTATCCAGAATGTGAATGACACGAATGGCACAAATTGGGTTTATATCTCTGATTGGCGTCATTCGTGTCATTTTCATTCACACATATCAACCTTGCCAATCTTTCAATGCGACTGTCAACAGGAGCCGGGCGTTCACTTGCCATATCGATTACGCAATCGGGGAAGCCATTCTTTTTATCTGGCCGCACTCCATCACAATCCCCTTTCAAGGCTCCCCTATCGCCCCCACAATCAGCTGTACCTGAGCCGGCATATAGGTACGGCAACTCAAGCCACTGCCCATCTTCTCCAGTTGCTCCCTGAGGTGAGGATAATAGTCAATCCAATACTGCAACTTACGGTAAGCCACCTGCGGATTCAAATCCGGGAAATAACACAGGGCCAGTTCGGTGCGGCCATACGTGCGTATCTCAAAATTCTCCATACATTCCATACTTTTTATTTACTTCCATAAAAGTACGAAAAACGGACGAGAAGAAAGAATGTTTTTCCAACAATAATCAACTAGAATCAACTGTTATCAACTACAATCCACCGGAATCAACTTTCCGGAATCCGCACATCGTATCTTTGTAATGTCGGGACGATGAAGGCGAAAGATCTATAATCTTACAGCTGTAAGATATAGGATCTTACACGTGAAAGATAGGGTTCTTTCAGCAGTCGGCAACCAGTGGCTGACAGTTAATGGACAGTGACTGACGGCTGACTGGCTTCATTCCCCGGCAACAGTGTTTTTTAATTCTCAATTATCAACTTTTAATTTTAACAGACTATGGTAAATTACAGTATCGTTATGCGTAGCAATCCGATGGACGCGGATGCCGCCAAGAAGGCTTACGCCAGTGCACAGTATTCGGAAGTGATGGACATCAACCGCTTTGCCGAGCACATCGCCAGCCACGGCTGTGTGTACAAGCGTGCGGACATCGTGGCCATCCTCACCATGGCGGTGGACTGCATGAGGGAACAGCTTCTGGGAGGACAGAAGATACAGCTGGGCGACTTGGGGGATTTCTCCATCAGCATCAACAGTATAGGTGCGGAAAGCGCTGCCGACTACAATCCTGCCATCCACGTCAGAAAGCTGAATGTGAACTGGAGTGCCGGAACACGTTTCCAGAACTTGCAGGAGGAAGCTGTGTTCAATCTGGTGGCCACGCGCAAAGCGGCCCGACTGGTGGTGAAGGCGCTGAAAGCCGGAAAGACCAGTGTGGATCTTACCGGAGAGGCGAAGGAGCCGGAAAACGGAGGACAGGCCTGACGGAACTCCTGTATGACGGAAGCAAGGCACAACGCTAAAGGCACGACGCTAAAAGGCTGAATGTGCCCCTGTGACAAGCCGTTTTCATTGGGGTACATTCAGCCCTTGGCTTCCATTACAATTCACTTATTATCAACCTCTAAAACAAAATTCCAATGAGTTCAAGAACAAAGAAAAACACCTGGACACTGATTCTGAAAGTAATTATCACCGTAGCCACCGCCGTTGCCGGCGCACTCGGCCTGAACGCCTGTATCTGATGATCATGAGAACCATCACCCTGATTATTATCCACTGCTCCGCCACCCCTGAGGGGCGGAGGCTGGATTTTGAGACTTGCCGCCGGGACCACATCCGCCACCGGGGCTTCACGGACATAGGATATCATTTCTATATCACCCGTGACGGAGAGATTCACCGCGGACGACCTCTGGAAAAGGTGGGAGCGCATTGCAAGAACCATAACCGGCATTCTATCGGCATCTGCTATGAGGGAGGACTCTCGGCGGACTGCACACCTGCCGATACGCGTACTCTGATGCAGAAGGGAAGTATGCTGGCACTGCTGCGCGAGCTGCGCCTCCTGTTCCCCAAAGCGTTGATAGTGGGGCATCATGACTTGAATCCCGTGAAGCCGTGCCCTTGTTTTGATGCTGTGAAGGAATACCGCTTTTAAGGGATGATTTCTCCAAAGATAGGGTTTCCAATGAGAACCGTTTGTTTTCAAAGAGGCTTCTTCAAAGATAACGTATCCAAGGATGATTTCTCCAAAGATAGGGTTTCCTAATGAGAGCCGTTTGTTTTCAAAGAGGCTTCTCCAAAGATACTGTATCCAAGGGGGTTTTCTCCAAAGATAGCGTCCCTTTCCTCCGCTTTGATTTCCTGACCCTTCATTCAACTAATCTTTTCATTTAACAATAATAAAAATGAACTATCTGATAAACCAACTCATGACCGTGGACAAAGCCTTCTACCGTCATTATCTGGAAATGCTGCTCACCCTGAACCGCATCCAAGCCCTCACCCCCTGGCAGATGTCCATGCTGCTGTGGAGAGCCAAGATTTTCCATATACAGGTGCTCTACCCCGAACTGCTGCGCATCAGCCTGTGCACGGAGCAGGAAAAGGACGAGATACGCTTTATGAAGGGATGGAAACTGAAAGAGCTGGAGAAAATAATGCCCGCATGGCAGCGACGGCAGTGCGAGGAGATAAAACGGGAACGGTGGAGAGGATTTTAATGGCTAATGAGGAATGACCAGTGATCGCTGAGGAATGACCAGTAATCAGTAAAGCCTGCCGGCAGCATGATCTACTTGTAAGCAACTTTTAAAGGGGGTATGTCAAAATAAAATGATTACTCCGAGAAGTTACAGACTGTAACTACAAGACCTAAAAGGCGAGTGTCAAAACTCAGTTTTTGAAAACATGAACTTACAATCTGAAATTTGAGCATCCTAAAAGACTAAAGAAAGGGTCGTATCATTACTCCATACAGAGCTTGATACGATCCTTTTACGTGTTATAATTACTATCTGTAACTTTTCGGGGCTGTCCTTTTTGTTTTGACATCTCCCTTCTCCTATCCCCAAGTTATTCAGGAACAGCAACATTCAACTACTTCATTCCCCCTCATTAAACCCCAGGCCCTGCTGTTCGGGCTTCAGCTTCTCTGTCAGGAAATTGGTATGCTCCCACTTCGGTTCGGGCGGATTATGATCCAAGGTCCTCTCCTCGGTAGGCGTGTAGCGTCCGTTGTAAGTGCTGAAGGCGAAAAAAGCATCTCCCGGTCCGCCCAGATGGTCGAAACGTACCTTGGCCACACGCACCAGCACCTGCCCCAGCTCATCGTTACGGTCTACCACCATTCCATAATCCGTCTTGTTGAAAAAGGCCGCCGAGCCGTTGATATCATACAGCGTGGGCACAGGCCAGCGTTTGCTTCCCGGTTCGCGGCGCAACTTGGTGGGGTGCGCCACCAGAATGAGCAACACCTTGTGCTTCACGGCAAAATTGGAGAACTCGTCGAAGATGCGGCTGATGTACTGCGTTTCCGTTTCCCAGTCGGGAATCTGATGCTCGAAGCGGTTGAAGGGGTCCACCACCAGCACCTTCACTCCTTTCCGGCTCACCAGTTGGGCGGCAATGCGGAGCACGCTCTCTACCGAGAAGTCCTCTTTCGGCATAATGGAGAAGACACTCTGTGCCAGGTAACGGATGGCCTGTCCGGCTTCCGGCAACGGCATCCCCTTGTGTTCGAAACGCTTGCCCACCACGCGGCGTATCAGCTTGCGGTAGTGATAGGCCAGCGGGGTATTCTCCGGGCTGAAATAGCCCACCTTCCAATCGTGGCGCAGGAGCAGGCGCATGGCAATTTCGTCCACAAACTCGCTTTTTCCGCTGCCGGGAACGCCTGTGACCGTGAGCACAAAACCACGCTCGAACTTGATCAGCCGGTCCAGATTCTCCAGTCCCGTATCGGCTCCCTCCGGCATTCCGTTGTAATAAATATCCATCAGCGTATCCCATTCGTCCATGGGGCAGAAGACTCCTTCCAACGGGATTTCCGCCGCCTGCTCCACCTGCTGGCGGAGCCTCGGAAGATCGTACTTCAACAGATACTCGTTGGCATCCTTGCAGCCTTCTCCCCAGGCCACCACCTTGCAGCGGTCCATGCCCAGGCGGCGCACCAGTTCGTCGCGCAACTCCACTCCGCGCTTGTCGGTATCCATGGCCAGGATGATTTCCGTCTTGTCATCGAAGTGCGACTCCACGAAGCGGTCCAGCCACTGAAGATTCGCGCCTCCGGCTCCGTTGGGTACGGACACCACCTCTTCCAGTCCTGCGGCTATCAGGCTGAGGGCATCTATCTCGCCTTCGGTGATGTAGCACTTTTCCTTTCCTTTTATGGCGTCTATGTTCCAAGGAATCAGCTCGGCTCCTTTCACCATCTTGAAATGCTTTGCGGCATCCCGGAATTTCATGTTTTTCATTACTCCGTCCTCCAGGTAAGGGAAGCAGATGCAGGCTTCTTCCTTGCCGGTCTGCGGCAGGAATTCCAAGCGTTCCTCTATCTTCATCCTTGTCAGGACGTCCATCGGAATACCTCGTCTGCCGACCATGTATTCCATCATTTCTCCATTCATAATTTGTTTGTTTTTATTAATTACCGGGCATACGTAATGTACAGGCGGTTGCAGGGGGATGTGCGGCTTGCGTTGCGACCTGTTATGGTGCTGCGATGCTGCATCGTGGTGCTGCGACGTGTTACGGTGCTGCGATGCTGCATCGTGGTGCTGCGACGTGTTGCGGTACTGCGGTGCTGTATCGTGGTGCTGCGACGTGTTGCGGTGCTGCGGTACATCCTTCTGCTGTTTCTGCCGTTCCCGGTCTTGTTGTTTCTGTTCTCTTTTCCACATCTCGTCCTCGTTCCACGCTATGGCGAAATCACAATGAAAACATTTCGCCCATCCCCCTTCACGGGTGATATGCACACTGAACGAAGGATCTTTGGGATTGCTTCGCGTTGCGGAACATTCGGGACAAGGCATACGGAAATGGTCCTTTCTGCGCGGCAGGCTTTTCAGCCACCGCACATAATCTGCATGTTCTTCGCGCGTCATATCCAGCTCTGTTTCAGGTTATCCCAGGTGGCACGTCCGTTGGGGCGCGGGGGTGCATCGGCAGGAAGAGGAACTCCGCAATACGAACGTTCGCCGGTCAGCGGATTGTACGTTTCGTAGGGCGAGAGCGAAGTCGATTCATTCTGCATCCGGCTCCTTTCTTTCAGCTTTTCTTCCAGAAAAAGACGGGTGGGCTTTCCCGGACGGATATAATTAGCAAAATAGGCTTGCGCTTCGGATACGGAAGTAATGCGTTCCGTACTTCCTTGAACCACAACATGTTTTTTAAACATGGAACGAATAAAGGGAAGATTGTTCAGAAAGTCTCCTTTCAACCCCGACATCATTCCCACAATTTCCACCCAACTTTGAACTTTGAAAGCTTCATTGATATAACACTCCCATCGCAACATCTCTCCGCTCTTTTTTCCGGAACAAAATTTCATGTCGTCGTCGATGCTGCCGTTTGTTTCTATGATGTCTACATCATCTTTCTTTTTCTTCTCTCCTCTATTCTTTTCTTCTCTTATAAAGCTTTGCTTAAAGCTTGCTTGCAAATTCTTTCCATAGCACTCATTATCAACACTTTGAATCACATTTTTGACTGAATTTTCATTTGTATTTTTTGCAGTCGTATTTTTCATACTTTCCGCACTACTTTTCACGTTGCTTTCCGTGCTGTTTTCCTTGTAGATTTCCTTATTATAATCCGAATGGATTGGCTTGCTGCTCTCCATGCAGACAGTCTTGTTACTATCTACATTCCTGCTTTCCATATAAATTCTCTCCTTGCTATCCATACTGGGTGCACCACTGCTTTTCAGGTAGACTTCCTTGTTATTATCCATGCAAGGTACACCACCACTTTCCATGTAGGCTTCCCCGTTATTATCCACGCAGAACGCATCACCGCTTTTCATGTAGACTTCCCCGTTATTATCCATGCAGGACGTATCACCGTTTTTCATGTAGACTTCCCCGTTACAATCCACGCAAGGTGTATCATCGCTTTTCAGGTAGGCTTCCCCGTTATTATCCATGCAGGGTACACCACCACTTTTCAGGTAGACTTCCCTGTTACAATCCACGCAAGGTGTATCATTACTTTTCGTGTAGATTTCCTCGTTACGATCCATGCAAGACGTATCACCGTTTTTCCCTTCATTGATTCTGCCCCTTCCTATTGTAGACGCAGTTGCTTTTGCAGATGCTTTCACCGTACTTTTCTTACTGCTTCTCCCTCCCTTACTGCCGGCAGCGGCACGTTGCTCGGAAAGTTTGCTCTGATATCCCATCACCTCGTCCAGATACAGACATCGGAAATACCCGTCCTCTGTAATGAGAAACAAATCGAAGTCCTTAATAAGATGTTGCAGATTTTCCACGGTAGCTCCCCACTGATCGGCCAGCAAATCCAGTTCGTTAAAATCATGTTTGTATTCCTGCTGTTTTCGCAGAAACAATATCGTTTCAAGATACAACCCCAGCCCCATGCATTTCATATCGGCATTCAGCTTCATCATTTTGTAATCCGACATCAAGCTGCAATTCAGCCGGATAAACTGCTCTGTATAATCCATTTCTTTTGTGTGTTAGTATAAATATAACGCAAAGGAACGCAAAATATAAATAGGGCGTTGCTCACAAAAACAAGCAATTGTTAATAAACATTTCCTATCTTTGCCGAGACATTTTGTAAGTAGCTATGTTTATGCTGTTTACAAATCATTATTTAATAATTTAATTTTTAGTAACATGAAAAAAATTTGAGATCATCAGCACTTGCATCGGTAATGCCGTGCGAAGAAGCGATTTAAACCCCAACAACTTGGAAGACAAAGGTGCGATAGGCCGGTCCACCGCCACCAAAATTCGAGACGGAAAGATTGTGACTCCAAATTCTTACTTCAAACTGATGAAATGGATGGAAAAGGAGAAACCGGAGGTTTACAAAGAAGCCATGGAGCACATCCTGAAAGAACTGGGCAAGCTCAAAATGGAAGAGTAACCTCCCGGCTTCCCGGAAACGGGAATTTTCCCCGGTAAACGTGGGGAAACGGGAAACCGCCATAGAGCGCCTCTGTATGGAGACTGCCTCTATGGCGGTTTTTGCACCCGGGATGTATGGAATTATAGCTATTTTATTTTCAACTATAAATCCTCCTTTTTTCCAATATATTATTTTTCTTGTGACAGATAAATACAGAATTGCTGAATATTTACAATATTCACTTTGGGAAAATCTATATCTTTCAGCACATCATAATGATGGTCGTTGGTAACAATGTAGTGCGCATTGGCCGAAATGGCACAATCCACAAACTTATTGTCATCAGGATCGACTGTAATCAGATTAAAGTGATAGAATGGAGTTATCAATTCAACAAACGGACTGTTCAATATGGTTTTCACCACATATTCCGCCGTTTCATTGTCGGTAAGTCTTTGCAGAATTTCTATATATTCCTCCAATATTTCATTGGATACACAGAGCTTGTTCTTTCCGTCCACAAAGGATTGCCACAAGACATGGTAACGACTCCTTTGAGGAATGCTTTGAATAAGACAATTCGTACCAAGAACCAGCTAGCCATTGACGTTATTTTAATGAATGGATATCCATTTCAGCTATTTCATCCAGCTTTTTCTGGTCAAGAATTCCCTTATCCCAAAGTTCATCCAACTTTGTATTCATCCGTTTGGAATAATATTGAAAGAGCACCTCTTTCAATTCTTCCAGACCTTCCTGAGATTTATCGTAAGAAAACATTTCCAACAAATGCCTCTGTATGGGGTTGAATACTGTAGTTTCCATAATTATATCGGTTATAAATTCTATGCGAATATAGAATTTATAATGATAATATCCAAAATGTTTCTCATTGATTAACGCCTATGAAATATGGCTCGATAAATCTTGCAACAATATCTCCCTTACATCCGATGTTCAAAATGTTGTAGAGTAAAATCTATTCCAGAGATCCTAATCGGATAATCTTTTTATCATTTCAGATGGATTTTGAAGTAAATGCCACCGGAGAAGTATTTCCCGTTGTTCAGTTCGGCAATCAGGTTGATGTGGTCTTTCCAAAGCTGGTAGTGCGCCCCGATGTTCACTGTGCGGGCGTCATATTCGGCCATCAGGTTAAGATTATTTACAACTTTAATCAAAGGCTGGTCACCGAGTAACTGAAAACGGAAGTTTGTGCCGAATGAAGGACGTTTATAATGCTCTATACCTTTGGCATTACCATATACAAATGCGGCATGAATACCCCATTCACCTATATTCTGAACATCCAAATGTTTGGTTACAGCCAGATAATAACGTGTTGCGTAATTATTGGAACCGCTTGTATTACCGGACACCAGTTCCCCACCGCCATGAT
>OGDE01001066.1_pt1 | contig 18971 bp, 18 predicted proteins | sample 1570321 | NCBI WGS metagenome assembly OGDE01 (sample SAMEA2581976, study PRJEB24529) | metagenome | biome: Human gut stool | place: China | collected 2011 | reverse complement strand
ACCTTCCTGACGGAAAATATTCTGTTCTCTGTAAATATTCGGTGAAAATACACTGTCCAGATAGACATCCATTAAATTTTGAAAATCTTTGTCATTGCAGCTTGCAATCGGATACATGGTCTTATCCGGATAGGTCATCGCATTCAGAAAGGTATTGAGCGAACCTTTTACCAGCTCCACAAACGGATCTTTGGACGGAAACTTTTCGCTTCCACACAGCGAACAGTGTTCCAGAATATGTGCTACCCCGGTGCTGTCTACCGGAGGTGTACGAAATGTAATATGAAACACTTTATTATCGTCATCGTTTGCAATGACCATGATGCGTGCACCGCTTTTTCTGTGACGCAGCAGATAGCCGACTGACTGAATATCGGAAAGCCCCTCTTCCCTTAAAAGTTCGTACGCCTGTAATTCTTTTATTGCCATGAAAAAACCTCTTTTCTTTTTATTTATTCATAAAAACTGCAGCCCTTTCTGCCATATTCTTTTACATAATAGAGTGCCTGGTCTGCATCTTTAAAAATACTCTCTCCTTTATTCGGGCGGTCTGAGTTTCTGTCCCGTCAAAATATCTTTTCAAAATATCCAGAGCTTTCTCTCTGCTCTGTTTTGTTTCTGCTTCTTCAAAATAAGCATCCATATATTTACTTTGCCCGGTCATCGCATAAAGCCTGACCTGCTCCGTCAGATAATCGGATCGTTCTGCAGCTGCTTCGCCGCATTTCCACATGCAATATACTGGTTTGTCGTCGTCTGAAGTACATGAAACTCCTTTCGGCCAATAAAGGAAATTATCTTCTGAATTCTCTCATGTACAAACCCCTGTTATATCAACGGAAAAAGTGCGATCCCATACGTGACACCGCACTTTCCCTGTTGGATTACCTGTTATTTATTTACGCACAGTTTTCTGACCATATCTGCCGGGATCATTGTACATGCCAGCAGAACAACTGCAATCCAGCCTTTGATTCCAAACGGAACACAGCTGAAAATGTCTCCAATCCACTGGAACGGGGCCAGCGGAACGATCGCCGCATTTACGAGCAATGCCTGCACGATTATAATAATCAGAAATACTTTAATAAAATCTTTATTCTCATTCAGACCGGCAAAAATTGCAAATCCATCGTCACGCACATTAAAGCCGTTGAACAAAGCTGCCACAATAAACAGTACAAAATAACCCGTCAGGTGCTGTTCCTCATTTGCAAACAGATTTACAAAGAACGGCACTTTCAGATAGATAAAGCTTACCACGGTAAGCCAGATTCCCATTGTGAGGATCTGTCCCATCATTTTTTTGCTTACAATACTTTCATCACGTTTTCGCGGTGCTTCTGCCATATATTCTTCTTTTGCCGGTTCATTGCCAAGCATCATCGCTCCCAGTCCGTCCATGACCAGATTTACAAAGAGAAGATGTGTTACTTTCAGTGGTTCATCCACACCGAAAAACGGTGCGATTGCACTGACCACAACGGCTGCCACGTTGATCACCAGCTGGAATTTACAGAATTTCAGGATGTTATGGTAGATGGTTCTTCCATAGAGGATGGCATCTTTGATGGATTTAAAATTATCATCCAGAATAACGATCTTACCTGCTTCTTTTGCTGCTTCGGTTCCGCTTCCCATGGCAAAACCAACATCTGCACGTTTCAGTGCCGGTGAGTCGTTGACACCGTCACCTGTCATGCCGACTACCAGGTTCATCTCCTGGCACAGGCGTACCATACGGGACTTGTCGGTCGGCAGTGCTCTTGCGATCACACGGATATTCGGTATGATCTTCTTCACTTCTTCATCACTCATCTCATTGAGCTGTGCGGAAGAAAGTGCACGGTCGCTGCCTCCTTTTAACAGTCCTGCATCTTTTGCGATCGCTACCGCTGTCTCAAGGCGGTCACCTGTGATCATAACGACCTGAATACCGGCTCCCTGTACTTCCCGGATCGCTTCTTTTGCTTCCGGACGTACATCGTCACGAATGCCCACCAGACCAATGATCACGATATCATCATTGATTGAATTTTCAACCATGTCTTTTTCTGAATAACCAAAGGCCAGCACACGCATTGCTTTTGCTGCCAGTTCATCGATCTTGCGGTTCAGGACGGCGTTGTCCATGGTACAGATATTGCCGTCTGCATCCAGATATTTCACTGCATTTGCCAGAAGTTTTTCCGGTGCCCCTTTATAGAAAGTTTTACCGGTGCTGTCGATGCGTGCCTGACTGAATTTATTTGCAGAGTTGAAAGACTGCTGTTTTGTTATTTTATATTCGCTGCTGTTCTCCAGAGTTTTGAATGTCTCCTCACCCAAAAACTTCATCAGTGCCTGATCGGTTGCATTTCCGCCGATGACTTTATGGGATGCATCAAACATGGACTGTGTATTCTTACCGATGGCAAGATCCACAAGACCTTTTACCTTGCTGTGTTTACTCAGCTGTGCAATATCAATGGAATTGCCGTCGCCGGTAAAGAAATCGACCACTTCAAGCATACCTTTTGTGATCGTTCCTGTCTTATCACTGAAAAGAATGTTTAAAGAACCTGCTGTCTCGATACCTTCTGCTTTTCTTACCAGTACGTTGTGATCCAGCATCTTACTGGTGTTCTGCATCAGTACCAGTGAAATCATCAATGGCAGACCTTCCGGCACGGCACATACAATAATAACAACTGCCAGCGAAACGGCTTCTACAATTTTTGTAAACACCGCTTCAAATCCCATTGCAAAAAATGCGGACGCCCCGCCTGCAAGAATTACAAAATGTACCAGATAAAGCACTGCAATGACAACTGCGCCAATATAACCGAAGCGCGAAATCTGATTTGCCAGCTTTCCAAGCTTGACCTTTAACGGAGAATCCGGTTCATCCTCCTGCATTTCCTCTGCCATTTTCCCCATCATTGTCTTTAAGCCGACTTTGCGGACATCCAACACTCCTTCGCCATCAAATACGACCGCACCGCGAAACAGTGAATGTTCATCGACAAATGTATCGCCTGTAATGTCCTCCGGAAATGCAGTGCTGCCATCTGCTGCCTCTTTTTTACATTCCTCCGCTTCTCCGTTTAATGCAGAATTATCTACACGCAGACTGCCGGACAGCAGCACCCCGTCTGCAGGAATCTTATCCCCGGACTGCAAAAGAATCTTGTCACCCACAACCACGTCTTCGACATCAAGTACTGTAATGACACCATTTCTGTAGACCTTACACTGATCCTTTTTTGTACTGCCTTTTAATTCCCTGTACTTTGTATCACTTGCCACACTGGTCTTTGCCGAAACAAATGCTACAATTAATACTGCCACAATCGTTCCCGCAGGCTCATAAATATCTGCATATCCAAGTACCCACATAACAATCATCAATCCTGCGATAATCAGCAGAATCCGAATCATCGGGTCGCCAAAAGTCTCTTTAAACGCTTCCCAAAATGTCGTTGGTTGTGAATCTGGTATTGCATTTGATCCATACTGCTGTCTGGAATGTTCAACTTCCCGGTCTGTCAGTCCACTGAATTTCATAAATAATGTTCCTCCTGATTTTGTATGCCTGTTAATAACTTCTTATTTATAATAAGATACTAGATTTCGTTTTAAACTTCAACCCATTATTCCATTTTTTATTTGTTTTAATGTATTTTTATTTTTTTAAATTTACACACTTTTTACTTATGTGTGCTTTATGTAAAAGTGATGTAAATTTCTATTTATTCAACATTTTTCAGTCTATTTTAACAAAAAAGTCCCTTTTTCTCATTGCATTGTCTAACAATATAGCATATAATCATCTTTAGTAAAGACATTTATAAAACTATACCAGCTTAGCTATAGGGAGGCCGCTTATTATGGAACATTCATCGCCTGACATGACTGTTGAACAAATTTGTACAGTCATTGATTTATTAAACCCCTGCATTGATGATCATTTATACGTATATGATTTTACAAATGACTATTATTATATTTCCCCTCACGCAGCGGAACGTTTTCCGCTTCCGGGAACTGCTTTTCATAATGTCATTGAAAATCACCGGTATTTTGTCTATGCCCCTGACCTTGCAGCATTACAGACCGATTTGAATGATTTGATTGCAGGCAGGAAAGATTTTCACAATATGCAGTACCGCTGGATTGATAAAAAAGGGCAGCCTGTATGGATTAACTGCCGTGGATATATTGTACATGAAAAGAATGTTCCGCACTATATGATTGGCTGTATTAATGAAATCGGAGGCAGACAAAAAGCCGATGATGTCAGCGGTCTTTTAGGCGAATCCAGTCTCCGCTCTTATCTGGAGGATTATTATGCAGCCTTTCCATCCGGATATCTGCTGCGGCTCGGTCTTGATGATTTTAAGGAAATTAATGAAAAATTCGGTACAGAATACGGCGATATGGTCTTAAAAAAGACCGCACAGTGTATTTCTTCCTGTATCAAACCCGGTCAGATGCTCTACCGGATTGTCGCAGATGAATTTGTCATTGTGGATTTTATGGGTGGCACTGTCGATGAAGCCTGCGCTTTGTATGCACGGATCCGCCAGCGGCTCCAGCAGTTTGTGGAAGATAACCACTATGAAGTTGTATTTACAATTTCCGGCGGCATTTTAAATTGTGCAGATGTCTGGGAAAAGTCTTATTCCAATATTATGAAGATTTCAGAATTTGCCTTAAATGAAGCAAAACGCAACGGCAAAAACCGTTACAATATTTTCACTTCAAAGGATTATGAAAATTTTCTGCGTAAAAAACAGATTACAAAAATTCTGCGCCAGTCTATTTTAAATCACTTTGAAGGTTTTGAAGCTTACTTTCAGCCACTGTTTCACGCTGAAGACAACACTTTGTACGGTGCTGAAACCTTAATGCGTTTCCACTGTGCAGAACTTGGCATGATTTCCCCTGCCGAATTTATTCCGATTCTGGAAGAAACCGGGCTGATTATTCCGGCAGGACGATGGATTATGCGTCAGGCACTTGCCTGCGGTAAAAAAATCCAGCGGGTAATTCCAAATTTTCAGATCAGCATTAATGTTTCTTATATTCAAATTATGAAAAGTGACATTATCAGCGAAATTGCTGCTGCCATTGAAGAATTTGAAGTCAACCCGGCTAATGTCGTAATTGAATTAACAGAAAGCGGACTGCTGGAATCCGACCCGCGCTTTACAAGCCTGTGGGGTTCTTTAAAATCCGAAGGCATCCGTCTTGCATTAGATGATTTTGGTACCGGTTATTCTAATTTTCATTATCTGTATGAATTAAAACCGGACATTATTAAAATTGACCGTTCCTTTACTGCAAAGGCACTGTCAAATGAATATGATTACAACCTCTTGTCTTTAATGAGCGACATGGTACATCATCTGGATTTGAAACTTTGTGTAGAGGGCATTGAAACAGAAGAAGAACGTATCCGCCTCCAACAGGTCGGTCCCGACTACAGTCAGGGCTTCTTCTTCGGACGTCCTTGTCCTTACAAACAGTTTCACGATGACTTTGTTGCAAAATGCAGTGCCTGAAACTGCATTTCTTAAAAGCAAAAGGATGTTATATAAGTTTTAACAGAAAGAGAGGACTTTATTATGGCAAACAGATTTATTCTCAACGAAACTTCTTATCATGGTGCAGGTGCAATCAAAAGCATTGTAGATGAAGCAAAAGGACGTTCTTTTAAAAAAGCTTTTGTATGCTCTGACCCGGATTTGGTAAAATTCGGTGTTACAAAAAAGGTATTGGACGTATTAGACGGCGCCGGACTGCCTTATGAATTGTACTCTAACATTAAACCGAATCCAACGATTGAAAATGTACAGACCGGTGTAGAAGCATTCAAAGCTTCCGGCGCTGATTATATCGTAGCAATAGGCGGCGGTTCTTCTATGGATACAGCTAAAGCCATCGGTATTATCATTAAAAACCCTGAATTTGCTGATGTACGCAGCTTAGAGGGCGTTGCTGATACAAAAAATAAAGCTGTTCCTATTTTTGCAGTTCCTACGACTGCCGGTACTGCTGCCGAAGTTACGATTAACTATGTTATTACTGATGCAGAAAAGAACCGTAAAATGGTGTGCGTAGACCCACATGACATTCCGGTTGTTGCCTTTATTGATCCGGATATGATGTCTTCTATGCCAAAGGGCTTAACTGCCGCAACCGGTATGGATGCCCTCACACATGCCATTGAAGGTTATATTACTGCCGGTGCATGGGAATTATCCGATATGTTCCACTTAAAGGCTATCGAAATCATTTCCCGCTCTCTGCGCGGTGCCGTTGATAACACACCGGAAGGCAGGGAAGGCATGGCACTCGGTCAGTATGTCGCAGGCATGGGCTTCTCAAACGTCGGTCTTGGTATTGTACATTCCATGGCACACCCACTCGGTGCATTATATGATACACCGCACGGTATCGCAAATGCAATTATTCTTCCGACTGTTATGGAATATAACGCAGAAGCAACCGGTGATAAGTATAAATATATCGCACAGGCTATGGGTGTGGAAGGAACTGAATCCATGACTCAGGAAGAATACCGCAAAGCTGCTGTTGATGCTGTTAAGAAGCTCGCAAAGGATGTTGGTATCCCTGAAAACTTAAAAGATATTGTAAAGAAAGAGGATATTCCTTTCCTTGCACAGTCTGCTTATGATGATGCATGCCGTCCGGGCAACCCAAAGGAAACCAGTGTTGCTGATATTACAGAACTGTATGAATCCTTAATTTAAAAGCACATATTAAAAAAGTGGCGCACTACAGCTTCTTACTGTGGTACGCCACTTTTTTAGTTCCCGGATATTATATCTTGATTATTATGTCTTTTATGCCTGGGGAAGACTGTTTTTCAGACACAGTCTTCCCCAGCCTGTCTGTGTATCAGGCACTGCTGCTCCCGCCAGCGGTTCTGCCCCTTTAATCAGATACGCCTTTAATTTTTCACCATAAAGAAATGCATCATTGCCACGCACAATGCCCCATTCCATTAAAAGTGCCGCACTGCCTGTTACAAAAGGTGTGGCATAGGACGTTCCACTCACACGTGCCATGCCGGATACCGACGGTACAAGCACATTAACACCGGGTGCTGCAAGCTCCGGCTTTACCATCAGGCTTCCACCGATTTCCACGATATAACCCCGCCCCGAAAACGGAGCCGCACTGCCCGTTCCCGCATCATACGCCCCCACTGTCACTGCTTTTGCCGCCGCAGACGGAATGGTAAATGTCGATGCACTGTCAGGGCTTGTAAATCCCGTCCCAAAGTTTAGCACGCCCTGTGCCGGCAGCCACATATCATATCGTCCGTTCCGGATAGAACGCGGAATCAGCCTGAGTTTCCACAATCCGGATTGTATATATACTGTCTGTGGAATCATATCAATATAAATTTCCTGACGAATCCTAAACGGCGAAGGTTCTCCAAAATATGTAAGCAGTTCCATATCTTCATAACGGATCCGGCTGACACGGCTATTCTCCTGAATCCGCCCCAGATTTCTGCCGGACGGCGCAATGATTTCCACGGCAATATCGTCCCAGTAATCTTTCCATATCTGGATACTGAGTCCCGTTTCATAACTGCTAACAGCAAGCTCAACCGTTTCTTCCATATCTTCTGTCAGCGTTCCGCCTGTATGGACTGCTCCCAGCCCCTCATTGCCGCTCCCGATGCAGATAGAACATTTCCAGCTGTCTGCAATATCATTAATAAAATTTTCTAACAGAGAACTACCGGTATGGTCCCCGTAATTGTTGCCAAAACTGATGTTGACCGCAAGCGGTTTCCCGTAATCTATCGCTTTCCTGACTACATAATCCAGTGCTTCCATTAACTGTGTCGTACGTGGAAATCCGTTCTTAGCCGCAAGTCCCAGTTTTACTACCAAAATGTCCGCCTGAGCTGCCACACCGCTGCTGCCGCAGGCAATCGCAGCAACCTGTGTACCGTGTCCTAATACATCCGCTCCGGGAATACCTGCTGTATCTTTTGTTTCATTTTGCAAAGCTTCATCAATCTGGCTTCTGTCATACTCGGTTCCGGTTGTCTGGTCCCATATATTTAAAATGCGTGTACTGCCGTCCGCATTACGGAATTCCATGCTTTCTGCGCGGATACCAGTATCAATCACGGCAACAATCGTTCCTTTTCCGAAAAGTCCAAACGGATTATTCATCCCCTGCTGTACTGCATTGATACAGGATGCAGCTTTGCCTGCCTGTAATTCAAAATACAGCTGTTTGGGTTTTTCGACATACTCTATGACCGTTTCCTGCGAAACTGCATCTACCAGCGTTTCCGGCACAATAAGCACTGCATATTGGTTTAACAGTTCCCGTATCCGAATCTGCGGATAGCGTATTCTCAGCCCGTCTAAGCTGCCCGTATAGCGCACAATCAGCTCCCATGTATTTTGCTCCGGGTCATATCCGATGCCGAGTTCTTCTGACTTTTCCCGTTCCTCCTTCGTCGCCTGCAGGCTGATATTTAACAGGTTTTCAAGTTTCTGGTCTGCCATTTTGCTCCTAAAAAAGCTGCTATGCACCTATGCACAGCAGCTTTCTTGCTTTTCTTTTATTATATGCTTTTTGTCACAGACTGTTCTGGCAATTTTATTGTTTCAATCTATGATTTTCTTGTAAATTCAATCCGGCATTTCGGACACTTAATCAGAATTTTGCCTTTGCCGCGCGGCACTCTGATTTTCTGGGAACAGCTTGGGCATTTAAAAATGCGGTGGGTCTTGCTGTCCTTTATACGCATCTTCCACTGATTGAACCGTTTTAACACATCGTATTTCACCTTTAAATACGCCTGATTTTCACTGTAACGTTTTGAAATATTTCTTGAAAATGCACGGTAGTAGGAATATACAATTCCTCCCACAGCCAGGATATACAGCAGCATACTATGTGTAAATAAAGTAAGAATCAATAAAGCAAAGCTGATATAATTTACCATTTTAGACAGCTGGTCCATGCCGTAACGGCCAATCATAAACCGTGCCATCCGTTCTTTCCATCTTTCCATTGCAGTACACGCGCCGGTAAACAGCGCCCTTTCTTTATCATTTCACTATATCTACTGTATCATACTTATCCACAAAATCAATTAATAAAGTATAAATTATTGTGTAGATTATCTTTCAGTCATATAAACATTTCCGTCAAGGTCTTTCCAGTAAAATTGATCTTCTAAAATAACATAGCTGTGTGCGCTTCCTTCTTTTGGAATAGACACAGAACCCGGATTAATATAGGTGTAATCACCGCGCTTTTCGCACTTTGGAATGTGTGTATGACCGCATACCAGATAATCTCCCTCTTTTAACGCCGGAATATTTTTCTCGTCCAGCTTGTGTCCGTGTGCCAGTACCAGTGTTTTTCCATTCACATCGACAAATGCCTGCTCACATAATACATTAAAATCGAGTACCATCTGATCAACTTCCGTATCACAGTTACCACGGACACAAAGGATTTCATTGCGCAGCGGATTAAGCATTGCAATCACTTCCTTTGGTGCATATTCCTTTGGCAGGTCATTTCTCGGACCATGATATAAAATATCGCCTAAAAGAATCAGTCGTTCTGCTTTTTCTTCCTTATAACGTTCAAGCAGCTGTCTGCAATAATATGCTGAGCCGTGAATATCCGATGCAATCATAATTTTTTTCATAATAATCCTCATTTCTGAGCGACTTTGTCGTGAAGTTGCGATGAGAAATTCGCGCAGGCGATTTCTCATCTGCAATCATGGCTATTTGTTTTCGCTCAGAAACAAATAGCCGTGTGAAAAATAAGCGCATCAGCGTTATTTTTCACACTAATCTCCATTCCGCTTTTGACTATTCTATTTTTTCTTTAATAACCCTTACAAAATACAGGACATAGTAAGTCAGGAACATATTTACCGGCAGCTGAATGATATTTTTCATAAAGCGTGTCGTCAGATAAAATACAAATCCTTTTCCATACATCACATGAACCCAGTATGTTCCTAAAAGGACATTGACAAGCAGTGTGTCAATTACCAGCACCAGTACGACACGGATAAAAAAGGCAATGTCAAATACTTTCCCTTTTCTTGGGAACTTCTTGTATAAAAATGCGCCATAAATCAGTCCCGCAAGTGCTGCATTGATTGTCCAGCCCCAGAAATACGGTCCTGTCGGTTTAATGACAAACTGCACAATGTCACCCACACCGCCGCAGATAAAGCCCACAACCGGTCCGAACATTGCGCCCGTTACGACATTTGCCAGAAACGAAGCGGAAATACGCAGGGACGGTGTCACCTGAAACGATACAAAGTACGCTAAAACCGTATGCAGTGCAATCAGCAGTGCAGCTGTTACCAGTGACCTGACATTTTTGAATTCCTGTGAAGAATCCTTGAAGTTTTGTAAAAATGTTGTCATAAAAAATACCTCCTTTGCAGTAGCCTTCGCTCTACATAAAGAGGTACACGATGTATATATGTATATTTATGTAGCAGCGGGATGCGGATTGTGCACCGCAAGATCTTTCTTTTCGTCCGGATGACAACTCCCTGTTCATCCGGCACTTAACGCGCACAGTCCTACTCTGCTTCTTATGTTTTATTTTTATTGCTCTCGCAATAACACGTATTATATACACATATTTTACTGTTGTAAAGCCCTAAATTCATTTTTTTTACAGAATACCACGGCAAAGCTGCCATCATGCCGGCTATAACTTTGCAACCCGCTGTACTGCCGGAAGCCGGTAACGCGTGGCAAAACTGATAAACTGTCCCAGTGAATTTTCCATTTTATACATATCCAGAATCTTCTTCATAAACGCAACCGTGCGCTTTTTATACTTCATATTCTCAATGACGTAGACTGCCGCCGCATCCTGATAACCGGTTGCAAACTGTCTGGCATACCGTGCAAATTTGTGTTTGTTTAAGCCTTCGATTTCATCAAAATGTTCTAAAATCTCCAGTGCTTCCACCACTCTTGTATTCTCATAGTTTAATACAATCGTTGTTCTTTTCACATGAATATTGCCGATATTTGCCGTCTGCTTTGTCATTTTATTGGAATAGAGTTCGACAACATCACTTTTTTCTTCCGTGATTCCATACTTGTGATACAAATGATACCCGATGTACATTCCATTGTCGTTATTGTCTCCGAAGTAGTAATTTAACACGGCTTCCTGTGCTTCCTTTGGCGAGCCGGCTTTGACATACATGCCCTTTGCGGCACGCAGTAAAATCCCGTCTGTCACCAGCCGCTCCATTGCCTTAAAGAATGCCGCCTGCGACATCTTATAAAACTGCTTCTCATACAGTCCGTTGAGGTTTAAAACTGTCCCCGGCTCTATCGTATCTAAATATGCAATGATTTTATCCCTGTACTTCATCGGTTATTCAACTTCTTCAATATCCAGCTTGTCGTCTGCTTCGCCATCTTCTGATGGCTGTAACGCTTCTTTCTCTGCTGCAGCTTCCTGTTTGTCTTCATCTACAAAAATATCTTCATCAGTATCTTCAAAATCATCGTCATCATCCATATAGAAGTTCACAGGAATAATCTCGATACTGCTGCCAACCGCCTTACCGATGACATATACCGTATGGATTCCTTCCTCGTCGACGTTATCCACAAGATTTTTCACACTGCTGACGCTCTTTTCAATATCACATGCCACATTCACACCTTCCGGCAGAATAATTGTGAGTGTACTTGCCGTACTGTTAAAGTTAATATAAACGTCTTTTTCAAAAACTGCCAGACCTAAATCAAGCACTGCCTTTGCACCGACGGTCTTGATTTCACAGCCTGAAAATTCTTCATCTTCTACTTCTACAACTTTCTTTTCAAAAATAGCATTGTACTTTTTAACTTCTGCATCTACGCTTTCATTTTCCTCTTTTGTAAAAGCTTCCTTTACGGTCTTGTACTTATCGTAAGCAACTTTTCCGGCAACTGCTGCCGCACCGATTCCCACTAATGTCTTTGCAAATTTTTTTGCCATAATCATACCTCATTTCTGCCGTTTTCCGGCGGTTTTCCATGATGAATATCCGGTTTTTCTACTCTTTAGTATATAACATTTTCCGGTGAAAAATCAACGGGAATACACACATCCGCAATAATTCTGACGGTACAGACCATACTCTTTTGACAGCTCAATGGAGCGCTTATAGCCCTCTTTCTTTTTAAAGTCCGACAGCAGATACGGCACGCCGTATTCTTCTCCGAGCCGCAGTCCGATTTCATTGAGTTTCACACTGTTTTTTAACGGACTGATAGTAAGCGTGGTTGTAAAATAGTCATATCCTTTTTCTGCCGCCAGCTGCGCCGTCTTTTTTAGGCGCAGCTCATAGCACAAAAAGCACCGCTCGCCGCCCTCCTTACACTGTTCGTATCCTTTCACCGTATCAAAAAAGACCCTTGGCTCATAATCACCTTCGACAAAATCAACCGGATACTTTGCCGGAAATTCTTTGATAAAACGCTGCTGTTCGAGAACACGCTTGCGATATTCTTCCTCCGCAGAGATATTCGGATTGTAATAAAACACCGTAATCTGAAAATATCGTGAAAGATATTCAATCACATAACTGCTGCACGGTGCACAACAGCTGTGCAGTAAAAGATGTTTTACGTCCTGTTGCTGTAATTCCTGTAACTTTTTTTCCAGTTCTTTCTGAAAATTTCTGTTTTCAAATGGGACTGCCATTTCTTACTCCGTTCTTTTTCCCTCTGCCCTATGCATTTACGATTTCTTTTAATGCAGCATACAGTGCCTGCATCTGCGCATCGGTTCCGATGGAAATTCTTAAATAATTGTCAATCCGCGGCTTGTTAAAATAGCGCACATAAATATTTCTTTTCTTTAATTCTTCAAAAATCGTCTTTGCCGGTACGCGCTGATGTGTCGCAAAAATAAAGTTTGCCGTAGAATCGGGGAAAGTAAAACCAAGTGCCATAAGCTGCTTTTTTGCTTCTTCTCTTGTATTTTTAATTTTTTCCACACATTCTTTAAAATAAGCATCATCTTCCACTGCCGCCACACCGTATGCCAGTGTCGGTGCATTCATTGTATAAGAGTTAAATGAAAACTTCACATCGTTTAATGCCTTGATTAAATCCTTATTACCAAATGCATAGCCGATTCGCATACCTGCCATGGAGCGGGATTTTGAAAATGTCTGTACAACCAGCAGGTTGTCGTATTTATGAACCAGTTCTCTTGCAGACCTGCCGTCAAAATCAATATACGCTTCATCCACAATGACAACTACATCCTGATTGTGACGGATAATTTCTTCGACTTTTTCCAAATCCATATGCAGGGCTGTCGGTGCATTCGGATTCGGGAAAATCACACCGCCGTTTTCCTTAAAATAATCCTCCGGCACAATCTCAAACTTGTCGTTTAACGCCGGTGTTTCATACGGAATCCGGTATAAATCCGCCCATACACTGTAAAATGAATACGAAATATCCGGGAATAATATCGGCTTTTCAGAGTTAAAAAAGGTCATGAAGCACATGGCAAGCACATCATCCGAACCGACACCGGTAAACACCTCATTATCATCCATGCCGTAATACTGTGCAATTGAATGAACCAGTGCAGAACACTCCGGGTCCGGGTATAATCTTAACTTATCCATATCAAATGCTTTTGCTGCCTCATATGCCTTTGGTGCAGGCGGATACGGATTCTCATTCGTATTTAACTTAATGACATTATCCACCTTTGGCTGTTCGCCCGGTACATATGGTTCTACTCTCCTAATGTTCTTTTCCCATGCTCTCATCGCTGATACTTTCCTCCAATACTCATTTTTCATCATTATACTGCAAATCCCTAAACACTGCAATCTGAAATGCCTTATAATAAATGGTTTCATAACGGTCGTTATTTAAATAATCATCCACATTAAAATCCGTACTGCCTGTGCGCAGATCCAGCGCAATGTACTCTGTGGTTTTATCAGTGTAATACAATTCATAAAGAATATCCCTGTCGGAAAGTGCCGGACACAAAAAGGTGGTTGCCGTCACGCCGGCATCTTTTGGAATCAGGGACAGTGCTTCGTTAAAATTGGCATAAACTTCCTGATTATATGCCGAATTGTAGCGCTCTATAACCGAGCTTCTCTGATATACCGTTGCCCCGAAAAACAGCAGACATGCCGCTGCAAGCATCGGAACGGCACGCACGCGCAGCTCCCGTCTTAATTCCGAAAGATTGACTACTGCCAGATAAAACAACAGTGTACCCGAACCGAATGCATACTGAAAATAAATGCTGTGAAAATACGTGTAATCCGACATTAAATTAAACAAAATGTAGGGTACTGTTAAAATATAGCGGGACCATTTTTTTGACACCAGTGGTAAAAACAGCAGTGTGCCCATTGTCTGCATGATAAATTCAAGCTTTTCCTGTGTAAGTACCTGTGTCACCAGATACGCCGGGTCTGCAAGCACGGTGCGGATCATGCCAGACATACTGCCGCTGTCCCCGTACACCATATTGTCAAAGCGGTATGTCATGACACCGTCCCCGATGACCGACAAAAGCACCGTTGTAAAAATAAAATACAGCAGACTTGCCGCAAGCATGATACTGTGGCGCTTCCAGCCTGTCTTTTTCTTGACAAACAGCATGTAAACAAGAATACACACCGCATACACCGCCGCATCTTCTTTTACCCCCAGCAGTAAGATCAGACTGATGATACTGCCCTTTAAATTTTCCTTTTCCAGAAAATACAAAAACAGCAATATAAACAGCGGCAGGAACAGATTCTCATGGATATCGTAAAAACAGCCGCCGCTCATTACCGGATAGAGGCAGTATGCAATCACTGTCAATGCGGATTCCATGCGGGTTAAGCCGTGATTTTTACAAATGCCGAGCAGGGGCACAATCCCAAGTGCAATCACCACTGCCTGCATGACCTGTAATGTCACTGCCTTTGAATACAGTGCATAAAACGGCAGAAGCAGATAAAAATCCGGCGAGATATGCACACACAGATGCGATAACAGGTGGTCACGCTCACTGGTTGTATTCATCGTAAATGTTGTCTTCATATAGTGAAACATCTGTGAGAACAGCCCGCAGTCAAAATTCGGTGCTTCATAGGCAAGCACCCGCAATGCTGTACAGCCACCCGTAAACAACACAAAAAGGACACCGGATACAATACAAATGATGTGCAGACCCCTTCTGCCGGACAGTTCGCCTTTTTTCTGCGTATTGACTTGCGATGTTCCCGCCTGAGTCGCCGTTCCGGCTGTATTATCCATATCGATATCTGTACAGGCTTCCGGCTCAAACGCATAAGAAAACGTAAATGTCAGCAACAGCACCATCCCGGTACAAAACCAGACATCCGGTGTCTGAATAACTGCGGTGAATGCATACAGCACCGTTACCAGTACCAGCAGCATTTTTTCTGTCCGGATATTTTTTATTTTTTCAAACAAGATATACAATACAGCAAACAAAACGGCAATCGTCAGTATATGTAAAGCAACCGGCACTTCACCTACATACGATAAAGTACTCATCTTCTTTTTTGCCGTCACCGCAATCCATACTGCCTCTATAAGACAGACAAAACACCACGCCATAATAAATCTTATGACGCAGTGTTTTAAATTAAAATTCTTTCTGAAATTCTTCATGGTATTCATCATTTTTTACACCGTGGCATATCTGCCCCGCTACTCCTTAGATATTACTGATAAACTCTCCAAGAAACATCAGTGCCGCCCCGGTATCTGCCTGTTCTGCCGTACACTGTGCAAAACTGAAATACGAACCGTCCGTATCAAATGAATACTTTTCAACCAGCATTCTGCGGATTTTATCCTGATACGGCACCAGATACTTTGCAACCGGACCGCCGACAACAACATTTCCATCACACATAATATACAGGTTGTTAATGCCTGTTGTCAAATCATCTAAATATTCCTCGAACACCTTGATAAAACGCGGATTTTCCTGCTGTAACTGACTGAAAAATTCATCCAGCGTACAATCCTGCTCCGTCGAAAGCCGTCTTGCTGACACATACGCTTCAAAACAGCCTTCTTTTCCACAAAAACACTTTCTGCCATGTGGATGAATCGTCATATGTCCGAACTCGCCATAACGGTTATGCACACCGGTCTGTAATTTTTCTTTATCGATATATGCCCCGCCGACACCTGTATTTAACATGACGTACAGCTTTGCATCAGACTGACCCGATGCCGCAGAACGGTTAAAATCCTCCACATTATTCATCGTCAGATTCTCAAATTTTCTGTCAAACCAGAATTCCGCATACGCATTTGCCCTTGTAATATTGGTTGCACGGCAGGTATAAGGAATTGCTTTGGTAAGCTCCGCTATCGGATAATTGCGGATTCCCATGGTCGGGGAGAACACCATTGTCTTATTGTCATTATCAAAAATACCGGGAATTGTGATTCCCACACCCAAAACATCTTCGTCTGCGACATTGTTGCGGGAAATCACATCTTTTACAAGCTGCGCAATACTCTCACTGTAAACGGCATCTTCCGTAAAAGAAATGCTCTTTTTTTCCGAAAAGACAATCTCCCCTTTTAAATCGACAAGGGACACTTTAATGCCGGCATCTGAAAGATTGACACTGACCGCACACTTTGACATCCCGTTTACCGTAATTGCCTGTGCCTTTCTACCGCCTGTTGATTCAAAATTCCCCACAAAGTCAATCAGATTTTTCTCTAATAAAAGCTTTAAATTCTGATTAACCGTAGGCAGGGATAACTGTAAAATATCCGCTATCTCCTGTCTTGAAATCTTATCCGCATAATGAATCAGCCGGAATATTCGGTTTTTATTGAAACGTTTTACGTCCGTTGTTGTGATTTTTTCCGTTGTAATCATACTTCCTCCATGCCGCAGACGGCGTTTATCTGTATCTTCTAATCTCCATTCCGCAGGCATTTTAATGCCTAAGGAATCGCGAACTGAATTTATTCACCAAAAACTGCTTTATAATCATTCTGGAATTTTACAATGCCCGCATCGGTCAGCGGATGGTGAATCATCTGTTCAATAACCTTGTACGGTACGGTCGCAATGTCCGCACCTGCGAGTGCACAGTCTGTAATATGGATTGGATTTCTGACACTTGCACAGATGATTTCTGTCTGAATGTCATAATTGCTGAAAATGTCTACAATCGTCTGAATTAAGTCAATCCCCGGCTGTGAAATATCGTCTAATCTGCCAAGAAACGGCGATACGTAAGCCGCACCCGCTCTTGCTGCAAGCAGTGCCTGATTGGCTGAAAAGATTAAAGTGACATTGACCTTGATGCCTTCGCCTGATAATACTTTGGTTGCCTTTAAGCCCTCTGCCGTCATCGGAATTTTAACAACCATATTCGGCGGGAGTGCGGACTTTGGGTGCAAACTCAAACAGCTCCAGATTTTTGGCCAGTTCGCGTATCTCGCCGGCACACTCCGGCTTGGCCATCTCCATGACCGCCGTCAACTTTTTCTGTTCCAAATCAGACAGTGCAGCGATGGCCGTCGCCATATCATTCAGCGCGAATAGATCCTCCCGTTATCCCTACAGGACCTCCTCCACCTCGGATGGAAGCAGACTGTCCTCATACCAGATGCGGGCATCGTGGATGTTAACGCCTGAGCGTGCAATTCCACGCTGGAGCTGTAGCTCGGAGCAGGGCAGGAGCAGCCAAGTGATTTGATCTGTATTTTCCGGCGCCTGCCGGGAGGAAAGCCCTACCGCCAGCAGATTCGGCTGGTAGTGGTAACAGGGGAAGTGGCGGCCGTCATAGAGCTGCTCCAGTTTCATCCCGTTATCATAGACCACGCCATAAGGGGTAATCCTTCCCTCAAGATGATTGAGGATCAGGTCCAGAGCGAACTTGCGGCCATCCAGCCGCTCGAGCTCCTAGATTCTGCAGCCCCCACCCTGCATCGTCATGTAGTGCTGCCGCCCAATGGCGTCCAGGTCGGAGAAGTCTGTGATGACCGTGGCCTGCTGGCAGCAAAAGGTCAGATTGATGAAATCCTTTATATTTGAGACGCCCAATTTGCAGGCCATTCCCTGGAACTGGGCAGCCTCACCGTCATCAAAACTGTCCAGCCGTTTGGCCAGATAGTCCAGCTCATCAAAATTGACCAATGAGCCAACCAGCCTGTTCAGTACGGTATAGAAGCTGTCCAGTTCATCCACCCGGCAATCCTGCCGGAGCGCGTCACCGATTTCCAATGGCTCCAGCAGTTCGATCATGCGGTCATATTTCTCATCGGGGATAGGGAATGGAACCGTAATCTGCCCATATTCCGGGTGCTGAGCGCTGCTCAGTACCGCTTTCAGCACATAGCCCATTCTTGTGCCTCCTTACTCGCATCCATGACCGCCTTGCCATATCTGGCAATCATGGTTGCGTAAATAATATGGTGGAAGTCCAGATCACTCACCAGTTTTGGGTGTGCCAAATCTTCTGCCTCCATGGGTGACTTCAGGTCATACAGCCGTCTGGCGGAATAAAAGATGGGGTAATCCTGTATCGCAAATCCATGGGGTTTGGATACGATGCGGCTGAAATCAATGGAATCGTGTGAAAGAGCGGGGAGCGCCGGTTGCCAGAGTCGCTCCTTTGAGGCGAGAAGATAGAGCGCCGCCAGATAGCCAGGAGGCGCATCATCCCATACCCTGTCCGCAAAGCGGCTTCTGAGGTGGACGGACACTGTGTGCAGGACTGCCTGATCCGGCCCGCTCCAGTGTTCCACAGCCTGAATCCTCTTGTGCAGGCCGGCATGAGGGATGTGTCCGAAATATTCCAGAATCAAATCCAGGTACTCAATCGCGCCGGACTTCAACCGCTCCGCGATATACGGACAGGTGCGGACTTGACAGAATCGGCGGCGGTA
>OGDE01001065.1_pt1 | contig 18979 bp, 20 predicted proteins | sample 1570321 | NCBI WGS metagenome assembly OGDE01 (sample SAMEA2581976, study PRJEB24529) | metagenome | biome: Human gut stool | place: China | collected 2011 | reverse complement strand
AACTGGATTATTTATAAAAATGCATAGATAAAAAAGTTAAAAGCGAAATCCCTGACAGTAACTTAATTAACTTGTCAAACCCTCCATAAAGTGTTAGGATAAGACTATGGTAATTTTTTAACAATCTTTTTATATCATGATTTTTTACAATTATGAGGAGGTATTTGTGATGGATTATTCACAGGAATACAAACAGAAACTTGTATCTGCCGATGAGGCGGTAAAATTGATCAAATCCGGGGACTGGGTTGACTTCGGATGGTGTACAAACACCGTAGATGCCCTTGATCAGGCGTTGGCAAAACGTACCGATGAATTGACAAATGTGAACCTGCGCGGTGGTATCCTTTTAAAACCGTTAGCTACTTTCGCACGCGAGGATGCCGGAGAGCATTTTACATGGAACTCATGGCATATGTCCGGTATCGAGCGTAAAATGATCAGCCGCGGATGCGCTTTCTATTCACCGATCCGTTACTCCGAACTGCCGCGTTACTACCGTGAGCTTGACTGCCCGGATGATGTAGCAATGTTTCAGGTAGCTCCGATGGATTCCCATGGATATTTCAATTTCGGACCAAGTGCCTCCCATCTCGGTGCAATGTGTGAGAGAGCAAAACACATCATCGTAGAGGTCAATGAAAACATGCCGCGCTGCCTTGGCGGAACAGAATGCGGAATTCACATTTCCGATGTAACATATATCGTAGAGGGTTCTAATCCTCCGATCGGCGAGCTTGGTGCCGGCGGTCCTGCAACAGATATCGACAAAACGGTTGCAAAACTGATCGTAGACGAGATTCCGAACGGTGCATGTTTGCAGCTTGGTATCGGTGGTATGCCAAACGCTGTCGGTTCCCTGATCGCGGAGTCCGACTTAAAAGATCTTGGTGTCCACACAGAGATGTATGTAGATGCATTCGTTGACATCGCAAAAGCCGGAAAGATTACCGGTGCAAAGAAAAATATTGACCGTTACCGTCAGACCTACGCTTTCGGTGCAGGTACCAGGAAAATGTACGATTACTTAGACGACAACCCAGAGTTAATGAGCGCTCCGGTTGACTACACCAACGATATCCGTTCCATCTCTGCACTCGATAACTTTATTTCCATCAACAACGCCGTTGATATCGACCTCTTCGGTCAGGTCAATGCAGAGTCAGCAGGTATCAAGCAGATCAGTGGTGCCGGCGGACAGTTAGACTTCGTATTAGGTGCTTACCTGTCAAAAGGCGGCAAGAGCTTTATCTGCCTGTCCTCGACCTTTAAGACCAAAGACGGACAGGTACAGTCAAGAATCCGCCCGACATTGGCAAACGGTTCCATCGTAACTGATACCCGTGCCAACACACATTATGTTGTAACTGAGTACGGTAAAGTCAATGTCAAAGGACTTTCCGCTTGGCAGAAAGCAGAAGCATTGATTTCCATCGCTCACCCGGATTTCCGTGACGAGCTGATCAAAGAGGCTGAAAAGATGCACATCTGGAGACGCAGCAACAAATACTAATTGCACATAATCTATGCATGCATAAATTATGCATAAAGAAAAGGCAGAACCGCTTCATCCCCGGCTCTGCCTTTTCTTTTTTATACTCATTTTTTCACACAGTCCAGCTTTTTGCTATCTTTCCATCTCTGGCATTCCCTATACTGTTGCTTTCTATTTTTCACACCGGCATTTCACCCATTCTGTTATCTTTCCAGTTCTGACATTCTCACACCGTTACACTCTGTTTTTTCAGGAAATTCCACCCCAGCACTGCCATAATGACTGCAGCTATGACTCCAACGACAACCAGATACTGCACGATATTTCCGAATCCGATCTGCATGCCAAACTGATGCATCTTTGCTGCCAGTGCTTCATTTTCAATTAATTTCGCCGGCACAAGTGTGACAAACATCCAGATCGCCCAGATTGCCCAGAATGCTTTCATTCCAAACCGCAGGGTCACAGCCCCTAAAAACAGTTCAACGATCGTCATTCCCACAATCACTGCCAGAAGATATTTCCACTGAAAATACTGTGTGAGGTCAAGTATCACTTCGCACTGCGGATAGATCACGCGCATCAGGGCGGATTCTATCTTCCCAAGCACGAACAGTAACAGTTCTAATCCTGCCAGTTCTGCCATATTAAACAATGCATAACTTCCCACATATGCTCTTCTTGTCGCTCCCATGGAAATTGCCATATTAAATTCCCCGACAAAAGAAAATATGATACCAAAGAAATGCATAAATACCAGTGCTACCATCGCGATCAACATTCCAAGAGTGACACACTCATTTTCTTCCATGGTATTTGCCCGGATGATCATCATAACAATGATTCCAAATACATAGCTGCCAAATGCAACTGCAAGGAACTGCAGCACTTCCATTTTTCTTGTCTTACACTGTATCAAAAAATTACCTGTCATTCCCACGCTACCCCTTTCATACGGTTTTCATTTTGTGTATAAAATACTCCCGTTGCTCTGTCGTCCCAGTCTTCTACACAAAATACTCTGTTTTATACCCGGACTTCATACTTCGATACAACGCGAAGCATCATGACCAGACTGACCGCATACAGCGCAGCTGCTACAACTGCACCGATCAAAAGTCCCATCGAAATGACACTGCCGGACTGTCCCTGAAACCATGCAGTCAGCGTATCCGCCAGATCGCTGCCCATAATAAAACCTGCACCAATACCCATCACAACTGCAACTGTCACAATAATGCCGACTGCTATTCCCTTTTTTCCATAACGCATCTGCAAAACAGCGCAGATCTGACCGAATGCAATACACAAAACAAATGCTTCCGCGATCAGTATATTCTTAAATCCATCCATTCTGCCTGCGGACATATATCCCGTAAAAAGGATAAACAGATATGCAGTCACCGCATAGCCCGCATATAACAGCTGCGCACCCCATGCAGCTTCCTTTCTGCCTGATCCAAATGAAAGCACCATCGGAATATAGGCTCCTCCATAACTGATCGGTCCAATATAGTTAAACATGATGCCGATCAGGACCGCAAAGAAATTAGCGCTCTGCCAGAATCCACTGTCAGCACTCTCACCCATACTGAAAAACAAACCGTACAGCAAAACAAATCCAATCAGGATGGCTGTCATCTGTATTCCATATTTTCCCCAGAAAAGCAGGTTCCTTTTTATTATCATTTTAGACTGTTCCATTTTCCATTCCTCCCGCTATTTCCTAGTCATCTAATCCGCACAGTGAAACAAATAATTTTTCCAGGCTGATCGGCTGGATCGTCACATCATAGCCCTTTGGCAGCTCCTGGCCTTCTTTTAAAAGGATCGTCACGCTCTTGCTGCGTCCCATTTTTTCCTCGTGGTGTTTCTCATAACCTTCCGCTGCCTGATCTACCACTTCCGCAAGTCCGCTGACATGATAACTTCTCTCTAGCAGATCCTGTGTATTTTCTTTCAGTAAAAGGCTGCCATCCTTGATCATGATGACCTCCTCCATCAGATCCGCTGCCTCCTCGATAATGTGTGTGGAGATCACAAAGGTACGGCCTGTTTCGGTGTATTCTTCCATCAGTTTATGGTAAAAGTACTCGCGCATCACGACATCTAACCCCGCTACCGGCTCATCTAAAAAAGTAAAATCCGCTTTGCTGGCAAGCGCCACAATGATCGTTACCATGGAAAGCATACCCTTCGACATTTTGTTGATACGCTGTTTCGTATTCAGCTCAAATTTTTCAATCAGCTCATCTGCCATTTTCTGATCCCAGTTCGGATAATAGTAAGATGCATTTTTTAAATACTCTTTTACTTTTAATGAACTGACACCACTTCCATACAGGTTGGTTGAAAGTTCTCTGGAGAAACAGATATGATCTAATGCTTTTCTGTTTTCCCATATCTTTTCGCCGTTCCAGGTCACATTTCCCTCCGTCGCCGGATTCTGTGCGGATAAAATCGATAATAATGTTGTTTTTCCAGCACCGTTTCTTCCGATCAGACCATAGATCTTTCCTTTTTCCAGTGTGAAATCTATATTTTTTAAAACTTCTTTTTTCCCATAACTCTTATTGACATTACTGCAGATGATTACTTCCATCTTATTTTCCATTTTATCTTCCCCCTTATTGATCTGCTGACTGGATCAGTTTAATGACCTCATTTTTATCAAGTCCAATGCTTGCCGCTTCCTCTAACAATTTTTTGACATAGTGATCAAAAAATTCGTTCCGCCTGCGGTTTAAAATGTTTTCTTTTGCCCCTTCTGCTACAAACATGCCGATTCCCCTTTTCTTATATAAGATTCCTTCATCTACCAATATATTCACGCCTTTCGCCGCAGTCGCCGGGTTGATCGCATATAACTTTGCCAGCTCATTGGTACTCGGCACACGCTCTTCCTCCAGAAGAATATCCCTCAAAATATCTGTTTCGATCATTTCTGCGATCTGCAGATAAATAGATTTCTCCTGCGTTAAGATTTCATTCATGCATGGTGGCTCCTTTCTTTCAATTTCATTCCTGATAAGATTCCGTTGGCATTATGTGGTTGGTTTGTTATATGGTTCATTACTTGTGTAATTAACCATAGCACTATGTTACGATATTGTCAACAAATTTATTCATAAAATTTAGAAAATTTCTATAACGCAAAAAAAGCAACACCATCACAACCCACCTGTCAAACAGGTCAGTCATGTGTGTTGCCTTGTCAAATAACCAAAACCGATTTATCTCATTTTTTCCATCTACGGCATCATGCTTCCTGCGTTCTGCCCCCGGCCATCCGCTCACGGATCTCCACTCCGGTCGGTGTTCCCGCAAGTCCGCCTTTTCCTGTTTCACGGATATCCTCGGACATGCTTCTTCCGATACTCCGCATCGCATCGATCACCTCATCCGGCGGAATCTTGCTGAAGATTCCCGCACTCGTCAGATCCGCCGATGTCAGTGCATTGACTGCGCCCATCACATTTCGTTTCACGCACGGCACCTCCACCAGACCGGCAACCGGATCACAGGCAAGTCCCAACAGATTTTTTAAAGCCAGTGCCGCTGCATTTGCGATCTCTTTTGCACTGCCGCCTGATAAATGCACAACTCCGCCCGCTGCCATCGCAGACGCAGAACCGATCTCTGCCTGACAGCCTCCCGCTGCACCTGCCAGAAAAGCACGCTCTGCGATCACTCCGCCGATCCCGGCTGCTACAAACAGTGCTTCCACCATTTTTTCCTCAGAATAGCCTTTTTCTTCCTGCAGACTCAAAAATACCGCCGGTACAACTCCGCACGAACCGGCAGTCGGTGCCGCGACAATACGCTTCATGCATGCATTTGACTCACTGGTCTTTAATGCCTTCTCCATGACTTTCCCGATAAAATCTCCACAGATCAAAGTTCCCTCTGCCCTCGCCTCCATCATCTTTTTGCCTTCCGTACCGACAAGTCCGCTCTCGGATTTTAATTTTTCATCATAACGCGCATCCGCATCTTTCATCGCCTGATACATCGCGCGCATCTGCTCAAATGATACTTCCTCCGTGATCCCCTGCTCCCTGCAGTCGTCCTCCTGCACGATCTTCCAGAACGGTTTCCCGGATTTTTCTTCTAATTCGCATAATTCCTGTAATGATCCATACATGAAATGTTCCTACTTTCTTATGATAAATTCTACTCTTCCACAAGACTGCAATATGTCACTTTTAATATGCCCTCTAACCGCTCCAGCCATGCAAGCGATTCTTTTGGCACTTCCTGATCGCACTCTATGACCATGACGGCGCTGCCACCCCTGCTTTTCCGGTAAAGCTGCATTGTCGCAATGTTGACACCCTTGTGTGCGAGCATGGAAGTCACTTCGGTGACATGTCCCGGCTGGTCGATGTTGTGCACGATCAGTGTCGGATAATCGCCGCTGAAATTGGCAGTGATCCCGTCAAGCTCACAGATCTGTATCCGCCCGCCTCCAATCGAAGCCGCAACCACTTCGAGTGTACGCCCGGAAACACCTGTCAGATTCATTTTCACTGAATTGGGATGCACATCACCAAGATCAATCCCCTCTAAGGAAAAATCCATTCCTCTTTCGCCTGCAATCCGAAAACTGTCCGGGATTGCCGGATCATCCACCTGCATGCCCAAAAGTCCGGCGATCAGCGCCTTATCCGTGCCATGTCCCTTTCCCGTTGCAAGGAAGGAACCGTGAAAATATATTTTTGCCTCTTTTACTTCTTCCGCAAGCAGCTTACGGCTGACTCTCCCGATCTTGACGGCTCCTGCCGTATGGGAGCTGGATGGACCGACCATCACAGGTCCGATGATGTCTAACAGGTTCATATCATATCTCCGTTTCTCTCATAAGTATTTACTTATGTTTTCTATAATTTTATCCTATTTGAAGTTATATCAAATCCATGATACATTTTAATTGCTATATACACACACACATTTATAGCATAGAAAAGGACAGCGTTTCCACCTCAGGAAACCTGTTCTTTTTATTTTACAGCAACAGCGTGTTCGTATCAGTCTGCCCGTGAAACATACCATCGGTTGTTTTCATCGCTCTAATCTCATCATGCCCATACCAGCGCACAATATCCATAAAATCACGGAGTGGATCATTCCATACCTTATGTGGATGATATACCAGATTTAAATTTCTTTCAAGACAAAGATCTTCCACTTTTATTTCCGCCAGACGGCCTTCTTTTAAATATTCCTCAATCAGACAATATGGCAGCACAGAAATACCAAAACCATCTTCCACCGCCTGCACAAGTACTTTCGTGCTCCGGCTCTCCCAGAGCGGATCGATCACGCAGTCTTTTGTCCTTAAAATGGCTTCAAAACGGTCACGTACCCCGGCTCCCTTTTCCCGCAGAAGAAAATTTTCTTTTTTCAGGTCCTCAAATCTGACATGCTCCTTCCCCGCCAGTGGATGATCCGGTGCCGCAACGATCAGTGTCCGATCCTTTGCAAACGGCTCCTGGATATAGTCGGTCTCGCCAGGCAGATCTTCCATCAATCCCAGATCGATCTGATGCGTTTTTAAAAGTTCCATCAGCCGCACTGACCCGCTAACCGTTACTTTCACTTGGATATCTGGATACTTTTTTTCAAATGCACGGATAAATCCACGCAGCATTTTCACGCCGACAGAAAGGTTTGCACCGATACGGATTGTCCGCACCCCTTCCGTTTCTTTTAAATGCTGTTCCAAATCCTGATACAATCCAAGGATATGGCATGCATACTGATATAGAAGCCTGCCGCTCTCCGTCGGCACCACTTTACGGTTATAGCGCTCTAAAAAACAGACACCGCTCTCCTGCTCTAATTCCTTGATGGTCTGACTCACCGCAGGCTGTGTCATATATAGTTTTTCGGCCGTCTTTGTCATGCTTCCCTCTTCACACACTGTACGGAAAATAGTCAGCTGTCTGTTATTCATAGGCATTGTCCTTTAACAATAAAATGTCCTTTGCATGCACTGCCAGAGCCGGCGGGATCGGTCCTGGCGAATCTTCCTGTTCTGTTTTTGCTATTTTCCACTGAAGCCACCCGCTCTCTTTCGATGGACGAAATGAAATATTCCACTCAAACGGATCCTCAATGATACGGGATTCCTCAATTTTAAAAATATTTTTCTCCTGTACAGGGTTCCTATACTTTTTAAGGCCCGTTCCCTCCTGTATCACACTCACACGAGATTCATTTGCTGCACTCTCTTTGCCAGGTATCTGCTCTGCATTCACCGGATAAAACGAATGTGCCCGGATACCAACCGCCTTTGTTTCCTCCGGAATCTCCGAAACGCAAAGGGTTATCCCCCAGCCAAGCGCTTTTATATGGTTGTTATCCACAATTTCTGCTGCAGAAATGTTCTTACATCCGGATAACACTGCCGCCGTCTTTGTTTTCGGGTTATGGAAAAATTCTTTTGTTTCCTCTATGACCTCCATTTTTCCATGGTCGATGCAGCTTACCATGCTGCACAGACGATAAACCTCATCCCGGTTGTGTGAAACAAAAAGTACCGGTTTTTGCACCTCCGCTAACATATCTCGCATTTCCTGCTCCAGCTCCCATTTCAGGTAACTGTCAAGCGCAGAAAATGGCTCATCCAAAAGCAGGATATCTGGCTCAGAAGCAATCATCCGCACCATTGCCACACGCTGTTTCTGCCCGCCGGAAAGTTGTGCGGGGTAATGTTTTTCCAGCCCCTCTAAACGGAAACGGTTGATATAAGATCTTACTTTTTCTTCCTCCGGATGTTTTCCCATGCCGGCTTTGATATTCTGTTCGACCGTCATATTCGGAAACAGGGCATAGTCCTGAAACATATAACCGACACGCCGTTTCTGCGGGGTGAGATTGATCTTTTTTGCAGAGTCGTATAAAACTCTGCCATTTAATTCGATCCGCCCCTCGTCCGGCGTCTCAATTCCGGCTATACATTTTAGTGTCATGCTCTTTCCACATCCGGATGCCCCAAGAATCGCAAATACGCCACGCTCGGTCTCGAACGCGACGTCTAAATTAAAGTTCCCCAGCCTCTTTCTTATATTTACTTTCAGACTCATCACAGTCCTCCTGCCTCACCATCTGTCGCATATTTTATATGCTGCTTTCCTTTTTCCTCCTGACTGCCCTACCATCTGCTCACATGTTTCATATTTTTTGCCGTAATGATATTTAATAAAAATATGACCACAAATGCAATCACTAATATCACAATCACCCAGAATCCCGCTGTCGCATAGTCGCCGTCCTGGATGACCATTGCAATTTTCTGTGAGATCGTACTCGTTTTTTTCGGAATATTTCCCGCAAGCATTGAAGTTGCGCCATACTCACCGAGAGCCCTTGCAAACGTTAAAACGGTTCCGGATGCAATACCCGGTCCCGCTGCCGGAACGACCACTTTCCAGAAAATTTTAATTTCAGGCATCCCAAGTGTCCGTGCCGCATAGATCAGATTTACATCGATCTGCTCAAACGCTGCCCTGGCATTCCGGTACATGAGTGGAAATGCGATTACCGTCGCCGCGAGGATACAGCCAAGCCATGTCTGTACCACCTTAAAATCAAATCTATCGTAAAGATATGCTCCAAACGGTCTCCTGAGGCTGAACAGCAACAGCAGGAAAAACCCGGCTACCGTTGGTGGCAGCACCATCGGCAGTGTCAGAATTCCATCTGCAACCGCCTTAACACGCGGTCCTGCTTTCACAACTTTTCGCGCTGCATAGATTCCTAAAAAAAACGAAATAATGGTTGCTACAATTCCGGTCTTTAACGAGATCAAAAGCGGACTCCAGTCAAGTCCGCTTAAATATGCTGCCAACTGACTCATAACTGCCTCCTGTTTTCATTTTAAATTTTCAGACAGCCATTTATCATCCATCTTTTATCCTGATCATTTTTGCAGCATAAAATCTACTGTCTCAATCACTGTCTTTATTGGTTTGAAAATAAACGGCTGTTCAAAAAATTTAATCTTTATTCAACATCTGTATCAAAATAGTATTTCTGGAAGATCGTTTTTGCGTCGTCCGAAGTCAGGAAATTGATAAAATCCTCCGCAGCACTCTGCTCTAACTCATCTGCTTCTTTATTGATGATCTGTGCTACCGGATAAATAACATTTCCTGTCAGCTCATAAGGAACCACCTCTAAAATTTGAAGACGATCCTCAAAACCGTAAGTATCTGAATAATATGCGGTTCCGATTTCATTCGATCCCTCTGCAACCGCAGCCGTTACTGCACCTACATTGGCACACTCGTTAATTTCCACACCGCCAAGTGCTTCCTGGATTTCCGATGTCGTGATCTGTGAAACATCGTCCACTTTGTCCAGCATTCCTGCATTTACCATTGCCTGTCTGGTATATTTTCCAACCGGAACAGAACCGTCTGCAAGCGCAATGCTCTTTGCTTTTCCAATATCAGAAAGTCCGGTTACCTCCGTTCCACTGCCTTTCCATGTGACCACGCAGACCTGATTGTTTACAACGTTGTGTCTGGTTCCGTCAACAGCCAGTCCATCCTCATCCTGAAGCTGATCCATCTGTTTCTGTGCTGCGGAAAAGAATACATCACAGGCTGCTCCCTCCTCGATCTGTGTCATCAGGGTACCTGAACTGTCATAACTTCCCACGATAGATAAATTCGGCTGCGTTTTGTTATACTCTGCGATCAGCTCTTCCATAACCGTGTTTAAACTTTTCGCTGCAAATACCGTTACCGTGGTCGCCTCAAAAGGCTCTGCTGCAGTTGTTTCTGCTGCTTCTGAAGTTTCCTCTGCCGCCTCCATTGCTGACATATCTGCGCCTGATGATTCGTCAGCATTTACTTCTGCGCCCTCTGTCTCAGAAGATTTTTCTGCATCTGCGGAAGCCACCGTATTAGTCTCACCTGCTGACGCCTGATCCTTGTTTCCGCATCCGGCAAACATGGTCATTGCCATCGCTGCAGAAAGTAATACACACACACATTTCTTCTTCATTTGTTTTTACTCTTTTCTTTTCATTTATATTTTAAGTGCTATTAATATCATGTCTTTTTATAGATTTTAAATTTATTTTTAATTTTTTCATTTCTTTTTAGACCGCACCTCAATAAGCTGTGCTGCAATACTGATCGCGATCTCCGCCGGAGTTTCACTTCCGATTTCAATTCCAATCGGTGCTGTCACACGCGCAAGCTGTTCCTCGGTAAATCCTTCTGCCAGTAATTTATCGGTGACAAATTTTGTCTTTTTCCTGCTTCCTACAACACCAATGTACCCGGCAGGAGTTTTCAGTCCAAAGCGTTCTGCATCTGTATCACAGAGATGTCCTCTTGTAACGACCACAATGTAGTCCTCCGGGTGAATCGTAAATGTTTCTTCCAGTTTTCCAAAATCAATCAACCGTATCTCTTCCGCTCCCGGAAACAGTTCCGGCTTCGTAAATTCTTCCCTGTCATCTGAAACAATGCATCTGAAACCAAGATGTGACAACACCGGAACAAGTTCCTGCGCTAAATGCCCGCCCCCAAAAATGTATACTTTTCCATCATAAGAAAACTGTTCTGCATAGAAACGTGCTCCATCTATTTCTGTCACAGACTGATGCGCAAAAGTCTGAAACTCTGGCAGTATTTTTATTTTCCCTTCCTCTAACGGCATCAGGATCCAGAATGCTTCTTTTTTTTCTTCTGCCTCTTCCATCTGTCTGATCCATGCGGCATCTTCCCGGGCATCCACAAAATAAAACAGCACTGTCGCATTTCCGCCGCATGCCATTCCAAGTTCTGCAGATTTTTCCTGACCAAGATTATACTCATGCAGATAATTTTTCTTTTCAGTAAGAAGTTTTTGTCCCATCAGCGTTGCCTGGTATTCCAGATTACCACCGCCGATCGTTCCGGTCACTCTGCCATCCTCTCCGACTACCATATAGGCACCTGCTTTTCGCGGGATTGAACTGCGTCCCGCTACCACAGTGACAAGCATACTGTTTTTATTTTCGCTGATCCTTTTCTTAAGAGTTTCCACAATTTCTTTCATAGGGCATTCTCCTTATATTGTATTTCTATCACATCACGATTCCTGCAACAGCAGTTCATCCCCAACATGAATCGTGCCGCCTTCTAACACAACTGCAAAAACACCTTCATGTGGCATGATACATTCTCCCATTCTCTGATAAATCTGGCAATGGGAGTGACATTCTTTTCCGATCTGTGTCATCTCAAGCAGCACCTTTCCGCAGCGAAATCTCGTACCGACCGGAAGATTCTTAAAATCATATCCCTCCACGATCAGATTTTCTCCAAATGCTCCGAACGCAACGTCTGCACCTTTTGCACGAAATTCTTCTATTTTTTCAAAGGAAAGCAGACTGACCTGTCTGTGCCATTTTCCTGCATGTGCATCGCCCTGGATGCCCCAGTCTTTGACAAACCCGGCCTCTGCCACCTCATGCTTTTCTGTTCCTCTTTCTTTGCTGATACAAATTCCTTTTATGATTCCCATGTATGATTGCTCCATTTTCTGATGTTTTTCATCCGTTTCATTGCAGGTATTTTCAATCCTTTATAAATACTTTGGAATTTTTGTTTCTCATATCAGTGATTGGGCGATTTCTCTATATTACTACATATTTCTACCCATTTTTGCTTACATATTCTGCTCATTTACGGTCGATTGGGCGAATGCAGTTCGTTCATGTATTTTTCGCCCATTTCAGCCATTTTCCACTCATTTCATTGAGTATTTTGGGTGTTTTTCATTTAATTATAATTAATTTCACCCATTCTCGTCAGAATTACATTTCTACCTGCATTTTCATTGTAAATCAATTCACTCCGTTGCATTATCCACCAATACGCACCATTGCATTGTGCTCTGTCATTTCAGAGACCTGTTCAAAACAATGCTCCGCTGGTTTTTCAAAAATTGCCTTTTTCATCACTTCCTGCAATGTCTGTTTTTTCCCCGGATCCCGGAGAATGGCTCTTAAATCAACGCCTTTTTCATAACAGAGGCATAGTTTTAAATATCCTTCCGAAGTGAGCCGGATGCGGTTGCAGGATCTGCAGAATTTATGATGCATGGCACTGATAAAACCGACATCCATATTTAATCCCGGAAAACGGTAGTAAGCTGCAGGACCTGCGCCATGTTTTCCGGATTGCTGCTTCTCTTCCGTGTACGACAAATCCCGGATATCTGCACTATATTTTTTGCCTTCCCTGCTTCTCACAGTTCCGGCTTCTGATGCATTCCCATAGCACTCCTCGATCTGCCGAAACAATTCTTCATTGGAGCCTCCAGTATACGCTGCCCCATACCCGATCGGCATCATCTCGATAAAACGCACCGGAATCTGCACTCTATTTGTATAATCAAGAATAGATTTCCAGTCAAGATGCTGATAATGCACGGTATTAATCTTTACCGGAATTTGTGCTTCTTTTGCAGCATTGATTCCTGCCAACACTGCATTTAATTCATCCCGTCCCGTCAGTCTTTGAAATTCTGTTTCATCCAAAGTATCAAGACTGACATTCACACTGTCCAGTCCAGCCTCTTTCAAAGCCTTTGCATACTCTGCAAGCAGAACCCCATTTGTGGTCATTCCAACCGTTTCAATGCCGGAAACATTTTTTATTTTTTCTACCAGATCCACACAGCCGCGGCGTACTAACGGCTCCCCGCCGGTCAGGCGGATATGCCGGATTCCAAGCGCTGCCGCCGCCTCTGTCACCTGAACGATCTCCTCGTAGGTCAGCAGATTTTCCATATCTGTCGTCTCTATATCACCCGGCATACAATACTTACAACGCAGATTGCAGCGGTCGGTAATGGAGATTCTCAAGTAGTCGATCTCTCTGCCTGCCTTATCTTTCATAGACTCGTTTACCAGCCCTTTCCAAATCCACAATTCGGGTAAATACAGTGGTCACAGTTTAGGCAGAGTCCCCCTTCTCCAAGCGCCGCAAGCTCTTCTGCTGTCACTTTATCATCAGCCATAATGCGTGGCAGTACCAGATCAAAGATTGTGCGCTTTGCATACATCACGCAGCCCGGCAGACCAAGGATCGGAACATTTCCGTTGTAATAGGAAATCAGAAACATCGCTCCCGGCAGTACCGGTGCACCGTAAGAAATGATCTCTGCCCCCGTGTTTTTGATGGCAAGCGGGGTTTTATCATCCGGATCCACACTCATGCCTCCGGTACAGATCACAAGATCTGCCCCTGCCTCGATCGCCGCAAGACATCCATCCGTAATCTTTTGATTATCATCATCAAAAGTTTCATGAAAAATGACTTCTGTATCATATTCTGCCAGCTTTTCCCGGATGACCGGTGTAAAAGTATCTTCGATCCTTCCATGATAAACCTCATTTCCGGTCGTGATGATCGCAGCTTTTTTCTTATGGAATGGCTTTAATGTAAAAATCGGGGCATCCGCACAAATTGCTTTTACACGTTCCATTTTATCTTTTTTGATGACAAGTGGAATAATTCTGGTTCCTGCAAGCTTGTCCCCCGCCTTCACCGGTGTATTTCCGTGGCGGCTGGCGATCATCATTTCACCGAAGCTGTTCACCTTTTTCAATTTTTCTTTGTCAACTTTTAACAGTCCGTTGCAGTCTGCAATCAGCTCAATTTTTCCCTCCTTAACATCTGACGGATGCATATGGTCGTTTTTACACATCTCATAAAGGATCTGCGCTGCTTCATTTTCATGAAGAATCGTGTCATCTTTTTCCCAGATGTAAATATGATCTTTTCCGACACTCAGAAGTACCGGGATATCTTCCTCCGTGATAATGTGACCCTTGCGGAAAACCGCATCTTTTGTGACACCTTTAATGATCTGGGTAATGTCGTGGCAGAGAACCTGACCGACCGCATCTTCTGTTTTTATCAGTTTCATGAAGCGTATGCCCCCTTCTGTTTTTATGATAAAATATTACTGCCAAATGCGCAGACAACCTCAAGCACACTGCCCGCAATGCAGCGTGCTTTATCCGAAATGGTGAAACAATTTGACAGCTCACTTTTACGCGGATCAATGTCCGCGATCTTAAAGCCTTTTGTAACCGGGTATCCATCACGGATCAGTCCACGGATAATGCCGGGTATCGTGGCGGTCACGGAATATCTGCGGTTTTCTTTTTCATCCGCGATATAGGCGATTTCTTCGCCCTGCTCCACGATATCACCGATCTTGTGCACATTATAAAGGATTCCTTCCGCTCCCGCATGAATCACACGCTCTGCCGTATAACCGCCAATATTGCCTGGGATTCCGGTATTTGGAATGGCTGATCCCTCACGGATAATTCGACCAAGGTTATGCCCACGCATGGTCTCGATGACGATATCGACATCTACCCCCGCCGTAAATCCAGGACCTAATCCCACCGTGAGCGGTGCCATAGAACGGTTCGTTCCAAGATTTTTCTTGGCTAAGATCGCATCTACGACCACATCCGGTTTTAATGCCGTAATACTTGCTCCATCCGGATCTACAATCAATGGGACTTTCCCGGTATCGATCACTTTTTTTGCCTCTGCAGTATCTTTGATCAGCACTGCTTCCATGCCCTCTACCGTGGCGCTGCCCTCATAAACTGCCTCACAGACGGCTACCTGACGGCGGATCGCCGCCGGGTGGTCTGTCTCTAACACCAGTACCGGAAATCCTGCCGCCCAGAGTCTGTGAATGGTTCCGGTGGCAAGATCACCGCCGCCTCTTACTATGATGAATGGTTTCTGTCTCATGTATTTTCCCTCTTTTAAACACTCCTGTTTTCTCAGGCAATCCCTCAAATCACCAGTTCAACACTCTGATCTGTTTCGATTCCAAATGTATGGATCTGCTCTTTTTTCTGTTCATATTCTGCCGGTTCCATCCGCCACGCAAGACCGCAGTCTGCAGAAAGCTGCCTTGGCACAGGAATCAGACGTCCGTTGATATGATTTTCCCCGCAGTATTTTTCCATTGCCATCGCCGCTGAAGTTGTATGAAACGTAATAATCCTGTAATTTTTCTTTTCTCTCATATATTTATACCAGAATTTTTTCTCGATTTTTCTTGTAATAAAGAGTCGCTTGCGACTCTTTCGCGCTCGAGCGGTGCTGTTTACAGCTAACTTCTGCTCCGCGAAATGCGCATCCCGCCCGGAGGGCTTTTTACATAGGACGTAATTTCCTATGAATTAAAAATATTTTTTACAGCACACCAACATAAATTTCTTTTTCTGCTTTGGGAATGATCTCTCCAACAATGGCTGCCGGATGTCCCGCCTGTTTTAATTCCTCGAAAAGCGCTTCCGCCTGCTGGCTTTCCACCGCGATCAGAAGTCCTCCGGAAGTCTGCGGGTCAAACAGCACTTCCTCCATGGCAAACGATACATTTTCAAATGATACAAATTCGCCTACATGATTGCGGTTTTTCTGTCCTGCTGCCGTCAGTAAAAACTCATCTGCGTAATCGAGCGCTTCCTTTATGACCGGGATCTGATCTGCAAAAATACGGCAGGACAATTTTCCATCCATCATTTCATGCAGATGTCCTAAAAATCCAAATCCTGTCACATCCGTGCATGCGTGGATCTCATACGAATGGCAGATATGGGAAGCTGATTTATTTAACATAGTCATGGATGCAACCGCCTGTTCCATCGCCGCGTCCGATGCCTCTTTCACGCGGTTTGCAGTACAGACGATCCCGACGCCAAGTTTTTTGGTCAGGATCAATTTATCCCCCGGTCTTCCCTGATTATTGGGATAAATCTTATCCGGATGCACGGTTCCCATAACAGAAAGTCCATATTTCACATCCGCATCAGCGATCGAATGACCACCCGCAAGCGTTCCACCAGCTTCAATGACTTTCTCGGATCCCCCGCGCATGATCTCCCCCAAAACATTCAGATCCATGCTCTCAGGAAAACATACGATATTTAACGCCGTTTTTACCTCGCCGCCCATCGCATAGATATCACTGAGCGCATTTGCCGCAGCAATTTTACCAAAAGTGTATGGATCATCCACCATCGGCGGAAAAAAATCGAGCGTCTGTACGATCGCCATATCATCAGAGATACGGTAAACTGCCGCATCATCCTTGCTATCGTAGCCGATCAACAGATTCTCATCCGCCGGTCCTTTAGGCAGACGCTCTAACACCCTGCTCAAAATCCCTGCTCCAAGCTTTGCGGTGCAGCCGCCACCCTTGCAAAATATGATTTTTTCGTCTTTCTGCTGTTCCATCTGCACGCCTCCAAAAAATTATTGCACTCAAAAATAAGTTCATCTTCACAGATACGTAATCCTGCCTGTCCATGCAGCTTTTTTCTTCAAAGCTTATCCCGCCGCGATCTCCCTCACAGCTTTCACTGCAGTATCCACTTCCTCTTCCGTATTTAAATGGGAAAAGCTGAACCTTACCGCCCCCTGCTCTTTTGTTCCAAGTGCTTCATGCATCAGTGGGGCACAGTGCGCACCGGCGCGGACGGCGATCTCATAGTCCTCCCAGAGCCAGTCGCTCACACTGCCGGAATCTATATCTCCGATATTTAATGTGACAACTGCCACTCTGTTTTTTGTTGTAAAATCTCCATAAATCTTTACCCCGGAAATGTCTTTGACGCCGTTATAAAAACGCTCTGCCAGCGCCATTTCACGCCCGTAGATCTTATCAATACCGGTCTTTTGCAGATATCCCAAAGCCGCATACAATCCGGCGATTCCATGTCCGTTTAAAGTTCCCGCTTCAAGCAGAGTCGGCATTTCTTTTGGCTGTGTTCTGCTGTAACTTTGGACTCCGGTTCCTCCTGCGAAAAGCGGTCGGATTTCCACACCTTTTCGCACATAAATGCCTCCGGTTCCCTGTGGACCAAATAATCCTTTATGACCGGTAAAACAGAGTACATCGATATTTTGTTTCTGCACATCGATTGGAAGGACTCCCGCCGTCTGGGCGGCATCAACGACAAACAGCAAATGATGCTTTTGTGTAAATGCTGCAATCTGCTCTAAATCTGTCACATTTCCAGTCAGATTTGACGCATGCATGATTACAACCGCTTTCGTTTCCGGCTCATATGCATTTTCCAGTTCATCGTATGCGATCCGCCCCTTAGAATCTGCCGGAAGATAGGTTACTTTCACACCGCGCTGCTCCATCAGATACAATGGACGCAATACCGAATTATGTTCACAGACTGACGTGATCACATGATCTCCCGGTTCAAACAATCCCTGGATTGCAATGTTTAACGACTCTGTCACATTGGCGGTAAACGCAATACGGGATGCATCCTCCGCATGAAATAACTCTGCAAGCCGCTCTCTGGTTCCATAAATGATCCTCGACGCATCCAGTGTTGCCGCATGCGCTCCTCTTCCTGCATTTCCAATTGTATGAAATGCCGCCATGACGGCATGTTCCACTTCCGGTGGTTTTGGAAATGTAGTTGCCGCATTATCCAGATAAATCATGGTTTTACAATGTTTCCTGCCTGTGTCATTTTTTCAGCGATGACATACATATTCGTTACACTTCCCACCTGAAGTTTGTCCGTAAGACCATAGTGATTCAGACATGTGCCACAGGTTAAAATCTCTACTCCCTGTGCCTCTAATGATTTTAAATCTTCTAACGTCGGCGATTCCTCACAGGTCAGCTTTGCACCTCCGTTATAGAAAAGGATGGTCTGTGGCAGCACATCCTGCTCTGTAAGTGCATAAATAAATCCTTTGATAAGTACTTTTCCAAGTTCTTCATCGCCCTCACCCATATGATCTGCGGAGATCACAACAACCGTGTTTCCATGGATCACATTTGGAGCACAGTTTTCTTCTTTTTCTGTCTCTTCTACCTGAGAAGTTTTTCCCTGTTCTTTAAAAATGCTCTTTGTATTTTCAAAAGCGTTCTGATAATCGTTTACACGGGAATTCCATGCAGCGGAATCCTTTTTCACAGAAGATGTGGAAACATTTTTCATATTTTCGCCGGTCTTTTTCAGCATATCCAGTGCCTTTTCCGGCTGTTTCTTTCCATTGTATACTTTTGCAAGTCCCAGAGTCGCATCTGTGGATTTTTTATCAATCTTCAGAGCATCATTAAATGCAACTTCTGCTTTGTCGTATTCTCCTGCATCCAGATATTTGGAGCCCAGGTTCAGATTTTCCTGTAACTGGCTTGCAGTTGCCTTTTTAGGTGTGACAAAAATCACAACTGCCAGAATCACGAGTACGCAGACAATTCCTGCGATCATCGGAACTAATATCTGCGGTGATAATTTTTTTCCGGAATTATTGTTTGGATTCATTTCACATCCCCCTTTCGGAAAATAAACTCTTCATCAGACAGGCGGATCTGATCTCCGTCATTGAGAAGCAGTTTCTGGCCTGGCATTGCTCTGTTTCCGTTCAGGTATGTATAGTTGCTGGAATCCTTATCTTCCAG
>OGDE01001048.1_pt1 | contig 19193 bp, 18 predicted proteins | sample 1570321 | NCBI WGS metagenome assembly OGDE01 (sample SAMEA2581976, study PRJEB24529) | metagenome | biome: Human gut stool | place: China | collected 2011 | reverse complement strand
CATTTTCGACGTCTATTGTGAGAACGAGCAAGGCGAGAAGTTTATCGTCGAGATGAAGAATGCCTATCAGACTTTTTTTAAGGACCGTTCTCTTTACTACGCAACCTTCCCAATCCGCGAGCAAGCCGAGAAGGGTGACGTTTGGAACTATCAGCTAAAACATGTCTATGTGGTGGCACTGCTCAACTATGAGATGAGCGATCCAGCCTTCTCTACTGAAAGCATCAACCACGACATCGGCCTACTTGACAAGCAAACTCATCGTGTGTTCAATGATAAATTGACTTTCAAGTACGTTGAAATTTCGAAATTCAACAAAAGTTTAGAGGAGCTTGAGACCAACTATGACAAATGGCTCTATGTCCTTCGCAACCTCTCCCGCCTTGATAGCCAGCCAGACTATTTGCGCAATGAGATATTCAACCGCCTGTTCTCCGAAGCCGAGATAGCCCAATTCTCCAAAGTCGAGCTCCGCGAATATGAGGATAGTCTCAAAGCCTATCGCGATATTAAGAACTCATTGGATACTGCAAAAGCCGAAGGTCGTGCTGAAGGTCTTGTTGAAGGTCGTGCTGAAGGTCGTGCTGAAGGTCGTTCAGAAACTCTTGTTGAGGTCGTCAAAAACCTCTTGTCAATTGGTACACCCATTGATAGTATCATGAAGGCGACGGGCATGACCGAGGAAGAAATCAAATGTTTGATGTAGCATCTCTTCCCAGTACCAATAGGAAACATATCCCCATTCGAGTGGCGGCATAGCGCAGAGCGATACTGCGATGGGGAACAATGTTGTATTACGGTCCGAATGACGGAAAAGTATTAACGACAGATTAGCGTCCGATTAACGGCGATTAATGTGACAAATGCTGGCGGCTTGCCCGCCGAAAATCTAGCCTTCATGTATTCTCTATATGAAAGCTGCAAGATGTACAATTTGAAATTTGGTAGGTACATAGAGGATATCCTTACCCGCATGAAAGATGGGGATAAGGGCTATCGGGCTATGCTTCCATGTTTCTATGTTGACAAAACAAGTGAGGTGATGGGGGTGCGCTTAGGTTCCCCTTCGCCCTAAAAGCGATAGTAATTCTTTTTTTTAAAACATATATGCGTTACTGCTTGAAAAATAGTGGTGACGCTGTATTGGTGATATACCATAAACAGAAAACATGGTGAAGTATAACATAAATCTCGAGGGCAAAACCGTCCTCGTGACGGGCGCTGCTGGTTTTATCGGTAGCAACCTCGTCAAGCGTCTCTTCCACGATGTCAATAACATCAAGGTTATCGGTATCGATTCTATAACCGACTACTACGATGTCAACATCAAGTATGAGAGGCTGAAAGAAATTGAAGCCTTGCATGGCAACTGGACTTTTGTTCATGCCTCCATCGCTGACAAAGACGCAGTGGAGAAAATCTTCACGGAAAACAAGATTGCCGTTGTCGTGAACCTTGCCGCTCAGGCAGGAGTCCGCTACAGCATCACCAATCCCGATGCTTATATCCAGAGCAACCTTATCGGTTTCTACAATATCCTGGAGGCCTGCCGTCACCACGAAGTCGAGCATTTGGTCTATGCCTCTTCATCCTCTGTCTATGGCAGCAACAAGAAGGTGCCGTACTCCACGGACGACAAGGTGGACAATCCCGTATCGCTCTATGCCGCCACGAAGAAGAGCAACGAGCTGATGGCGCACGCCTATAGCAAACTCTATAACATCCCGTCAACGGGTCTCCGTTTCTTTACCGTCTATGGTCCTGCTGGACGTCCCGATATGGCCTATTTTGGTTTTACCAACAAATTGGTCAAGGGCGAGACCATCAAAATCTTCAACTACGGCAACTGCAAGCGCGACTTCACTTTTGTAGATGACATTGTGGAAGGAGTGGTCCGCATTATGCAGCATGCCCCCGAGAAACAGAACGGCGAGGACGGACTTCCCATTCCTCCTTACAAGGTGTATAACATCGGCAATAACTCCCCCGAGAATCTCCTCGACTTCGTCACGATTCTCCAGGAAGAATTGGTGTGCGCTGGCGTGCTACCCAAAGACTATGATTTTGAGGCCCATAAGGAACTCGTCCCGATGCAGCCCGGAGATGTCCCCGTGACCTATGCCGACACTACTCCCTTAGAGCAAGACTTTGGCTTCAAGCCGAATACAAGTCTGAGGGAAGGATTGAGACGCTTTGCAGAGTGGTATGCAAAGTATTATGACACAGAAAAGAAATAAACAAAGAATATTATGAGCATTTTTGCAGGAAAAACTCTAATGATAACCGGTGGAACAGGATCCTTCGGTAACGCAGTGTTGAACCGCTTTCTCCGTACAGATATCGGAGAAATCCGCATCTTCTCCCGCGATGAGAAGAAGCAGGATGATATGCGTCACGAGTACCAGGTGAAATACCCTGACGTGGCAAACAAGATCAAGTTTTTTATCGGCGATGTACGCAACTTGCAGTCGTGCCGCAATGCCATGCCTGGCGTGGATTACATCTTCCATGCCGCAGCATTAAAGCAGGTCCCGAGCTGTGAGTTCTTCCCGATGGAGGCCGTCAAGACCAATGTCATCGGTACGGACAATGTCCTGACCGCCGCCATCGAGGCTGGCGTAGGTGCCGTCATCTGCCTCTCCACCGATAAGGCCGCCTATCCCATCAATGCCATGGGTATCACCAAGGCCGTGGAGGAGAAGATCGCCGTTGCCAAGAGTCGCTACTCTGGCAAGACCAAGATCTGCTGCACTCGCTATGGCAACGTGATGTGTTCCCGTGGTTCTGTCATTCCCCTGTGGATAGACCAGATTCGCAATGGCAATCCTATCACGCTGACCGAGCCCAAGATGACCCGTTTCATCATGTCGCTGGAGGAGGCCGTCGACCTTGTTCTCTTCGCTTTCGAGCACGGACACAACGGCGATATCCTCGTACAGAAAGCCCCAGCCTGCACGATCCAAACCCAGGCTGAGGCCGTTTGCGAGCTCTTTGGAGGCAAGAAGGAGGATATCAAAGTGATCGGCATCCGCCACGGAGAGAAAATGTACGAGACATTGCTCACCAAGGAGGAGTGCGCCAAGGCCGAGGATATGGGCAACTTCTACCGTGTACCCGCTGACAACCGCGGTCTGAACTATGACAAGTTCTTCAAGGAGGGCGACACCAAGCGTTCCGAGATCGAAGAGTTCAACTCCGACAACACCTACCGTCTGAACCTTGAGGAGACCAAGGCCAAAATCGCCTCCTTGGAGTATATTCAGAAAGAATTGAAAGGCGAGGGCAACTTCGTGCAGTAATCTTTCGAACACAGACTTCAAAAGTTTTACGAACACAGATATAACGGATCTAACAGATATTTCTAAATCCGTGTAATCCGTGCAATCCGTGTTCGCTAATAGAACAGTGGTGTGCAATCTGTGTTCAAAATATAAACGACATGCGTATATTAGTAACTGGTGCCAAAGGCTTCGTCGGCAAGAACCTTTGCGCTCAACTCAATAACATCAAAGACGGCAAGGCTCGTTGCTACGGCGACTTGTCGATTGAGGAAGTCTTCGAATACGACCTCGACTCCACCCCCGAGCAACTTGATACATGGTGCAAGGAGTGTGACTTCGTGTTCAACCTCGCTGGCGTCAACCGCCCCAAGGACAATGACGAGTTCATGAAGGGTAACTTCGGCTTCGCCTCCACCTTGCTCGACACACTGAAGGCTCATAAGAACACTTGCCCTGTGATGCTCTCCAGTTCTCAGCAAGCCTCCTTGACAGGCCGTTTCGGTAATAGCGAGTACGGTCGCAGCAAGAAGGCTGGCGAGGATCTGTTCTTGGAGTATGGAAAGGAGACGGGATCCAAAGTCCTGGTCTATCGCTTCCCCAACCTATATGGTAAATGGTGCAGACCTAATTATAATAGTGCCGTAGCCACCTTCTGCAACAACATCGCCAATGACCTCCCCATCACGGTCAACGACCCAAGTGTAGAACTTGAACTGCTCTACATCGATGACCTTGTAGAAGAGATGATCCGCGCCTTGAAGGGCGAGGAGCACCATTGCGAGTTTGACGGCCTGGAAGTTATCCCCATGAATGGTGATACCACAGGTAGCACGGATAATGAAAAATCTGTTCAATCTGTGAAATCTGTGTTCGAAAAAGTAGGCCGCTACTGCTATTGCCCTATCACTCACAAAGCTACGCTTGGTGAAATCGTGGACTTGCTCCATAAGTTTGCCGATATGCCCAAGACCTTGATGATTCCCGAGATTCCCGCCGACTCCTTTGCCAAGCGTCTCTATAGCACCTTCTTGAGCTACTTGCCCAAAGAAAAAGCTATCTTCGACTTGAAGATGAACGTCGATGCCCGTGGATCGTTCACCGAATTGGTTCACACCCTCAACTGCGGACAGGTAAGCATCAACATCTCTAAGCCGGGTATCACCAAGGGCGAGCATTGGCACAACACCAAGTGGGAACAGTTCATCGTCGTTTCGGGCCACGGCCTCATCCAGCTCCGCAAGGAGGGCTCTGACGAAGTCCTCAACTACGAGGTGAGTGGTGACAAAATCCAAAGTGTCATCATGCTCCCTGGTTACACCCACAACATCATCAACCTCTCCGATACCGAAGACCTCGTCACCGTCATGTACTGCAACGAGATATTCGATCCGAACAGGCCCGACACCTACTTTGACAAAGTCGAAAAATAACGAACGCATATAAAGGTTATTCGGAACACGAATTGCTCAAATCGAACGAATATGATTTATCACAAGCAAGAAAGCTACAATATAACAGGCGCTGCCATGCACGTTTACAACACGCTTGGTCCTGGCTTTCTTGAAGCGGTATATCAAGAAGCTCTTGAGTTAGAGTTAGCTAAACGCAATATTCCGTATGAAAGAGAGAAAGAGTTAAGCATCTCCTACAATGGAGTCGTATTGAAGCAAACATACCGAGCCGACTTCGTATGTTACGGCAATATTATAGTTGAGTTAAAAGCTGTGGCACATTTAGATGATACACACAGAAGTCAAGTCTTCAATTATCTAAAAGCTACAGGGTATAAACTTGGACTCCTTTTAAACTTCGGAAACGCGGACGGTTTGGAATTCGAGCGAAAAGTAAAATAATTCTCGTATAAAAACACCCCCGAAGAGTACGTATATAACGAATATGCTTAATCTTTCGTGTTATTCGTATTATTCGTGTTCGTACAAAAAATATACATTTATGGAAAAGCAACCAAAATTCGATTATTCAGATATAAAGTTTAAGGACAACGGCAAATTAAAGTTGATCATCGTTGTCGGCACGCGCCCCGAGATCATCCGTCTCGCCGCCGTCATCAACAAGTGCCGCCAGTACTTTGATGTTATTCTCGCCCACACAGGCCAGAACTACGATTACAACCTCAACGGTATCTTCTTCAAGGATTTGAAGCTCGCAGAGCCCGAGGTCTATATGGATGCTGTCGGTGACGACCTTGGCGCTACCTGCGGCAACATCATCAACTGCTCCTACAAGCTCTTCGCCCAGACCAAGCCTGACGGCGTACTGGTTCTTGGCGACACCAACAGCTGCCTCAGCGTTATCGGAGCCAAGCGTCTCCATATTCCTATCTTCCACATGGAGGCTGGCAACCGCTGCAAGGACGAGTGCCTGCCCGAGGAGACCAACCGCCGTATCGTCGATATCATTTCCGACGTGAACATGGCCTACTCTGAGCACGCAAGAAGATACCTCGCTGCCTGCGGCCTGCCTAAGGAGCGCACCTATGTCACTGGGTCCCCCATGGCGGAAGTCCTCCACAACAACCTCGCCGATATCGAGGCCAGCGATGTCCACCAACGCCTCGGCCTGGAGAAAGGCAAGTATATTCTCCTGTCCGCCCATCGTGAGGAAAACATTGACACGGAGAAGAACTTCCTCTCCCTCTTTACTGCTATCAACAAGATGGCGGAGAAGTACGACATGCCCATCCTCTACAGTTGTCATCCTCGTTCACGCAACCGTCTCGCTGCCTCAGGCTTCCAACTCGACCCACGTGTCATCCAGCATGAGCCCCTCGGCTTCCACGACTACAACTGTCTTCAGATGAACGCCTTCGCCGTCGTCAGCGATAGCGGAACCCTTCCCGAAGAATCCTCTTTCTTCACCAGTATCGGCCATCCCTTCCCCGCCATCTGCATCCGGACCTCTACTGAGCGTCCCGAAGCCATCGACAAGGGCGACTTCATCATTGCTGGTATCGACGAGAAGTCATTGCTCCAAGCCGTTGATACTGCCGTCGAGCTCTGCCGTGACGGTCAGCATGGCATCCCCGTCCCCGACTATGTGGACGAGAATGTCAGCACCAAAGTCGTGAAGATCGTACAGAGCTACGTCGGTATCGTGAATAAGATGGTGTGGAGGAAGTGCTAGTTTTTAAGTGTAAAGTATGAGTAAACGAGTATATATTAGCGCAGACTATGCAGACGGCGATGGGGATCGTAACGTTGTAGAAGAACTCAACAAATGGGGTCAAGATAAACTACATAAAGTGGATTTCGTGGATATGGCTAAAGTTGTATCAGGTTCGGTATCTTCTACTCCTGATTGTAGAATATGTGATTTGAAAGCGGAATTCAACCGTCAAATCAATGCGTCCTCTGCAGTAGTTTTTGTCGTGGGTGATAAAACAGCATGTCGCAAAGCAGGAAGTTCATGTTATAGGTGCAGCAGAGATCAATGGGCTTGTTCTTGTACTCCCTACAAGGATAATCGAAATGGTAGCAAGGTGTGTAAAGTTGCTTTCACGACAAATTTCGTTGATAATGAAGATGTGGGGTGTATTAATTCATATTCTTATTTGCGACATGAGTTTGAACAAGCTAAGAAGAAAAACAAGAAGATCATCATTCTTTATAATTCCACCAGAAACGAGGAAAGTTGGCTTCCGTTCTACATGAAAGGGTATGAGCACAATGCCAAGCCGTTTTGGATGTATAATGAACAAAAGCATAAAGTGGGCAATTATTTTCACATAAAGAAGGAATTAGGCTTTGATTAAATACTATTGCAAAAGTCTGAAGTGGTCTGTTGGGGTCATATCTGTTATCTTCACTTTCGTTCCAGAATCAGTATTTGGTTCAGTAATAAGGTGGGATGGCTTCTGCAGCTATGTCTCAAAACTATTTGAAGGAGCTTTCAATCCTGGTGATTTGAATGTGATAGCCAATCACCTATTATGTCTTATTGTAATACATCTTTTCTTATTACTAATAGTGACCGGATATTATAAATGTTTCAGGAAAACTGTTACAATCAAAGGGAACGATTATATAGTAAAGGTAAAGTATGGCAATATATTCAAGGAGAAAAATTGTAAAATGGTGATTAGCTTTGATGAATGTTTTACTACAATAGTAGGCGATGCCCCCTGGCAGATAAAACCCACATCAATTTGTGGACAGTATTTGAAGGCAAATCCTAGTCTTGATATTTCTCATCTTATTGCTAAAGCGGGTATTATAGCAGCTAGTCGTAAATCAAAGTATAGGAAGCAGGATAGATACACCTCTGGCACAATAGTGCCAAACAATAATGATTTATTGTTGGCATTCGTTCCTCTCGATAAAGATGGTAGAGGTGTTTTTTCTTCTTATGAAGAATATCTCACTTGCCTTTTTGCTCTTTGGAAAGAGTTAGAAAAGCATTATGCGCAACAAGATGTTTGTATTTCCATACTTGGCGCCGGACTTACCCGCATTGGCAATGGAATGGGTAGCTGTTACTCGCAGCAAGAACTTTTGAACATGATAGTTAAATCGTATCAGTTGAGTCCCTATAAGTTGAAAAAGCCAGCTATGCTGAGAATAGTTTGTCAACGTTGCGAGAACTTTTCTTTGGAAAATGTTGGATTGTAATCATCTATCCGAAGACAAAGACTTCTTCTGAGACAAAATGGGAGGTTAGTTGGTATTCCGCAGAAGTCGCAAAACGCATTGACGAATTTGTTTTTGAACATTGGACTTTGGAGAAAAACTAGAGCGAATTCCATTAACTCCGATACAGGAGTAGTGGCTTAAAACTTACTTAATATTAGATATTTATGACACAAAAGATAAGAACAGAGGGCGAACAGTTGCTTAGGCAATACTATGCTCGTTACGGTGGCTTTTGGGTATATTCTGAAATGCTTGATTATTGTTATTTGGTCAATCCATATTTTAATCGTTCTAAGATTATAAACGAAATGCAGGATAATTTTCGTATGCTAGTTAGCGAATACCCTGCAGGTATGAGTGTGAACAGTAAACTTGCGAGCGAGTGTTGGAATGTAAAAGAGGAGTATATTATTCCTGGAAATGGTGCTGCCGAACTAATAAAAGCTTTAATGGAAAGCGAGGTAGGTAAAGTGGGAGTGGTTCGTCCGACTTTTGAAGAGTACCCGAACCGTTTGCCTGCCAATCAAGTGATAGCCTTCATTCCTCACAATGACACCTTTCGTTATGATGCTGATGATCTTGTCACATTCTTTGGAACGAATAGAGTCGACACCTTGCTTCTAATTAATCCAGACAATCCTTCGGGTAATTTTATTTCAATGGATGGTGTTCATAAATTGGCTAGCTGGTGTGAGGACAATGATATCCGGTTTATTCTCGATGAGAGTTTCGTTGATTTTTCTGTCGGTTTTGCGTCTAATACTTTCTTAAGCGATTCAATCCTGGAAAGCTATCCTCATATGTGCGTTATAAAGTCAATATCTAAGAGTTATGGGGTGCCTGGCCTTAGGCTTGGCATTCTTTGTAGTGCAGATACTAATCTTGTTTCTAAGTTGAAGAAACAAGTGAGTATTTGGAACATAAACTCTTTTGCAGAATTCTTCATGCAGATATATCCTAAGTATCGTGAGGATTATACGCTCGCTTGCAAACAATTTATTCAAGCACGTGAGGATTTTGAACGGGAGCTTAAGAAGATACCATTTATAAAGGTAATGCCCTCACAGGCTAACTATTTCTTTCTCGAGGTGTTGCCGCCTTATAAACCAATAGAATTGTGTGCGTTGTTGTTAGAGAAGTACAATATTCTTGCAAGCGCTTGTCTCGCAAAGAAAGGTATTGAACCAAACAAATACATGCGAATAGCAATACGCAATCATGGTGATAATGATAAGTTTATACAGGCAATGAAAGATCTTGTAAAATAAGAATCATGGCACATATTAAAACGTCTAAAGGCTATCTTGAGTATACGAATCATTTGTTTGATTTTGGCAAAAAGGTTTTAAATCCGAAGAAAATGTTGGAAAACCTAAAAATCCTATCTGTGTATCTTGATAAGATTGATATAAATTGGGGGCCTGCATTTGGATCTCTTATAGGTGTGGTGCGAAATGATGATTTCCAGCCCTGGAAGCCTGTATTTGATATATATATACTTAAAGAAGACGAAGAACGGTTTAAAGATGTTCTTTGGCTCTTATTGGATGTCGGATTTGAACTCGTACGATACGAGCGTAGGGGGCGTTATTACCTTGTCAGAAATGGTGAGTATATCAAAGTTTTTGTGTTAACCAAAGTCTGTAGCGATGTCCGACATACGGGTAGCTCTGATTTTATCCACGAAAAATACATTCAAAACACTGTCAAGTGGGATTTTAAGGGAATCCTATTGAATGTGCCAGCTGAGGTGGATGAATACTTGAATTTCCAATATGGTGATTGGACCACGCCTAAGCAAACGGTTGTGTATGCCACAAATACTCTAGCAAGGTTTTTGTATAGGTTAAAGGTGCGCATTCTGGATAACATGCCGGATACGTGGTATTATTTGTGGATTTTGAATCATAGAAAAAAAGATTTTGAACAATTCAAAAAACGATGTGAAAGCGTAGGAATTCCCATTCCACAGAATGTTCAGCTTGCTAGCATGAAACCTCGTAAATATCGCAAAGTGCTTACGGTCGGGGTGTATGATCTTCTTCACAAAGGACATGTGGAACTTTTTCGACGTGCTAAAGGTTTGGGGGATTATCTTATTGTTGCAGCACAAGAAAGTGACTATGTTTTAAAGTATAAGCCTAAAACGAAAATATTAAATTCTACGGAAGATCGTAAGTATATGATTAAGTCTATTCGATATGTAGACGAAGTCATTACATATACTGATGTGGAAAAGATCGTACAAGATGTGGATTTTGATGTTTTTGTCACAGGTCCTGATCAAATTCATGAAGGTTTTAGAAGGGCGATCAAGTGGTGTGAAGGACATGGAAAAGAACATATTGTTCTTGGGAGAACAGATGGTGTTAGTTCTAGTGAGTTAAAAGCAAAGATTGCTGGATACACCAAAAGAAATGATAATAGAATGTAATAAGCGTTAGACATGTGTAAGGATTTTGTACTTATAAAAGGGGTTCCTTTTTATTACGAAAAAGAAACGTTAAACTATGAGGTTTGTGAACCTATGAATCATGACGAAGCTAAGGTTTTATTACGGACTGTAAAAGCTCTGTTTAATGAAAAAGGACTGGAGTTTTATTTAGCTTTTGGCACGTTGTTAGGAGCTATTCGTGAACATGATTTGATACCGGGCGATGAAGATCTAGATGTGTTTATAGAAGACGAGAGTAAACTTCTTGATATTCTTCCATACTTACATAAAAATGGATTGAAATTGATAAGGGCATTAGATGGTAATACATATTCCTTTAGGTTAGGAACACATAGTTATATAGATGTCTATATTCTTAGACCTATACGTAAATGTAGTTTGTGGAAGTTATACTGTTTTGCTCTTGCCAACGAAGATACCCCAAAAAAGTATTTTAAAGAGTATCAAGATATAGAATTCCTTGGTGATGTTTACAAATGCCCCAAAAATCCCGAGAAGATAATTGAGTTCTGGTATGGGAAAACTTGGAGAACCCCCGTTAGAGGTCATAAGTTTATCTATGATACTTGGTCACATCATGTATGGTGGAACTATATATGGCTTCCAACACTTGATTTTATTAATAAATTGACTGGTTATAGAAATCGAAAGAAATGACAGAAAGCTTAAATAGCAGAAGTAGAGTAGCAAAAAATACGCTATTTCTATATTTTCGTATGCTTGTCACTATGGCAGTCGGCATATATACCTCTCGCGTAGTGTTGGCAATGCTGGGTGTGAGCGACTATGGTATATATAATGTAGTAGGTGGCTTTGTGGGTATGTTTGCTATGATAAGTGCTTCTATGGCTGCATCCGTACAAAGATTTTTATCTCATGAAATCGGGAAAAAAGAAAAAGGTAATATCATTGCGGTTTTTACCAATGCCGTACTAATTCATTGGGGGCTGGCAGCTCTTATTTTGCTGATAGCTGAAACTATTGGTTTGTGGTTTCTAAATAATAAACTGAACATCCCGTCAGAACGCTATATTGCTGCAAATGTAGTTTATCAGTTTTCTTTAATCACATTCTTAATCGAAGTTGTTAGTGTTCCGTATAATGCGTCATTGATTGCTTTTGAAAAAATGAAGGCATTTGCATATGTAAGTATTATACAGGCCATCCTTAAGTTAGCAATAGTTTATGTTCTTGTATTAGGCGACTTTGATAGATTGATTTTATATGGAGTACTTAATACTCTTGTAGCCTGTTCTATAAGGATTATCTACAGCATTTACGTTAAAAGAAACATTCCAGAATGTAAAAATGATAGGCGTATTCACAAAAAAGAAATACGTCCGATGTTGTCTTTTGCGGGATGGAACATGTTTGGTGCGACTTCTGGAATAGCAACAGACCAAGGTGTCAATATTGTATTGAACATTTTCTTTGGTGTGGTTGTCAATGCTGCAAGAGGTATATCAAATCAAATTAATGCCGCAGTAAGATCGTTTGTCTCGAATTTTCAGTTAGCAGCAAGTCCGCAAATCATAAAGTTGTATGCGGCAGGTGAGAAGGATGAAATGCTAAATCTTGTATTTAACACAAGTCGTTATTCTTTTATTATGATGATGGCTCTCGGGCTACCTATTGTATTTAACGCAGAGTTCATTCTTAATTTATGGCTAGTTACACCGCCGCAGCATACTGTAATATTTGTTCAAATATCTCTATTAACCGGCTTGGGTTACGCGCTATCGCAGCCTTTGAGCTATGCGATGCATGCTTCAGGTAAAGTCCGTAATTATCAAATAGTTGTTGGCATTACGTCGTTTATGTGTCTGCCTGTAACCTATTTAGTGTTAAAATTCGGCGGAGTTCCTGAGAGTGCCTATATAACAGCTTTGGTCTTTGAATTTGTTGTTATGATGGCAAAGTTAGTGATGCTAAAACCGATGATTGGAATTCCCATCCGTCAATTTCTTACAAATGTGGTAGTGAAATGCTATGTGTTGTTTATAATAAGTTCTATTCTTCCTTTTTGTTTGTATCGTAGCTTAGAATCGGGTCTCTTCTGCTTTTTTGTTGAGGCTTTTGTTACAGAATTGTGTGTACTCACAACAAGTTTCTTTTTAGGACTTACTGCTTCTGAGCGAAAGTTTGTTGTTGGTAAGGTTATTCGAATGATTAAAAATGAGAAATCTAATTAACTATTTTATTGTCGCTTTTGCCATACTTTGGTCTGGAGGGGCAGCAACATACGCTTTGTTTAATGATTGGTCAATTTATGGCTTTTTCTTAGGGGTGTGCCTTCTTAAAAAAAGGGGGATAAGTCTTAGTTCGTCTGATTATAGATTGTTGCTATTGCTCAATGGATTGGTGTTTGTACAAATGATGGTATGTGCTGGTAGTTTCACGACTATGATACATCAAGTCTTGATAGCTACATGCGCCTATTTTGCAGCCAAATTGGTTGCAAAAGATTTTGCGCCTTGCTTTGTAAATATTATGGTGCTGTTTGCTGCAATTAGTTTGCCTTTTTATATAGCTGCAAATACGGGATTCTATGGAACCCTTCTTTCCATAGCAGATGGCTTGCCTCAATTGGGTGTTGACAATATGATAGCAAACGGTAAGCAAACAGACCTGCATACCCTTTATCTGTATAATGTATATGATTCAGACTTCTCTGTAATGAATCTTAGACGAAATCCAGGTCCTTTTTGGGAACCAGGAAGATTTACAATTTTCTTAAACTTGGCTATTGTTATAAATTTGTTTTATTTCAAGGAGACCGTTTTTTCAAAAAAGAGTATAATTCTTATTTTGGCAAATATTACTGCCATGTCTACTACAGGTATAGCTGCGATGGTTGTGATATTCTTTGCTTATTCAATAAAAGGTAATATGTCGCTGATGAAGAAAACTATTGTTGCGTCAGTTATACTAGCTTGCTTGCCGACGATTCTTTCTTTAGATTTTATGTCAGATAAAATTGGCGAGGAAATGGGCAGTGATGCGACGTATTCTCGATTTGGTGCCATTGCGTATCATATGACACAGATAGAACAATCTCCTTTCTTGGGGTTTGGACCATTTCTCAGTACTGTTTTTGGTCGAGATTTGGCTTCTAGTCCTAATGGTGTGTCTGATTCAGTTAGATTTTTTGGTATTCCTGTGGCTATATATATATGGTTCTTGTTGTATCGAGGTACTAAAGTATATGTGATTGGAAAGTTCGAACGAATAGTCGCTTTCGTGGTATTAATGATGCTTGCTTTTACCCAAACGATTATGATGAGTCCATTTTATTATATGTTGTATTTCTTTGCGAATTCAAGGGGTAAAACAATTAAAAAAAATGCTTGATTTTCTTCTTTTCGAGAACTACCGTTTGGCTCAACATCATAAGCTTGATGTTTTAATCATAGCCAAAATGCTTAAAAGCCAAGGTTTTAAGGTTGCTATTTTTGATATCTATCATGAGGACAAAGATAGTGATATTGAAGGTATACCTGTGCTACATTGGGCTTCTAAGGCTTCCGTTCCGGATGATTCCTGGATGCTAAGAAAGCATTCTGTTTTTGGGACAATCATCAAATCCTCTTCGTTTCGGAGACAGCAGCATAGTTATATGCAGGAGGTTAAGTCCTTTATTATAGACAAGGCTAACAACTTCTATTGTGGTTCATACCACAATGGTATGTCGACAGTTCTTTTCGATATACCAAAACCTTGTTATTGGTGGGGCTTGAGAAGTGAAAGATTCCGTTTTTCGATTCGGAAAATGATACCTTCCCCACTTTTTGGATTACATGTTCTTGAAGAACGTAAAAGGTTTATTAATAACCCTTGTCAACGCTTGTTCGTTAGTAACCAAATAATCATGGATGAGCATGAACGATTGGGTGTTCCACGCGACAGAATGATTATTCGCGAAGAACGAGTTGTTGAAAAGAATTCTGAGGCATGTCTTCAAGCATTGGATAAAACTCTTTCATTTCTCGTAATAGGGCAATTACGTCAATCCAAGCATGTTCCTTTCACAATAGAAGCGTTCCGATTGGCAAATATGGATGGTGCTACACTTAAACTTATAGGGCGTGCGCAAGATGAATATGAAAAGAAAATCCAGTCTGCTATATCTAATGACAAACGTATCATTAGGCAAAATGCGTTTTTGGAGTATGGTGATTTTAATAAACACTTTTCTGAGTCCCATTTCGTGGTGTTTGCCGACGAGCAAGGTCCATCATGTATAACGAATGGTACCATGACAGAGGCTCTCATTAATCATCGTCCGATTATCTGTCCTAACTATAACCCATATAAATATTATATTGAGAAGTATAATATCGGTCTTATGTATGAAGCGGGAAGTGTTGAATCTTACGCAGCTACAATGAAAAAAGCAAAAGATATAGGGGTAGAGTATTTTCAGTCTTCAATTGATCAGTTTCTTAAAACGCTCAGTTTTGATGTGGTTGCAAAGAAACTAGTTGAGGATATAGGACGCCTTGATAATAGTATTACGCAAAGAGATTCTTGTTTCGTTAATAATCGTTTCTAACTATTATACTCATGGGTAAGTTATATATTGTGTGCAATTCTTATAATCCTAATACGGCTCCGACAAATAGATTACTAAGTTTTGTACAGGGTTTCTCAGAACTTGGTGTTGAGGCAGAAGTTGTTTTTCTTGTGCCTAACTCAGATATGAGTAAGGTTGATAATAAGTATCCTCATGTTACTTTTAAGTATATGTGGAGAAAATTACCTTTTTCTAATCGAATTATCAATAAACTTGCAGAAGATTATTATGGTTGGAAATTTGCAAAAAGTCTGAAACCTGGCGATGTCGTATTTCTGACTAATTTTGGTAATATTTTTTTTAAAGTTATAAATAGAAAGGGTGTGAAAGTTGTTCATGAGAAAACAGAACATCCTGATGTTTATAGTTTTAAATGTTTTAATGTCAATCGTTACAAACGTGAAGTAAAGAAAGTAGATGGAATGTTTGTTATTTCAAGTGCACTTAAAGATTATTATGCATCTCTCGGCTTATCGAAAGACAAGATAGAGATAGTAAACATGACAGTTGACAGTAATCGTTTTATAGGTCTTAAAAAACAACCCTCTGAAAAGTATATTGCCTATTGCGGCACTGCTTCTAATAATAAAGATGGAGTAGATGAACTCATTAAGTCTTTTGCAATTGTACATAAGGTTCTTCCAGAGGTAAAACTATATATTATCGGCAAGACACCTGATAAGGATGATGCTTCTGGCAACTTGAATTTAATAAATAATCTTGGAATAAAAAAATCAGTTGTATTTACAGGTATTGTATCAGCTGCAGAAATGCCGCAAATATTGAAAAATGCTGCAGTTCTTGCTCTTGACCGTCCAGACTCTTTACAAGCTCAATGCGGATTTCCGACAAAACTCGGAGAATATCTTCTGACAGAAAATCCTGTTGTAGTAACAAAAGTAGGTGATATACCTCTATTCCTAAAAGATGGAGAAACAGCACTTATTGCTGAAGAGCGTGATCCTCAAGATTTTTCTTCTAAACTTATTTGGGCTCTTCAAAATCCTGAAGAAGCGTCTAAAATAGGTAAAGCAGGAGCACTTGTGGCTATGAGAGAATTTAACTATCTTAATGAAACCAAAAAAATTATAGACGTTATAAAAAGACTATCGTGAATAGAATAAAGAGTTTGTATTTGGAGTTGATAAAGATTATATCTCCAGTTAGACATGCTCGTTTGATTGGAGTGAATCTTGGAAGCAACTGTTTGATATATCGTAGTATGGAATGGCCTTCCGAACCATATCTTGTGACAATTGGTAATAATGTGCAGCTTACCCGTGGAGTTGCCATTCATACGCACGGGGGGGGTAATGTTGTAAGACGTAAAATACCTGACTTTGATGCATTTGGAAAAGTTGTGATTAAGGATTGGGCTTATGTCGGCGCTCATGCTCAAATAATGCCGGGAGTTACTATAGGCGAAGGTGCAATGGTAGCTGCAGGTTCTATTGTTACTAAATCTGTTTCTGATGGGATGGTGGTTGCAGGTAATCCTGCTAGAATTATCTGTTCTGTAGATGAGTTTCTTGAACGGAACGTACCATATAATATGCATACAAAAGGTATAAGCGAAAAAGAAAAAAAGTGTCGCTTACTCAGTAGCGATGAAAAAAAAGTTCTTAAAAAAGTGATAACACCTCTTCGATACAGGAAAATGCCAAAGATATTTCACATAGTATGTGTTCGGGTTTATAAATGATTTGTGGTATTATTTTAAAATATTATGACGATAAAGTATTTTCTCAAAGTATATCCTCCCAAGCGTATGTGGAGGAAGTTTTGGATTGGGCTAACATGTTTGCCCATGTTGCCTCAGCATAGGGCTAAATTGTTAAAACTTGGAGGGGTGGATATTAAGGGACGTGCTATGATATATGGTGGTGTTGGGATAGATACCGTCGCGCCAGATCATATACATATAGGTGATAATACAGCCATAACATCAGGGGTTAAAATATTGACTCATTACCTTGACCCTGGTCAAGCGGGGAGACATTTTCGCATTGGAGATGTAACGATAGGTAAGAATGTGTTCATTGGTGTAAATGCTGTAATATGCAATTCTGTATCAATCGGTGATGGTGCAATCGTCGGTGCGGGTAGTATTGTGACCAAAGATATCCCTCCTTATCAGTGTTGGGCTGGAAATCCTGCTCGATTTATAAAGGAGCGTGCTCATTAAAATACAAATTAAACTGGAAATGAAGAAAGTTTCAATTCTTGTGTCGACTATTGATTCTGGTGGAGCTGAAAAGCAGGCTGTTTTGCTTGCTTCCCAACTTTCCTTATATACAGAAGTCAATTTACTTATACTCTATGGAGATTATGCTGAGTACCAGCACAATGTAGCTATCCTTGCTGAAAGTACTGTAAAGGTTCATAAGCTTGTTGGTTGTATGCTCTCAAAAATAAGACAGGTCAGGAGAATAATTAAAGTGAGCGAAACAGGTGTGCTCCTGAACTACCTAACACTGCCTGACTTTGTTGGCTCGTTGGTGGGACGTATGTGTGGTATTAGAGTCTATAACGGCATTCGTAATTCTAGAATGCCAAAAGCCAAGATCCTTATGGAGAAAATTGCACATAACTATTGGGCTTCAGGTACTATCTATAATTGCTATTCTGGTGCTGAGTATTTTGCTAATTTGGGATTTATAAGAAAGAAAAATATTGTTATTCCAAATTGTTTTCCAAATATAGAAGCACCGATAATTCGTCCAAATCATGAGATTAAGACAATCATAACTGTAGGACGTTTTGATCCGCAGAAGGATTATAAAACGCTTATAGAGAGTGTTGCGAAATTGGCACGGAATGATTTTCGTCTTTGCATTGTCGGTTATGGTGTTCTTGAGAGGCAAATTCGTGTATGGGTGAAAGAATGTAATATAGAAAACAAGACGGATATTTTCATTAAGCCCAATAATGTTTCGGAGTTAGAGCGAAATGCAGATATCTATATCTCAACAAGTCTCTTTGAGGGAACTAGTAATAGCATAATGGAAGCATTGAATTGGAGTTTGCCCGTAGTTGCCACCAATGTTGGTGATAATGAACGTTTGGTAATAGATGGTAAAAATGGATATTTGCATGCCATAGGCGATACAAGAGGGATTGCGGAATCTTTAAGCATTCTATTGGATTCTTCAGAACTTCGCAACAAAATGGGGACGAAAAGCAATCAAATCCTCAGGGAGAATTATTCAATGGAGATATTTGAAAAGAGGTATGTCGAATTAATAGAAGAAGAAAACTAATAGATTATGAGAACAGTATTTATTGGTGCGCACGAAACCCCCAATGGAATAAACTCATATACGTTTAATCTTGCTTTGGCATTAAAGCACCGTGGATTTGAATCCAAAGTTTTGGCTTTTGGAACTTGCTCTAAAGTGTTGGATTATAATGGGGTAACAATCAAACAATATAAAACTTATGGTAGTACTATAACAAGTCTTCCGGCATTGTATATAAAATCTCTTCCTTACCTAATAAAACATCGAAAGGAAATAGATTTAGTGTCTTACCAGACTGTAACATTTTCAGTGATTCCTTCCTTGGTGTGTCGTCTATTCGGAATGAAAACGTGCGCTATAATTCATAGTTTGCCAGAGGATAGTCCCAAACATAGTCCTTTGAAGAAGCAGATGATGGTTGCGGCAATGAAATTGGCTTTGGCTTTAACTTCTAATGTAATCACTGTTAGTAACACAAAGGCACAAGAAGTCTATGAACGATACAAAAAAAAATGCATTATATTACCGTGTGGTGTTTTTCTCCCAGAGAATGAGGTGTTGAATACTAATATTTTAAAAAAAAATGGCATTAAGCCTGGCTCTTTTTTCTTAACTATTGGGCGTGTTGATCCTATAAAAAATCTAGAAACATTGATAGACGCCTTTAAGCAGCATGACCATGGTGAGTATCAGTTAGTGATAGGGGGTGATGTTGACAATGCTTATGGAAAAACGATTTTAGAACGAGCAAAAGGTTGCAAGAATATCATTTTTCCTGGAGTTGTATATGGCGAGGCTAAGGCTGCTTTGCTTCAAAATTGTTTGGCGTATTGTCTTGTTTCGTCATCGGAAGGGTTGCCTATTGCTTTGTTAGAAGGTATGTCGTATGGAATAATTCCTGTGGTAACACGTATTCCTTCTATTCAGGAAGTACTAGAAAAATACCCCAGTTCGGGATAAAATAGCGATTAGTTGCATGTGAAGACAGATACGCGG
>OGDE01001043.1_pt1 | contig 19241 bp, 11 predicted proteins | sample 1570321 | NCBI WGS metagenome assembly OGDE01 (sample SAMEA2581976, study PRJEB24529) | metagenome | biome: Human gut stool | place: China | collected 2011 | reverse complement strand
TGCCGGGCGTCGGCCCGCAGCGCTTCCCGTCCGAGTACGGCTGGGGCTTCTCCGCTGAAGGCGACTGGAAGACCGCCGTCCTCGTGCGCATCGGTGCCGTCATGGGCTACGGCCTTGAGGGTGGCGCCTCCCTCATGGAGGACTACTCCTACAACTTCACCGAGGGTGACGAGCTCGACATGGGCTCCCACATGCTCGAGGTTTCCCCGTCCATCGGCACCATCGCCAAGCCGAAGCTGGAGATCCACCCGCTGGGCATCGGCGGCAAGGCCGACCCGGTCCGCCTGGTCTTCTCCGGCAAGCCCGCCAAGGACGCCGTCGTGGTCTCCATGTCCGACGTTCGCGAACGCTTCCGCCTGCTCATGGACGTCGTCGACGTCGTTGAGCCGCAGGGCTCCCTCAAGGAGCTTCCGTGCGCCCGCGCCGTCTGGGAGCCGAAGCCGAGCCTGAAGACCGCTGTTGAGTGCTGGATCACCGCCGGTGGTTCTCACCACACCTGCATGACCACCTCCGTTGGTCGTGAGGCTTGGGAAGACTTCGCCCGCATCGCCGGTGTTGAGCTCGCCGTCATCGACGAGAACACCACCGCTCGCCAGTTCGAGAAGGAACTGGAGCTGTCCGAGATGTACCACCGTCTCAACAACCAGCACTGATTGGCGGAGCGTATACCGCCTTTCCTCAGGTTCGACGTACCTTCGTACGCCTTCGCCTTCGGACGGCGGTCTCCGCACGCGCCAATCAGCGCTGGCAAGCCAGCACTGATGACTAAATCAGTCTGCTGACTGCTACCGCTGAAAAGGGGCTGTTCCGGGAAACCGGAGCAGCCCCTTTTGCTGTTATCGGCAACTCCCCACAAACGCATCAAAAATCGCCTGCGAGCGTGGATCTACCTTGTAGAGAAACTCGGGATGCCACTGCACGGCCCACAGGAAGTGGCTTGCCGGCCGGTACAGGGCCTCGATCACGCCGTCGGGCGCGACGGCCATGACCTCGAGTCCAGCAGCAGGCTCACGAACCGCCTGATGGTGATAGCTATTCACCGCAATCTCAGTCTGCCCTGCGAACAATGAAGCCAGGGGAGTGCCGGGCACCAAGGAAACGTTATGTCCGAACGCATCGTACGGCGGATTCATATGGTGTTCGATATCGCTCGGATGCTGGCTTGGCAGATCCTGCCACAACGTGCCGCGCAGCGCTGCGTTGATGAACTGAATGCCACGGCAGATGCCCAGAATCGGCTTGTCCCAAGCCATTACAGCTGGCAGCAGAATCGATTCCATTCGGTCGCGCTCAGGAGAGAGCACCTCGCTACGGCCGGTGGCGGAGGCCGCTGCACCAACCATCGGTCCCACATCCGGCCCGCCCGTAAACAGAAACGCGTCAAACCGTTCGGCGCATTGCGCAAGAATGTCGGTGTCATCGGTCAGCGGCAACATGACGGGCGTACCGCCGGCCCGCATTATCGCCTCCATATATCCGGGCAGCATCCACAGACTATCGCGCCCGTAATCCATCAGCGGAGTCACCGCAATGAGCGGTCGATTCGTAGTCATGCCTGCCTCTTTTCGCCCAGGTGTTGTTTTCGTCGTTCTGCCGCGAATCGCTTGATTCAGTGGCCGATAATGCCGCCACTGTACCGAACCAATGTAACCGGTCGGCCAACATTATTTCGTCAGCCAGCCGCGACGAGATCGCACAATGTGCCAATGATGGGGGCATTCGGTGCGACCTTGTCAATGTTCGGGCCATTGCACTTTCAGCGGGGAAAGCATGCCCCGTCCGCGCATCATGATGAACGAGTAAGGTTGACGGGGAGGGAGAATCACATGAACCAGGCATGCGTACGCAACGACACCATCGACGCGGGCAACCATCATGGCCGACCGCAATACCGGTCGTTCCTGCGATTTCTGACATCGCAGGAACGCAACGTCATTTGGCTGTTGCTGGCCATTGCTTTTCTTCCGGTGGACGGCACCACGCTTGGCCTGTACGCGCCGTTCTGGTCGCCAATCAGTCCGGCGCTGTTCGCCGTGTACTGCCTATGCAATTGGCGGCAACTGCGCATCGCAGCCAACCGGTACCTGCCAATGTTCCTCCTACCGGTGGCCTGCATAATCCTGTCCATCCCGGGATGGCTGAAGTTCGGCATCCACCTCAACGCCGCGTTCATGAGCATCACCGGATTGCTGGGCGTGCTCGCCACTTTGGGGGCGATCGCCCTTGCGTTCGACATCAAACGCATTCCGTGGCGTACGCCATTGCGGATTCTCATCGCATCATACTGGGTTTCCTTCGGAGTGGGCGTCGTGCAATGGCTGTCCATCCGTCTGCACGCCAAACCGTTGACCGACTATTTCTCGCACCTCATGTACCGGCAATACATCAGCGACAACTCGGTGTGGGGCGGCGGCCGTCCGCAGTTCCTGTTCGCCGAGCCCAGCTATATCGGCATGCACCTGTTCGGCATACTGCTTCCGCTCATGTGGCTCATGCGCGGGCGCGACCGCATCTACGCCAAACGGCTGCGTGACCTCATCGTCACGTATGCCGTCGGCGCGGTGCTCATGCAAGCCGGCACCAGAATCGTCATCGATTCCGTCGTGGCGTTGCTGATCGCCCTTGTGGCGCGCACCGATTGGCATGACGGCGCACGCCGCGTCCGGGGCATGCTGCAGATTCTCGGCGCATGCGCACTGGGCCTGCTGGGTGTGCTGGCGGATTCCAGACTCTCCGCCATCGCGGAAAACGGGGCCGAGGGAGACGGCTCGTTCTTCGCGCGGATCTACCAAAGCCTCGATCCGATATGCGGATTGCTCACCCATCCGTGGACGCTGCTCACCGGTTATGGCGCGGGCAACATCATCAATGCGGTGTGGGCCGGCGCGGCCAAAGCCGGACGGCTGCTGGACGGTCTTGGCATGAACGGCGGCGCGGCCACGGGATTCGCGGCCGGCGTGAACGCGGACACGGTGTGGACGATGTGCGCGTATACCAGCGTCATCGCCGAATACGGGCTGATCGGGCTGGCCATGCTGGTCGGAGCCTCGATGGTCTGCATGACGCGCGGGAGGACGGTATGCCGTGGCGGTGCGGATGGCGCATCGTCCGACGAGCTGGCGCACGGTGTTTGTGTCGCCGACGTTGCCGACGTTGCTGATGTTGCCGGGGGTAATAGTGGTGGTGGCGTTGCCGGCGCGGGTTCGGGCGAATCCGGCGTCTGGCACAAGACCGTCATCTGCTGGCTCGTCCTGGTCGCATACCTGTACATCCAATGCGAGAACTATGCGTTCGCCGCTCTGCCGCTTCTCGTGTTCGCCGCCTCGAAGGTGAGGCGCGAGCCTGATTTCTCGCGGGCCGACGCATCGACGCGGCCCGAGATGGACCAAAATCCAGAATAACCGACATTCGCCGCTGTTCCGTTTTTCGCTCAAGGCGTATATCTCCCGTATCTTGAGGTGCATCATGTATCGTCGCGGCTAACTAATCGGCGAAACGCGGCATGTTTCGCATTTTGGGCGAAAAGCCCAAGTCCCACAGGAGGTATTGATGACGTTCGTTGCACGGTCGGTGCGCTATGTGCTCAGAAAACGAGTGCGAACCATAGTGCTCCTTATAATACTGACCATCATAACGGCGAGCATGCTATCCACGATCGCGGTTTCTCGGGCAGCTCAACAGGCCGCCGGACGAATCGAGAAGGAAGCGGTCGGTGGATTCGTGCTGTCCAGCAACATGCAGGGCAGCATGCTCACGCCTCGCGGAGGCGGCATGGTGCGCCCCGCCGACGTGCGCAGGATCGCCCAACTGCCCGGGGTCGATTCGTATATGGTCCGTCAGAACGCCACCGCCGATCTCGTGGGGGCGAATGTGGCGAAGGTCCCCGGCGGCGATGATTACGATGCGACCCAGGAGCAGCAGTTTGGCAACGCCGCCAACGTCATGGGCACGAATGATTCGTCGAAACTCAACGTGTTCACGTCGCGCACGCTCGGCATGGCCGAAGGACGACATCTGAAGGCCTCCGACAAGTACACGTCGATGATCCATGAGGATCTCGCCAAAGCCAACGGGCTCAAAGTCGGAGACACGCTCACGCTCAAGGCCAACGCCTATGACGCCGACAACGAATCACATTCGACGGCGACCGTCAAGACCACCATCGTGGGCATATTCAAGGGCGACAGCGCCAGAAAGGTATCCAGCCGAGCGGAACTCACCGCCAACACCATCTACACCGATCTGGATACCACACGCGACCTGTACCAGTACAAGGACGGCAAGGAAATATACCAGGACGCCACCTTCGTGCTGTCCAAGGGCGTTGACGTGGAGAAGACCATGGATGCCGCGAAGAAACTCCCGGTGGATTGGAACAACTATCAGATCACGCGCAACGACCAGTATTCATCGAGCATGCTGCATGCCGCCCGCGGCGTGCGCTCCATGATGCGCGGCGCCCTGATCGGCGTGACCGTCTCGGCCGTGCTCGTGCTCAGTCTCATGCTGCTGCTGTGGATGAACGACCGCCGTCAAGAGATGGGCATACTGGTGTCCCTTGGCGTCGGCAAGCCCTCCCTGGTCGCCCAATACCTCACCGAGATGGTGCTGATCGGTCTGCCGTCCCTCGCCCTCGGCTGGCTGTGCGCGCAGGGAATGGCCCAATGGCTCGGCGCCACGGCGCTCCATTCCGTGAACGCCTCCGCGGCGAAGGAGCTGAGCAGCATGGGGCAGGTCGGCGGCGATCTTGAATCCAGCATGTCGGTGCGCACCCTGGATTCGCTCACGGTGTCGGTCGACGGGACCGCCATGCTGTACGTGGCGCTCGGATTGTTGGCGGTGATGCTGGTGTGCGTCGCGGTGGCGTGCATGCCGATGCTGCGCAAATCGCCGCGAGACCTGTCGGAGATTCGATGATGAGCATGAATGTGTGGAAGCGTGCCACGTTGGCGATCGTACGCAAGCCGGTACGTAGCGGCATCATCGGTCTGCTGATGCTGATGGTCTTCACGAGCCTGGTGGCGCAGGTCGGAGTCTCGACGGCCCTGCGTACCATGTCCGACGGCATCGGCGCGGGCATGGGCATAGGGTTTACCGTCAGCGCCGGCGAGAATCCCATTAGCGCCGAGGAGGCGAGCCGGTTCTCGCGTATCCCCGGTGTGACGAAGACCGCCTATGCGACGAAGACCTTGGCGCAGGTGGATGGCGCGCGCCCGGTCATGCCCCGGCAGGGCCCCCGATTGGACTCCGATCTGGCCATGCAGGTCAGCGTGCTGGGCACCACCGATTCCTCATTGTCCGAGGAATTCCAGAGCGGCCTGTACCGCCTGGAGCAGGGCCGCCATATCTCGGGCGACGGCGACAATGTGCTGGTCCACCGCGACTTCGCGATGCAGAACGGCCTATCGGTCGGCTCGACATTCCGTCTCCGGCAGGAGGGGCGCAACGCCACGGTGCGTGTGGCCGGGATCTTCTCCGGCAACGTGCAGGCCCAAAGCCCCCTGCCCTCGGACACTTCCGAGAACCTCATCTATTCGGGTAGGCGAGTAGCTTCCGCTCTGACCGGAAACGACCGGATCGACATGATCCGATGCCTGTCGGATAATCCGCAGGACCTGTCCGCGGCTATTGGACGGGCCAAGACCATGGCCGGCGGCAAGTACGACGTCACCGACGATTCGGCCCGGCTCTCCGGCGTCCTGCAATCCGTGCAGACGGTGCGTAATCTGGTGCGCATGGTGCTGCTGTCCGTCTGCCTCGCGGACGTACTGGTGCTGGCGATGGCGCTGGTCTTCTGGATTCGCTCACGCATCCATGAGATAGGCACGCTTCTGGCCCTCGGCATCGACAAGATGCGGATCGTCGCACAACTCGCCATCGAAACCGGACTCATGGCGGCGGTCGCCGCCCTGTGTTCGCTGGGCACCGGCGCCATGCTGTCGGGATACGTGTCTTCCCGACTGTTGCGCGATTCGGGCGTCGCGCCGTTGGAATCGTTGCACGTGGAGGCCTTGCCGCCTGAGCAGACGATGCTCATCCTGCTGCTCGGATGCGCGGTCATCGCCGTGGCCCTTGCCGTGTCATGCGCCGCAGTGCTGTCCAAATCCCCGAAATCCATTCTTTCCTCTATGCGTTAGGAGTCACCAATCATGTCTAACTGTCTGCAACTGGACCATGTCGATTACGCCTACGGCGCGGCGAAGATCCGTGTTCTTTCGGATGTCAGCGCGGATTTCGAATCCGGGAAGATGTATGCGATCACCGGCCCGTCCGGCGCCGGCAAGAGCACGCTGCTGTCGCTGCTGGCCGGCCTGGACGCCCCCTCCCGGGGAGTGGTCCGCTTCGAAGGGGAGGACATCGCCGCATCGGGCTATGCGAAGCACCGCCGGGAGCACGTGTCCCTGGTGTTCCAGGACCATAACCTGATCGACTACCTCACCCCCGAAGAGAACCTGCGGCTGGTCAGCGCCAAGGCCGATATGAAGATCCTCGAGGAACTGGGTTTGAGCCGTGAGGAATCCAAGCGCAACATCATGCACCTGTCGGGCGGCCAGCGTCAACGGGTGGCGGTCGGCCGCGCGCTGGTCGCCCCGGGCCGCGCGATCCTCGCGGACGAGCCGACGGGCAGCCTCGACCCGGAGATGACCGACGAGGTGATTCATCTGCTGCAGCACGCCGCCCATCAGCTCGGCAAATGCGTGATCGTGGTGACGCATTCCAAGCGCGTCGCCAACTCCGCCGATGTCGTGCTGCGTCTCAGGAGCAAGAAACTGACCCGGGCATGACCCACCTGGGCCGGGCGGCGCCCCGGCGACGACCCGCATGAAATCATCGTCATAATGACGCCTGCGATCCCTGGACATGAGAAACCGCACCTCCGATCATCGAATCTGGATTACTCCAGTCCAACAATCGGGGTGCGGTTCAAAAGGCCCTCTCTTCATGCCGGATCACAAGGAACCGCGCGTCTCACCGCTTGCCGTTGTAGATCTCGTTGTCGATCACATCGGCGAACACGCGATTGACGGCCGGGCGCACCACTTTCAGCGACGGCGTCAGGCACTTGTTCTCCTGCGTGAACTGCGTGTCCAGCACGGCGAACTTGCGTACGGATTCGGCGCGCGAGACCGTCGCATTCGCCTTGTCCACGTACTGCTGAATCTCCTCGCGCACCGCCGCGTTCGTGGCGAGCCGGTCCACCGGCGTCTCCGTGGACAGTCCATGCGCGGGCAGCCACAATGCCAGCGACTCCGGATCGAGCGTCACCAGCGCGCCGATGAACGGGCGCTGGTCGCCCACCACCACGCAGTGCTCCACGATCGGGCACTTGGCGATCTCTTCCTCCAGCGGAATGGGGGAGACGTTCTTGCCGCCGGCAGTAATAATAATGTCCTTGATGCGGCCGGTGATGACGATGTGGCCCTCATCATCGATCTCGGCCAAGTCGCCGGTCCTGAGCCAGCCGTCGGCGGTGAACGCCTCGGCCGTCTTCTCCGGCAGATTGTGGTAGCCGCGGAACACGTTCGGGCCCTTGACCTGCAGTTCGCCTTCGTCGGAAATGCGAATCGAGGAGCCGGGCGCGGGCTGGCCTACGGTGCCGATCACATTGTCGGTCACGCGCGTGGCGGCGAACGGGGCGGCGGTTTCGGTCATGCCATAACCCTGAATCATCGGCAGTCCGATGCCGTTGTAGAAATGCGCCAGATCGAGCGACAGTGGTGCGCCGCCGCAGGCCACGTACTTGATCTTCGGGCCCAGAGCACCGCGCACCGTGCGGTAGACGAGCGTTTCGTACTTGGCGCGCTCGGCGATTTCGGCAAACGTGTGCTGCTCGCCGGCCTGCTCCTTGCGGCTCCAGACGCGCGCGGCCTCGGCGGCCTTGACAAACAGGCGGCCCTTCCAGCCGGCACCGGCCTTGTGCGAGGCGGCGTTGTATACCTTCTCGAACACGCGCGGCACGCCCAGCAGGTAGGTCGGTTCAAACGAACGCAGGTCCGGCAGCAGGGTTTTGGTGTCCGGCAGATAACCGACCACGCCGTCATCGGAGGCGATGGAGGCGTACTGGATGAATCGCGCGAAGCAGTGGGCCAGCGGCAGGAAGAGCAGCAGGCGCGGATGGTCGTCAAGCACCACTTCATGCAACGCCTGCGAGGCGGAGATGGTGATGGACACGAAGTTCTTGTGGGTCAGTTCGGCACCCTTCGGGTTGCCGGTGGAGCCCGAAGTGTAGACGATGGTGGCCAGATCGTCGGCGCGCACGGTGGCCACGCGCTCGTTCAGTTCCTCGTCCGAAACAGCCACGCCCAGACCTTCGAGCGCGCCCAGCGCGTTGCCCTCGATCATGAGAATCTGCTTCAAGGCAGGACAGTGGTCCTTGACCGAGTCGAGCCGGTCGAAGCGCTCGCGGTTGTCGGCAAAGGCCAGCTTGACCGCCGAATCGTTCATGATGCGCTGGGCTTGCGGGGCGGAGTCGGTGTCGTAGATCGGCACGCTTACCGCGCCCACTGCGGCCAGTGCGAAATCGAGAATGCCCCATTCGAGACGGGTGGAGGAAAAGATGGTCACCGCGTCGCCCTTGGCGATGCCGAGCGCGATCAGGCCCTTGGCGGCTGAGACCACGCGCTCGTGGAATTCGCCGGTGGTGACGTTCTGCCAGCGGCCGGGGCCGATTTTCTTGGCGGCGATTACCGTGTCCGCGCCGGTGCGGGCCAGTCGTTCGGTGAGCAGTGAATAGATAGTTTGGTCATCGCGGATCTCGATGGATTCGCCGGGCGTGGTGTATTCGGTAAGCATACGGCCGTTTATTCCTTACAAACATGATGGCAAGTTGACAACCCGAGCCATTCTGACGAGTTAGATTACGCTGGCGTAAGGTTGCGCGCGTTGTGGGCAATGGAGAAGTTGTCTGTCTGGTTTTGTGGATTGTATACAACGCCGTGTCTAACCGGTTTGCTCTACGGTTATGACCGTGTCCATTTCGGGAGCCATCGACTTCCTGCAGGACAAGTACGTGCTGAGCCCGGCCCTGCAGGGTCCGGTCATCAGCTCCAGCATCATCGGCGGCGTCGGCATTGGGGAGTCTGTGGCTTCTTATTTGGGAACGAAGCTCAGCGTGACAGTCGTCTCAGCTGAAGGTCTGGCGTGTATGTGCGCTTTCGCCTAAGGTAAATAGGATTGCGCAGTGCACGCCATCGGTATGTGCAGGTATGCGATTGGTGGCACCCGCGACTGATGCATGACGAGACCTACTGCAGTACCACGGCAACCAACACCGCAACAACACGGCAAGGGGAAGCGAACCATGTTCGACAAACGACTGTTCCAATTGGCACCAGGTCTCGGCAAGCTCATAGCCGGCAAAGTGGCTCTGATGTGGGTTGGGCTGCTTGCCAATATCGGCTTCATGCTTTCGCTGGTCATGCTGCTGCAAGGACTGCTCGCCGCAGCCGACCCACACACTTTCTCCTGTAACGCCGCCTCGGCCTCCGAGTGCCCCGCCAATCTGTTCGGCGTTCCGGGCACCACCGTCGCCCCGATGGCCGGCGACCTCATGGTTTACGTGGCCTTGGCGATCGTCTGCATGCTGGTTCGCTACCTGGCCACCACACACGCCACACGCCTCGGCACCGAAGCCGCCGAACGGGTCAAGCTCGCTTTGCGTTCCAAGCTGTACCGCAAAATGGTGGCCCTCGGCCCGTCCTACAGGTCGCGCGTCAAGACCTCGGATGTGGTCCAGTCCGCCGGCGAAGGCGTCGAGCAGATCCAGAGCTTCTTCGAACTGTTCCTGCCGCAGCTCTTCTATGCGATTCTTGCGCCGATCACCCTGTTCGCCGTGATTGCGCCGATCAACATGCCGGCCGCCGTGACCATGCTCGTCTGCGCGCCGCTCATTATTATTGTCACCGGCATCGTATCCATGACCGCCGCCCGCGCCTTCAAAAAATACTGGGGCCGATACACCGACATGGGTGCCGCATTCCTCGACAACCTGCAAGGCCTCGAAACCCTGAAGAACTTCGACGCCGACGACCGTGCCGCCGCCGAAATGGACAAGAAGGCCGAAGGCTTCCGCGTCATGACCATGCGCGTGCTGCAGATCCAGCTGCGCTCGCTGACCGCCATGGATATCGTGGCCTACGGCGGTGCGGCGGCCGGCATTGGTGTGGCTCTATGGCAGTATGCGCATACCGCCGCGGCCGCCGCAGGAGCCAGCGCCGCCGGCTGGTCTCCGATTATGCTCGCCGCCCACCTGCCCGGTGCGTTCGCCTACCTGGCCTACGGCCTGCAATACCTGATGCCGTTCGGTGCGGGCTTCCCGCTCACCCTCGCCGGACTGTTGCTGATCGTGCTGCTGTCCGCTGAATTCTTCATCCCCATGCGCCAGCTCGGCTCCTACTTCCACGTGGCGATGAACGGCATGACCTCCACCAAGCGCATCTTCGCCCTGCTGGACACCCCCGAGCCCGCCCACGGCACTGCCACGCTGCCGGCCACCGCTGGTACCGATGCCGGGACTGATGCCGGTACCAAGGCCGGTACCAAGGCCGATGGCGGAATCACCGTCAGCTTCGACCACGTCGGCTATTCCTATGACAGCGCCGATTCCGGTGCCGCCGTTCAACAAACGAATTCCGCGCCGGCACCTGCGCTCACCGACCTCACCTTCACTGCCTACCCCGGTCAACTCACCGCCATCGTCGGCATCTCCGGTTCCGGCAAATCCACGGCTGCCGCGCTGCTTGCCGGTACGCTGACCGGATACCAAGGCTCGCTTACGCTGAACGGCGTCAAGGTATCCGACCTGTCCGGAGAGACGCTCGCCCGAACCATCACCCTGATCGGTGCCAGTAGCCATCTGTTTGCCGGTACTCTGCGTGAGAACCTTCTGATGGCTTTGCCCGATGACGGCCAGAACGGTGAAGCCGCGTCCGACGCCGTGGATTCCCGTCTCTGGGACGTGCTCGAACAGGCCCGTATCGCCGACTTCGTGCGTTCGCAGCCGGACGGCCTTGACATGACGATTGAGCCCGACGCCGCCAACCTGTCCGGTGGCCAGCGCCAGCGTATCGCCATCGCCCGTGCGCTTCTGCATGATTCGCCGGTATTCGTATTCGACGAGGCCACCAGCAGTGTGGATGTGGAATCCGAGGAACTGATTCTCGCGACCATCCGCGAACTGGTGCAATCCCGCAGCAAGACGGTGATCATGATCACCCATCGCATGGCCAACGCCGAGCACGCCGACCAAGTGGTGGTGCTCGAACACGGCAAGTCGGTGGAAACCGGCACGCATGCCGAACTCATGGCGGCCGGCGGCGTGTACGCCAAGTTGTTCACTACTCAGGCGGATATCGAGAACTTTGGGGCTGACCACCCTCAGCCAGCTTCGCTGACAGCTTCCGCCAGCGGGAGCGGGGCGGCTGTGGGCGCAGCTCCGGCTGCAGCTCCGGCCGAGATGAGCACGTTCCAGGTCATCAAGCGACTACTCGGGGAGGCCAAGCCACTGGCCGGGCTTATGGTCGCGGCTTCCACGGCCGGCACCATCGGTCACCTTGCCGCAACCTTCCTACCGGTGTTCGGCATCATCGCCGGATTCGCGCTCGCCGGCAACCCCGTGTGGGGCATGAGTGCGGCCGGTGCAATCACCGCCATGATTGTTTGCGCGGTGTTGCGCGGCCTGACGCGCTACGTTGAGCAATATCTGAACCACAACGTGGCCTTCCACCTGCTCGCGCTCTTCCGCTCCAAGGCTTTCGCCGCCCTTCGCCGCCTCGCTCCGGCCAAGCTCGCCGGCAAGGGCAAGGGCGACCTCATCGCCATGCTCACCACCGACGTGGAACTGCTCGAAATCTTCTTCGCGCATACCATCAGCCCCGTGGCCATAGCCGTGACCACCACCATCGTCTACGTCATCGTGGCGGCCACGCTGAGCCCCTGGATGGCGTTGGCGCTGATCGTCTCCCATCTGATCATCGGCATCATTGTGCCGCGCTTCTTCGCCACCGGCGTGCGCAATCTGGGCCCCGCCATCCGTGGCGCGGCCGGCGAACTCGACAACGTGATGCTCGACGACATGCGCGGTCTCGACGAGATCATCCGATTCGGTCGGGGTGAAGATCGTGCGCAGGCCATCGAAGACCGCACGCGCGCGCTATGGCGTGACCATGCCAAACTCAGCCGTGTCAACGGCCGGTTCGCCGGTGTCGGCGGATTGCTGGTTGCATTGCTTACCTCGGCGGCTGCCGGCATCGCCATCAATCTTGCCGGCGTGAACCTCTACGATATCCCGGCGCTGGTCGCCGCCTTCGCGCTGCTCGCCAGCTCGTTCGGGCCGACGCTGGCGCTCGCCGCCCTGCCCGCGAACCTCACCCAGACCTTCGCCTCCGCCCGTCGTCTGTTCGGCCTGATGGACGAAGCGCCGGCCGTGGTGGAAACTGGCACTGCGAACTCGGATTATGAGGGCATGCGCCTTGATCGCGTCACCTTCGCGTACCCGGGGGAGGGGAGCGAGGCGATTCTCGCCGACTTCTCGCTCGATGTGCCGCAGCACGGCATCCTCGGTATCCAAGGCCCGTCCGGCCGGGGCAAGTCCACTATGCTGAAGCTGCTGATGCGCTATTGGGATCCGCAGCGCGGCCAAGTGACGCTGTCCGGCACGCCGCTACCGCAAATCGATGTGCATGCCCGCCGCCGTATTCAGGCCATGATGAGTCAGGAGACCCACCTGTTCGACGGCACGATTCGAGAGAATCTGCTTATCGCCTTGCCTGAATCGGAGATTCGCAATGGGGGAGCGGCCGGTGTTCTTGACGCCCGACTCCGCGAAGCCCTCGCCAAGGCATCCGTGCTCGACCTGATCGATTCCCTGCCGGATGGGCTCGACACCCAGGTGGGCGAGCTGGGCGACCGACTGTCTGAAGGCGAACGCCAGCGCATCGGCTTGGCCCGTGTATTCCTGCGCAATGCCGACTTGGTGCTCTTCGACGAGCCGACCAGTCGTCTGGATGCCTTGAATGAAGCCATCATTCTGCGTTCCATTCATGAGCTGTCCAAGAGCGAGCAGAATGCGGATAAGGGGCAAGACGTGGCTGTGGTGCTGGTCTCTCACCGTGAATCCGCCATGCGCGTTGCCGATGCGGTGCTGAATCTGTAAAGTCGCACAGTCACAGGCCGCAATACTCTGCAATACAGGATTTCCTTATATATCAGCCTCTGATAAGGGCATCCAGAGAGTCGAGGGCCGCGTCGATGGCCTGAGCCTCGCGGTCGTCATCCGTCTCGGCGAAGGAATGCTCGCTGTAGGAATCCTCGTCGGCACTGGGCAACAACACTCCGCGAGGCGTATCGGCACTGTGCGCGTGCTCAATAGAGGCCATATGTGCCGGCTGCACGGCATTTGTCTGCTTGCGGTTTCGATTCGCGTCATTCGCGGAATCAACGGCATCTGCGGCATCAACGCTATCTGTATCATCCGCACCACTGCGCGTAGTCGGCCGATTCGCCAGCGTGAATGGATCGTCGGGCAGTGAATCGGCCAAGGCCGCGACTGCTGCGCTGGCCGCTGCCTCGGCCGCCGCGCCGTCCAGCATCGCACCATCCGCAGAGTCAGTCACGGAGCCATCCACAGAGCCATCCGCAGGGCCGTTCGCAGAGCCGTCCGTATACTCACCGTCGTGCCGTCTACTGGATGACTTACCAACCAGAACAGCGCCCCTCGTACGCCGCATAAGCGACGGCACGTTCTCATCCGTCGTAACTTCCGAGACGGTCGCTGCCGTGTCTTCTTCTGCAGCCATATTCGCCGCTGCCTTGGCGGCTTCCTCGGCAGCGCGCTGCGCCTCCAGCCGTTCTGCCTCGACCCTTTTGGCGGTCTCTATGGCGAAAATCTTCTGCTGTGCCGCAGCGCGAGCCCGCTCAGCCGCATCCATAATGCCCAATGCCTGCTGACGTTCGTTTTCAATACGACGCAGCGTGGCTTCCGCGTGGCGGATATTCGCATCAGCCGTGCTCAGCGCGTATTTTGCGTAGGCCAAATCGGTTTTCGGCTGCCATAGATGCTCGATTTCCTCCAGCGTGCGTCCCATTGTCTCCGGCACCAACGCCACGATGCCGAACAGGCAAATCAGATCCAGAACCGCGAAAATCGCGAACGATATGCCGCCGCCCAATCCATCGATCATCATCGGCGTGAATTGTGCGATGATCCAGTTGGCGAACAGCAGACACATCACACACAATCCGGTGGCGCGACCGCGCAGATACGTGGGGAAGAGCTCGGGAATCACAATCCAGGGAATCGGTCCCATCGAAAAGGCGAACGATATGGTGAACGCCATGACGAATATAAGCGTCAGCAGCGAATTGCCCATGAAATACGAGCCCGAAATGCATAGCGCGAACACGCACATCATGCCGGTGCCTATTTCCATAAGACGTTTACGGCCGAACGTGTCGATCAGGTACATGCCTACCACGGTGGCCACCAGCTCCATGCCGCCTACGCTGGCGGCCGCGAGGAACTGAGTGTCCCCGGCGAACCCGAGATCCGAGAACATCACCGGCCCATAGTAGGAAATGGCGTTCATGCCGATGAACTGGTTGAACACGGCGAGAAAGATGCCGATGACGAGTGCCCGTCGCAGGCCTGGACGGAACAAATCATGGAATTCGTGCGACATCTCGGTTTCCAGTTTGACCGAGGCTTGGATGTCATCGGTGCGCAGGCGTGCGCGTTCGGTGCCGAGGATGTGCTCGAGCACCGCGAAACCTTCATCGGTTCTGCCTATCTGAATGAGGAATCGTGGGCTTTCCGGTGCCCTCCGCATAGCCAGCAGGAAGGCGGCGGCCGGAATCGCGCCTAATCCCAGCATCCAGCGCCATCCAGTGGCGATATCCCAGTCGTTTGATCCGTGGGAGGCGATGATGTAGTTGATGACGTTGGCCAGGAAGATACCGCAAACCGCAAGCAGCTGATAAGAGAAGGCGAGCAGACCACGGATGTTGGCCGGAGCCGATTCGGTGATGTATGTGACGGCCAGCGCGGCGGTCAGGCCGATGCCGTAGCCGCCAGCCACGCGTGCCACGATAAGCGCTATGGGGCCTATCGCCAGCGCACTCCATACAGCCGCAACGAGGAAGAACGCGCCGCCGATAATAAGGATACGTTTTCTGCCGAATCGGTCGGAAAGGAATCCGGCGGTGGCCGCTCCGATGACGGCACCGAGCATGATGGAGGAGATGACGAGGCCCTCCATGAGAGTACTGAGCCCGTATCTGGCGTGCAGGAATTCGATGGCACCGGAGATGGAGACGGTGTCGTAGCCGTACAGCAATCCGGCAAGACCCGCACTCAAAGTCAATCCGAATATATATTTACCTGATCCGCGGGTGCGTATGGCTGTCCCTAAAGGATTGGGCTGCTTGGAAGCAGTCCGAAACAGTCCCGCCATGTGCTCTTCCTCTCAATACAGCTATGGGGGTGCCTGTTCATACTAGCCGAACTGGCTCCGTCTGGCGCTGGACATCCACGAATGTGAACGCTCTCGGAATTGTGGATGTCGGAAGCTGAAGATTCTTCTGTGTGCCCGAGGTGGCGAGTTTTGGCGGGAAATCAGGCGTGTCGCTTGATTTTGACAAATTGGTACACGGGTGTATCATCATAGATATTGGTACACGGGTGTACCAAAGAAAACACCCCAAAAAAGACCGTCAGCGGAGCATATCGCAGGCGAGGAACCCAGGCCCAAGGTAAGTCCAAAGTCCCGAAGCCACGACCAATCCCAACGGCTCAGGAGGAGATAACATGCGCAACACCAAGAAGGTCATCGCAGCAACGGCCGCCGCCAGCAACATAGCATCGGCCATGAGCCGGTACAATAAAGGACTTGATTGATATGACTACTCGTAGAACGTTCAGGTGGCCGTCCCTGCTGACTGAATCCGGTCGTGGCATCGCGTTCGGCGGCGACTACAATCCGGACCAGTGGTCCGAGGAGACACTGGACGAGGACATCCGCCTGATGGTCCAAGCCGGCGTCAACACCGTGGCCCTCGCCATCTTCAGCTGGGACAAGATCGAACCGCGCGAGGGCGAGTTCACGTTCGAGTGGCTTGACCACGTGATCGACAAGCTCGGCGCGGCGGGCATCGCCGTGGACCTGGCATCGGCCACTGCCACGGCCCCGTTGTGGCTGTACGAGCGTCATCCTGAGGTGCTGCCAATCGATCGGTACGGCCATGTGGTCAATGCGGGCTCACGCCAGTCGTGGCAGCCCACAAGCCCGGTGCTCAAGGAATACGCGCTGCGCCTGTGCCGCAAACTTGCCGAACACTACAAGGACAATCCATACGTGACGGCCTGGCACATGGGCAACGAATACGGCTGGAACAACCGCTACGACTACTCCGACAACGCCTTGGCCGCGTTCCGCACGTGGTGCGAGGCCAAATACGGGACCGTCGACGCGTTGAACGAAGCGTGGGGCACGGCCTTCTGGTCCCAGCACGTGAACAGCTTCGACGAGGTGTTGCTGCCTCGCCACATGGGCGGCGACAGCATGGTCAACCCGCCCCAGCAGTTGGATTACGAGCGGTTCGGCAACGACATGCTGCTCGACTTCTACAAGGCCGAACGCGACGCCATCGAAGAAATCTGCCCCGGCAAGCCGTTCACCACGAACTTCATGGTCTCCACCGACCAATGCACCATGGACTACGCGCAATGGGCAAACGAAGTGGACTTCGTGTCCAACGATCACTACTTCCATGAGGGCGAATCCCATCTGGACGAACTCGCCTGCTCGGACGCGCTCATGGACTCGCTCGCGCTCGGCAAGCCGTGGTACGTGATGGAGCACTCCACCTCCGCCGTCCAATGGAAGCCGCTTAACATGCGCAAGCGCGCCGGCGAGCTCATGCGCGACTCCTTGGCCCACGTGGCCATGGGTGCCGACGCCATCAACTTCTTCCAATGGAGACAATCCGCATCGGGTGCCGAGGCGTTCCACTCCGCGATGGTGCCCCACGCGGGCTCCGATACGAAACTGTTTCGAGGAGTGTGCGAACTCGGCGCCGCGCTGAAGACGCTGTCCGACGCGGGTGTGCAAGACACGGAACTGAAGCGCGCGGACACGGCGATTCTGTTTAGTGCGGAATCCGAATGGGCCACTCGCTCCGAGACCCTGCCCAGCATGAAACTCAATCACTGGCATGACGTACGCGACTGGTATCGCGGATATCTCGATGCCGGAGCGCGCGCGGACGTGGTCCCGCTCGCCTACGATTGGAGCGGCTACCAGACTATCGTGCTGCCCACCGTGATCGCCCTGTCCGACGAGGATACCCGTCGCATCGCGGACTTTGCCGAAAACGGCGGTACGGTCATCGTCGGCTATGCCACCGGCCTGATCGACGAACACTTCCACATCGGTCTCGGCGGATACCCCGGCGCCGGCAACGGACTTCTGCGCGACATGCTCGGCATCCGCTCCGAAGAATTCAACATCCTCGGAGAAGAAGCCGAAGACGAACCGGCCGAAATCGGTTTGTCGAATGGACTCACGACACGTCTGTGGCAGAATGACGTGACCTCGGTCGCTCCAGACACTCGCGTGCTTGCCACGTACGTGGGTACAGCCGCTGCTGACTGGGAGCTCGACGGCGTCCCCGCCATCACCAGTCACCCCCACGGCCAAGGCGCCGCCATCTACGTGGGGTGCGACCTTGGCCGCCACGACATTGCCCGCCTGCTTAAGGAGTTCGGTTCCTGCTGGCGGGAGCTGTCGGCACAGCCGACTGAGGGTGGTCAAACTCCAACCTATCCCACCACAGATCCCCGCATCCTGCACACCATCCGCCGATCCGCAGATGGCTCCACTCGCTTCGATTTCTACCTCAACCGCTCAAACCAGCCCGTTGCCGTCAACGGCATTGAGGGAGAACCAATCATCGTCTACCGTTGCGAGGCCGACACCACCGGCTATACGCTGAACCGCAATGCCATTCTTATTGCTAAAGCGTCCTGCTAGACCGCGCTAGAATGGCAATGTTGTCCAGATAGAGGAGTGCGGCATGAGCGACGAGAAAACAGCCAAGCGTCGAGTGACGCTACGCGATGTCGCTCAGGCCGCCGGTGTATCGCTCAAAACTGCGTCGAACGTGATCAATGGCTCTGGGCGTATGACCGATGAGACCCGTGCCAAGGTCGAGTCGGTCATTAAGGACCTCGACTACCGAGTCAACGTGGCCGCCCGCAACCTGAATCGCGATCACACCGGTTTCATCACCCTTGCCGTGCCTTCGCTGATTCCGCCATATCTGGCCGAGTTGGCCAATCGCACCATTGACGCCGCTCGTCAGCGCGACTACTCCGTATACGTCACCACGTATGCAGAGGGCTCGGCCAAAGGAGCGCGCGACCTGCTCAAGAACTTCAACTCCACCGTGTCAGACGGCATGATTCTCTCCATGAGCGAGGTGGAGGATATTTCGCCCGAAGACCTGAAGGTCGATTTCCCGCTGGTTATTGTCGGTGCCCGAACCACATGGGGTGTTGCCGACCACGTGACTCCGGACGATGTTGCCGCCGCAGCAACAGCGGCAGGCTACCTATACGATCGAGGTTCTTCTCGCCTCGCTGTAGTGGGCGCACGAGGCGACTATGACGCGGCCGCTTTGTTGCAGGCTGTGGAAGGCAACGCACAACTGCGTTTGCGTGGTGTCATTGAAGAAACGCGCCGCCGTGGGCTTGAGCTGGATCCGCAGCTGATTGGCAACACCGGTCAGGATTGGACCATCGGAGCCGGTGCCCGTGTGATCCAGCGGCTCATTGATTCCGGCGTGCCATTCGACGGTGTGATCGCCCTGAACGATCAGTTGGCCATCGGCGCATTGACCGCTCTGCGCACCGCTGGTTATGAGGTGCCCGCGCAGGTGCAGGTCATCGGCTTCGACAACAACGAGGAAGCCCCCTACCTGCAGATTCCGCTGACCACCATGGATTCCCGCCTTGACTGGACAGCTCCCACGGCAGTGAATCGCATCCTCGGACGCATCGACGGCAGCATCACCAAACCCGAACTGCTCACCACCGAATCCCAGGTCATCGCCCGCGCCTCTACGCGCTGACGCTAATCTGGCTGTATTTCGTCAAGTCGGTGTTTCGTGTTTAGTCATGTATTTTTTTCGGGTTCGAGGTGGTGACGTTTTCTTGGACTCCCTGACCGGGAGGAGAACCTCCTCAT
>OGDE01001036.1_pt1 | contig 19347 bp, 16 predicted proteins | sample 1570321 | NCBI WGS metagenome assembly OGDE01 (sample SAMEA2581976, study PRJEB24529) | metagenome | biome: Human gut stool | place: China | collected 2011 | reverse complement strand
TGTAATCTCCTCGACTTTTTGAATTTCTGTAGCCTATAAGCTACACTCGGCAAAATTTCTTCTTATTTGCCGACCTTGTCAACTACCTCGGCCTAAAGGCCGAGGCTTGAAAAAGCCTCTAGTTGACTAGCCTCAGGCCGTCGTTTGGCGGACTACGTTGGTCGGGATTTTATAGGCACCGCGGGATGCAGATCCTAGTCCCGCGCTCTGCGGCCGATGGTTAAAAGCTCTGAGAGGTAGGAGCGGTGCTGTCGGCTTGAAACCCCTTCCAACATTGGCGAAGGATCACAACCGGTCGAAAGACCGAGGAGATAAAACTTGAGAGTATTTATTCTAAACAAACGTGGAAAGCCGCTTATGCCTTGTTCTCCGGCAAAAGCACGCCTTCTGCTTAAAGAGAAGAAAGCTATTGTGGTAAGGCGCACGCCTTTCACCATTCAGCTCACGATTGCGACCGGCGAGACCAAACAGCCGGTGAGTCTGGGCGTTGATGCCGGGTACGAACATGTCGGTCTTTCCGCATCAACGGAAAAGGCTGAACTTTATGCATCAGAAGTCGAACTCCGTCAGGACGTCTCTGATCTGCTCTCTGCTCGTCGTGCGTTACGGCAGTCCCGCCGTAGCCGCAACACGCGCTATCGTGCGCCGAGGTTCGACAACCGCATCCGCACCAAACGCAAAGGCTGGCTTGCACCGACGGTTGAAAACCGAATCAACGCGCACTTGTCGCGCATAGAAGCGATTCTTCGACTGCTGCCGGTCACGAAGATCACCGTGGAAACGGCGTCTTTCGACACTCAGCTGCTGAAGAATCCGGACATTGCGGGGAAAGAGTACCAAGAGGGCGAACAGCTCGGCTTCTGGAACGTCCGCGAGTACGTTCTTTTCAGAGACGGTCATATCTGTCAGCACTGTCGAGGCCGATCCAAGGATCCGATCCTCAACGTGCATCATCTTGAGAGTCGTAAAACGGGCGGAGATGCGCCAAACAACCTGATCACGCTGTGCGAGACATGCCACAAGGCTTATCACGCAGGAAAGATCAAGTTGAAGGTCAAGCGCGGTCAATCGTTCAGGGCGGAAGCCTTCATGGGCATCATGCGCTGGACGCTGCTTGACCGCGTACGCAAGACGCACCCTAAACTGCCTGTCGAGAACACCTACGGCTATCTGACGAAGCACAAGCGCATTGCTCTTGGCTTGCCCAAGACGCATTGCGCCGACGCCTTCTGCATTGCGGGAAATCTGAAAGCGTTGCGAAGAGGAGATTTCCTCTTCCAACAACAGACGCGAAAGCACAACCGACAGATACACAAGTGTTCGATTCTCAAGGGTGGAGTGAGGAAACTCAATCAGGCGCCATTCCTCGTCAAGGGGTTCCGCCTATTCGACAAGGTGAGAATCGGCGGACAGATTGGTTTTGTTTTCGGGCGACGCGTTAGAGGCACATTCAACATTCGTCGCCTTGACAAAACTGTGATCGGGACAGACATCAATTGCAAAAAACTGAGTCTTCTCGAAACACGCAAAACTTTTTTGACTGAACTACGAAAGGAGTAAGCCGCGATTCCTCACCCGACTGAAGTCGGATGTTCCCTCGCGGCAATTCTATGGAGAAGCAAATGGAGATTTGTGAACGGTTCGCCGGCAAGCACATCGTCAAGCGAAACGGCAGCGTGAAGCCCTTCGACGTCACGAAGATCGTGAGCGCCGTCACGCGCGCCGGTAAGGCGACGGGCGAGTTCGGCGAGGCCAAGGCCCTTGATCTCGTCTGCGCGTACGTGCTGCCGCGTCTGGATGAGAAGTCGACGCTGTGCATCGAACTTGTTCAGGACGCCGTCGAGCATGCGCTCTTCGAGGCGGGCTGCTTCAAGACGCTCCGCGCCTACATCGTCTACCGCGAGACCCGCACGAAGGCTCGCGACGCCAAGCAGAGCTGGGTCAACGTCGAAAGCTCCATCAACGAATACCTCGACCAGATCGACTGGCGCGTCAACGCGAACGCCAACCAGGGCTATTCGCTCGGCGGCCTCATCCTGAACGTCTCCGGCAAGGTGATGGCCAACTACTGGCTCAACTTCATCTATCCGCCCGAGGTGGGCCGCGCGCACCGCGAGGCCGACCTGCACATCCACGACCTTGACATGCTCTCGGGCTACTGCGCGGGCTGGTCGCTGAGGACGCTCCTCAACGAGGGCCTCAACGGCGTGGCCGGCAAGGTCGAGGCCGCGGCGCCGAAGCACCTTTCGTCCGCTACGGGCCAGATCGTCAACTTCCTCGGCACGATGCAGAACGAGTGGGCGGGCGCCCAGGCGTTCTCGAGCTTCGACACGTATCTCGCGCCCTTCATCAGGAAGGACAACCTGCCCTACGCCGAAGTGCTCCAGTGCATGCAGGAGCTCATCTACAACCTGAACGTGCCGAGCCGCTGGGGCACGCAGACGCCGTTCACGAACCTCACGTTCGACTGGACGTGTCCCGAGGACCTGCGCGCCGAGCATCCGGTGATCGGCGGCGAGACGATGCCCTTCACCTACGGCGACCTGCAGGCCGAGATGGACATGATCAACAAGGCCTACATCGAGGTGATGCTCAAGGGCGATGCGAAGGGACGCGTGTTCACGTTCCCGATTCCGACCTACAACATTACGCCCGACTTCGACTGGGACAGCCCCAATGCGATGAGGCTCTTCGACATGACGGCGCGCTACGGCCTGCCGTACTTCCAGAACTTCATCAACTCCGAGCTCAAGCCCAACATGATCCGCTCGATGTGCTGCCGCCTGCAGCTCGACCTGCGCGAGCTGCTCAAGCGCGGCAACGGCCTCTTCGGCTCCGCGGAGCAGACGGGGTCGCTCGGCGTGGTGACGGTCAACTGCGCGCGTCTGGGCTTCCTCTTCAAGGATGACGAGGAGGGGCTTCTGCGCCGCCTCGACTATCTGCTCGAGCTTGCGAAGACGAGCCTCGAGATCAAGCGCAAGGTCATCCAGCGCCACATCGACCAGGGTCTCTTCCCGTACACGAAGCGCTATCTCGGCACGCTGCGCAATCACTTCTCGACGATCGGCGTCAACGGCATCAACGAGATGATCCGCAACTTCACGAGCGACAGGGAGGACATCACGACGGACTGGGGCCATGCCTTTGCGTTGCGCCTGCTCGACCATGTTCGCGCCCGCCTCGTCGAGTTCCAGGAGGAGACGGACCACATGTACAACCTCGAGGCGACGCCGGCCGAGGGCACGACCTACCGCTTCGCCAAGGAGGACCGCAAGCGCTTCCCCGGCATCCTGCAGGCAGGCACGCCCGCGAATCCGTACTACACGAACTCCTCGCAGCTGCCCGTCAACTTCACGGACGACCCGTTCGAGGCGCTCGAGCGTCAGGACGACCTGCAACGCAAGTACACGGGCGGCACGGTGCTCCATCTCTACATGAACGAGGCGGTCTCCTCGCCCGAGGCCTGCCGCGACCTCGTGCGCCGCACGCTCACGCGCTTCCGCCTGCCGTACATCACGGTGACGCCGACGTTCTCGATCTGTCCCAAGCACGGTTATCTCTCGGGCCGCCACGACTTCTGCCCGAAGTGCGACGCCGAGCTGCTGGCGAAGAAGCGCGCGAAGGCCGCAAGGGAGGAGGCCTCCTGAAGGGCCTCCGAAGAAAAACAACTTTTTTATCAGGAGTCACGAAAATGACCAACGAAGTCAAGAAGGACGTTGAACTCACGAATGAAGAGCGCCAGCCCTGCGAAGTCTGGACCCGCGTGATGGGCTACCACCGTCCGGTGCAGTCCTTCAACACCGGCAAGAAGGGCGAGTTCGCCGAACGCGTCTGCTTCACGGAAAAGCGCGCGGCCGAACACGACTGCAAGTGCCAGAAGGCCGAATAAGGCCGCGGCATGAACGGTCATGACCGAAACGGGCCCGCAGCTTCGGAACTGAAGCTCGCGGGCCTCACGCCCTTTACGACCATCGACTTTCCGGGCAGGCTCTCGGCGGTGGCGTTCGTGCAGGGCTGTCCCTGGCGGTGCGTCTACTGCCAGAACAGCTGGATGCAGCAGAGGAGCTTCGATCCCGGGCTCGAGCATTCGTCCTGGGAGGAGTTGGAGTCTCTTCTGAAGCGGCGCCACGGTCTTCTCGACGGCGTCGTCTTCTCGGGCGGCGAGCCCTGCCTCGATCCTGCGCTTCCCGCCGCCGTGCGGGCCGTGAAGGAGATGGGGTACGAGGTCGGCCTGCACACGGGCGGCAGCTACCCCGCGAGGCTCGCCGAGGTGCTCCCCGACCTCTCCTGGGTGGGGCTCGACGTCAAGGCGGTGCCCGCCGACGGCGCTCACTGGGCGAAGGTGACGGGCGTTGAGAGCGCGCAGGACAAGTGGACCGAGAGCCTCGGGCTGCTTCTCGCTTCGGGCGTTCCCTTCGAGTGCCGCACGACGGCGCATCCCGACTACTTCAGCGAAGCGCAGCTTCTGGAGACGGCCGCCTTTCTTCAGGCGCGCAACGTGAAGGACTATGCGCTCCAGATCTGCCGCAAGCCGCCGGGACTCATCGCAAGGTTCGGCGCCGTGGATCCCGCATGGCCCTCCGAATCCGTGCTTGAGAAGCTCCGCTCGGGATTCGAGCGCTTCACGCTCAGGCGGGACTGAGCCAAGGCCGGCAAATGGATGAAAAAAGGTCCGCGACGCAGTGTGCGACGCGGACCTTCTTCAACTCAGGCGGAAGGCTTGGAGAGCCTTGCCGTCATTCTTCGTCCTTGATGACCTCGTACTTGTTGACGATTTCCCTGAAGTACGTGCCGGCGACGAACTTCGGTTTGCGAACGGCCGGAATGCGGATGGCTTCGCCGGTGGCGGGGTTGCGGCCCGTGCGGGGAGCGCTTTCAACGGCACGGAAGCTGCCGAAGCCAATGAGAGTCACGGAATCGCCCATCGTAACGGCGGACATGATTTCTTCAAAAACGCTCACGACGACACGGTCAGCTTCAGCTTTGGAAATGTTGTTGCGTACGGCAATGCGGTCAACGAGGTCGAAACGATTCATTTGAACACTCCTGATGGATCTGCCCGCCCCCGTCAGTTGAAAGGGATGTGGCGGCGGGGACGAAGAATATTTTGAGGGTTTGCGGTGAAGAATCAGGGGAGTGCCTGTAAACGACAAAAGGGCGAAAATGCCGCTCCTAGAGGCGAATGGAATATCCCGTGATTTCGCATGCCTAGCATTGTAGCGATGCGGACTCCAAAGGTAAACCCAAGCAAAAACCCTGCCCTGCAGCGAAAGACAGGGAATTGTCCCTCAAGGGGGCCGATTTCAGTTGTGAAAGCGTTTCGCAACCTGTTGCAAGGCAAGGGGATTTTGGTACGTGGCCTTGCAACGCCTATGGCACAGGGAAGTTGGGGGAGGTGATCCCGTACGCCGCTGCATAGGTGAAAACACTCGATCAGTTCTGGGACGCACTCGGCAAAAACTCGGGAGGCCTCGCCTTGAAGTGTTACTAGGGTAAATCCCATGCTACTTCAGAGGTAGAAAAGAGTGTTAAGAGGGAGGTGAAGCTTGATCCCGCATGCCGTCGGGCAGGCAAAAGCCCCGGGAGAGCGGTTTGGAGGCATTGAGAGGGAGAGCGGACGGTGGCAGAATGAATCTGTCGGCCGATGCCGGCGAAGCAATGCGGAGTCATGTCCGTCATCCATATGCTTTTGGTTGTTGAGGTCAGATCCCTGTCCTGCAGGGATTCTGACCTTTTTTTTTACGCAGGCGGGGAGGGCCTTGTGCAGCACCGGGCGGCTTTCAGCGGCTCTGGCGGGGGATGAGGGTCTCGACGAGGACCCTAGGGGTTTTCGAGATCATCACAAGGCGGGTGGCGCGGGCCTTCTCGCTTCGGGTGAGCATGCGCTCGAGTGCGGTGAGCGTGGTCGCGGCGCCCGCGTCGTGGAGCCTGGCGGCGCACTTGAGGAGCGTGTAGGCATTGAAGCGGTTCATGTCGAGGGCCGAGCCCGTCAGGAAGAAGTCGGCGAGGGTGGTGAGGGCCTGCGTGCTACCGTTTTCGGCGGCGCGGCACGTCCAGCGGACGGCCTCGCGCAGGTCGACCCTGCCGCCCCTGCCCGCCCAGTAGTGGACGCCGAGGCGGTACTGCGCCTCGACGACGCCCGAAAGGGCGGCTTCGGTGAGCCATCGGGCGGCTTCCTCGGGATCGGCGCCCGCCCAGCCTCGGCGCTGGTGAAGGCGGGCGAGTTCGTACTGGGCCTGAGGGTCGCGCCCCTGGGCGGCGGCCCTGAGCCATCTGGCGGCCTCGTCGTTGTCGGCGCGGGCACCGCGTCCGTCCCTGAGCATGAGGCCTGCCTCGCGCTGGGAGGCGGTGTGGCCCTTGGCGCCGGCGATTCGGTACCAGTAGAGTGCATCCCTGTCGGATGCGGGGCGCCCGAGCCCCATGCGGCAGAGTCGGGCGAGGCCGGCGGCCGCGCCCGCGCTGCCCAGATAGGCGGCTTCCTCAAGGAGCTTCGCGCCTTCGGCGGGATCCGCCTTCAGCCCCTGGCCGCGCAGCATGACGACGCCGAGCAGGTGAAGGGCCTCGGGGAGCTTTCGGGCGGCGGCCTTCCTGAGGAGCGAGAGCGCACGGCGGTTCTTGCGGCTGTCGGGCGCGTCGGTGAGAAGGCGGCGGGCGAATTCGGTCTGTGCGGCGGGATTGCCGCGACGGGCGTCCTCCTCGAGGCGGATGAGCTGGGCCATCGCCTCCTCGCCCGTGAGGGGCCTGCGCCTCACGATGCCACCGAGCAGGTCGAGCACGTAGTCCTCGGCCTTTTCAGGGGCGGGAATCGGAAAGCGCGGATCGGGACGCTTGGGCATGCGGAGGTGAGGAGGACCTTATTCGGTCTTCCTGGTCTCGACGGGGAGCGGCTCCACCACCACCTTGTCGGACCCTTCGGGCACGCGCAGGACGACGCCCTGGCTTTCGGCGCGCTCGGCGCCGGGGAGCATCTTGTCGAGGCCCGTGAGCTGGATGGCCATCGCGATCGAGATGGAGACCATGGAGTAGATCACCCAGCAGCCGCCCGCGAAGATCGTCACGCGGCCGAGGCGCTCGCGCGGATAGTCGCTGCCGAAGAGCTCGCGCACGTAGCCGATCTGCTTCCAGCCGGTCGTGACCATCCAACTCGCCCAGGTGACGACGAGGAAGTAGAGGCCGCCGAACTGCATGAAGGGCTCGTTCTGGAAGACGGCCTGCATGATGACGAAGACGAAGAGGAGCCAGAGCGTCGTGCGCACCCACATGCGCGAGGCGCGGGCGCGGCCGTGTTCGCCGAGCGCGTCCCAGTTGCGCGCCTGAAGCAGGGCGCCGAAGATCGGCGTGAAGAGGAGCGCGAGAACGCAGGCGGCGGTCGGATTGTAGAGGGCGGGGCGGCTCGCGGCCCCGGACTTGTTCTTGGACATGGACGGCGTACTGGAAATGGGTTGTTTTCGGAAGCGGGTTCGGAAGTGGAGAATTGTACGCGCAAACGGGTTGCCCTACGTTGAGCGGGTGTAACCTATCGGCATTGAGATCCATATCTGAGGAGAAGGATGAAAGCACGAATTTTGAAAAAGGTGAAGAGGCGCGCCGCCCTGTGCGCGGCCTGTGCCGCGGCCTCGCTGCTCGCCGCCTGCTCGAGCACTCAGGAGGCGGCCTCCGAGGAATCCTCCTACCGAAGCCCCTATCAGTCCTACAGGTCGCTGTGCGTCGTGCCCGCCGAGGCGCACTCCGCCTCGCTCGACCTGACGCTCGCGCGCATGCTCCGCGACCGCGGCTTCGAACCCGAGCTCCTCGAGACGGGCGACCTGCCGTCGGTGCGCCGCTGCAGGGGCATCGTCACCTTCTCGACGGGCAGGACCCTGAGGCCCTTCGAGGCCCCCGCCTCCATGTCGCTCACCTTCCTCGACGCCTATACGGGCGAGACCTACCACGTGGCGGCCTCCCGTGCGAAGGGCGGCGAGGGACACGCGCTCTTTGCCGACGCGCCCTTCTCGGATCCCGCCCAGATGATCAGACAGCTCGTGGAGAGACTGTTTCCCGAGCGCACCGATCGCGAGTAAGGGTTCCCACTGAATGAGGGCGGGTGCCCGCATTTTTGCGTCCTCGGGCATGTGGTCCGAGGTATACCTCGGTAGGGGTAGAAGGGTATCCTTGGGGATATCCCTAACCGAGATGTAAACAGGTGAAATTACCTGACTATCGTCAAAAGAAGAGCGGAATTGGGGTGCGGAGTCGGCCTAAAGGAGTAGAAATTCCGCCGAAAATCACTAAAATGTGCGTGCAGTTGAACGGAACCAACCGTTCGACTCAGGCGAATGAGGCCGGATCAGGCGGCTTCAGACGCAGGCGGCATCGGCGCTTACATCGGGGGATGTGCAAAGGAGCGCCACGACCAGATGCCGCCGGACCATCGGCAGTCCGTGACTGCCCGACGGCCCGCAGCCGGCATGACTCTCTGGTTGCAGCGGCCGCCTGTGAAGGGATGGAGGATCGTCGGGAAGACCAGCCCGTGCGAACCTCCGGAGCGCCCGAAAGGGCATGCCCCCTTTCACTTTTCACGGATCTTACGGGAGCGTTCGACCAGACGCTCCCTTTTCTTTTGGGCCTCGCAAAATGGTTCGGACTGTTCAGGACTCCCGCCCGGGCGTATCATTGTCGGGTCCGCTACCCCTCGGCGGCAGGACGAAGAAGAACAGCCAGAAGCCCACAACGGAGATCCGACGTGCCTGATACACAAGCGATCCAAGCCCACTGGAAGACGACGCTCGTCATCCTGACCCTGAGCGCAGTTTTGATGTCGCTCAGCTACACGATGCTCATTCCCTTTCTGCCGATGTACCTCATCGAGGAACTCGGCGTCGACCAGTCGCGGGCGAATTTCTGGAGCGGTCTCGTCTTTTCGGTCTCCTTTCTGATTTCAGGCGTCATGGCCCCGATCTGGGGCGCCATGGCCGACAAGCGCTCGCGCAAGCTCATGGCGCTTCGCGCCGCAATCCTCCTCGCCGTCTCCTATGCGTTGGGCGGCATCGTGCAGAACGAGTGGCAGCTGCTGGCCATGCGCTGCTTCCAGGGCTTCGCCTCGGGCCTCTGGCCCGCCTGCCTCGCAATCATGGCGAGCACCGTGCCGCGCGAGCGCATCGGCCTTGCCATGGGCATCATGCAGGGCGGAATGACCGCGGGCGGCGTTCTCGGGCCCTTTTTCGGCGGGGCGCTCGCCGAGCTCTTCTCGATGCGCATGACCTTCTTCATCGGCGGCGCCGCACTTGCCGTCATCACGCTCCTCATCCTCTTCTTCATCCACGAGCCTCCGAGAAAGGAGCAGAAGAAGGCGGCCGCCGCGCGCGAGAAGACCAGCCTCCTCAAGATTCCCGTCGTGCAACGCATGCTCCTGTGCGCGGGCGTCGTGCAGCTCACGATCCTCCTGCAGCAGCCCGTCATGCCGATGTACATCGGCGAACTTCAGGGCAGCATGGACCGCATCGTCTTCGTGACCGGCATCGTCTTCTCCGTGGTCGGCGTCTCGGGCGTGATCGCCTCGCCCCTCTGGGGCGTCATCGGCCAGAAGTGGGGCTACCGTCCCGCGCTCTATACGGCGCTTGCGGGCACGGCCTGCTTCGGCATGATCCAGGCGATTCCCGACACGCTCGTGCCGTTCGCCGTCTGGCGCTTCATCGGCGGCCTCACCTTCGCGGGCATCTTCCCCGCCATCAACGCCGTGCTCACGATGAGTACGCCGCCCGAGGACCGCGGCCGCATCTTCGGCCTCTCCTACGCGGCACAGCAGGTCGGCAGCGTGATCGGCCCGCTCGTGGGCGGCGGCATGGCCATGTACCTGCCGCTCAAGTCCGTCATCTTCCTTGGCGGTTTCATTCTCCTGCCGCTTGTCATCTTCCTCTGGTACATGCGTCCGAAGAACGAGGAGAACTCGCGCGGCAGTCCCGCCCATCTGCGCTAGTCCCGCAGGGCATCGCCTTTGGGAGTGATTCGAAGGTCGTCCGAGCTCGCGCATTCTCTGCGCGGTGCAGTCATTTTGAGTGTTTTCAGCAGACGGGTCCCCAAATACGGCCTGAGGTTCGATACAATCGAACCATTAATACTGATTGCAAATTGTCAGGAACTGTCACGCCGTGAAGTCGTTTCCCTCGGAGCGTCGGCACCGGTCTGGCCGTTCGGGCAGATACAAATCGAATGGATACATTCATACTTGCTGCGCTGGCGCTTTTGGGCGCGCTTGCCGTCATTGACCTCTTCGTCGGCGTCTCCAATGACGCCGTCAACTTCCTCAATTCCGCCGTCGGCTCCCGCACTGCACCCTTCTGGGTGATCATGACGGTGGCCAGTCTGGGCGTCCTGCTCGGCGCCACCTTCTCCTCAGGCATGATGGAGGTCGCCCGCACAGGCGTTCTCGTGCCCGAGCACTTCACCTTCAAGGAAGTGATCATCGTCTTCACGGCCGTGATGGTCTGCGACGTCCTCCTGCTCAACACCTTCAACTCCCTCGGCCTTCCCACCTCCACGACCGTCTCGATCGTGTTCGAACTCTTCGGCGGCGCCACCGCGCTCGCCTGCTACAAGGTCTGGTCGAGCGGCGCGCCCATTGCGGATCTGGGGCTCTACCTCAACTCCGCCAAGGCGCTCGCCATGATCATGGCGATTCTCGTATCCGTCGTCGTGGCCTTCTTTGCGGGCCTCTTCGTGCAGTATCTGCTGCGTCTGATCTTCTCCTTCAACTACGAGCGCTACTACAAGCTCTTCGGCGGCATCTACGGCGGCGTCTCGCTCACGGCCGTCTTCTACTTCCTCGTGATCAAGGGCGCCAAGGGCGCGTCCTTCATGCAGCCCGAGTGGATCTCCTGGATCGACGCCAACACGACCGAGCTGCTCCTCGGCTGCTTCGCCATCCTGACCGTGCTCTTCCAGGCGCTCATCATGGCGCTGCGCATCAACATCTTCCCGATCATCATTCTCGCCGGCACGTTCTCGCTCGCCTTCGCCTTCGCGGGCAACGACCTCGTGAACTTCATCGGCGTGCCGCTCGCCGCGCTCTCCTCCTATGAGATCTGGTCCGCGGTCGAGGGCGCCGATCCGACGACCTTCACGATGGAGGGCCTGCGCCACAACGAAGGCACGCCGACCTACTTCCTGCTTGCCTCCGGCCTCGTGATGGTGCTCACGCTCTGGTTCTCCAAGAAGGCCCATCGCGTCATCCGCACCTCGATCAGCCTCGCCTCGTCCGCCCGCGGCGGCAAGGAGCAGTTCGGTTCCTCGCTTCCCGCCCGCGTCGTCGTGCGCTCCGCGATCCGCTTCAACAACCTCGCCCATCAGATCATTCCGGCCTCCGTCATCAAGAGCCTCGCCACGCGCTTCGAGAAGAAGAAGCTCGCGCCGGGCGAGGTCGAGCTGCCGTTCGACGAGATCCGCGCCAGCGTGAACCTCGTGCTCGCCGCCGCGCTCATCGCCTCGGCCACGAGCCTGAAGCTCCCGCTCTCGACCACGTACGTGACCTTCATGGTCGCCATGGGTTCGTCGCTCGCCGACGGCGCCTGGGACCGCGAGTCCGCCGTGTACCGCATCTCGGGCGTGCTCACCGTGATCTCCGGCTGGTTCATGACCGCCTTCACGGCCTTCACCGCCTGCGGCCTCATCTGCATGCTCTTCATCAGCTGGGGCGAGCCGCTTCAGCTCATCATGATGGTGCTCGCGCTCATCGTCGTCATCCGCACGAACTTCTTCGTCAAGGAAGAGGACGAGACGCCCGACCACGAGCGCATCGACCGCGGCGACAAGGCCAGCATCCGCGACCTGCTCACCGAAAGCGTCAACGACAACCTCAACGCCACGCTCACGCTCTACGCGCAGGGCCTTCAGGCCTTCCTCGACGAGGACGACCAGAAGCTGCGCGAGCTCAAGGGCGACGCCGCACAGCTCTTCGACTTCATCACGATGCGCCGCGGCGAGTACTACAACATGGCCCTTGAGGGCGGCGGCTCGCGCTCCGACCGCGACGCCCGCAACTTCTACTACCGCGCCTTCACGAGCATGAAGGAGGTGAGCCACTCCCTGCGCGACCAGATCGGCGTCGCACAGAACTACGTGGCCAACTCCCACTCGCCCTTCACGGGACGCATGCGCGACAACATCAAGGCCCTCTCCAAGCGCCTGATCATGATCCGCGACAACTTCGTGCCGGCCAACTGCACGCAGGCCCTCGAGCTCATCGACGAGGCCCAGCGCGACTTCATGACCCAGATCGGGGAGGAGAAGATCTCGCTGCGCAAGTCCGAGCTCTACCTCGGCTACCTGCTCTTCGCCCGCGAGGTGCTCAACCGCTACATGATGGTGAAGCTCCTGCAGAGCGAACTCGAGGCGGGGCTTGCCGCCCAGCAGCAACAGCAGGCGGCCTTCGCCGTCGAGGACGACAAGGTCGAGCCCCTGCAGCCCTCCGAGCGCTGATCCGCAGGAACCTCCTCTGCCCGCGCAGGGGAGGCCCGATGAAGAAAAGGACCGTTCCGCAATCCGCGGGTCGGTCCTTTTTCCATTCATGCTTCCGTCATGCGCCTCAGCGCCGGGGTTCGACGGCGGCGACGCAGGTGTAGCGGCGCTCGGGGAAGTCGAGCTCCCTGATGCGCACGCGCACGTCGAAGACGTCCGAGAGAAGGTCCTCGGTCATGACGTCGCGGGTGTCGCCGAAGATGGGCGGCCTGTGCCTGGGGACGAGGAGCGTCTTCGTGGAGATCTCGAGCGCATGCGCGGGGAAGTGCGTGTTGATGACGGCGCCGAGACCCTGCTCGGTGAGACGCTCGATGACGTTGAGGACCACCATCTGGTTGCGGAAGTCGAGGTTCGATTCGGGCTCGTCGAGCACGAGGATTCTGGGTTCGGCCGCGAGCGCGCGGGCGATGAGCGCGAGCTGGAACTGCCCGCCCGAGACTTCGCTGCAGAGACGCCCCGCGAGGTGCTCGATGCCGACCTCGGTCATGACGCGGTCGACCACCTCCCAGTCCGCGTCGGACGGCAGGCTGAAGGGGCCGATGTGCGCGCTGCGGCCGAGGACGACCATGTCGGCGAGCGTCATTGAGGCGAAGCCCGGGAGCTTCGCCTGGGGTACGTAGCCGATCGTGCGCCAGAAGTCGCGGGGCTTCCAGTCGGAGACGGGGCGGCCGTCGAGCCTCGCCTCGCCCTCCGTGAACCTGAGAAGACCGAGCATGCAGCGCAGCAGCGTCGTCTTGCCTGCGCCGTTGGGGCCGAGAATGCTCATGACGCCCGTGCCGTCGAAGCGGAAGTTGACGCCCGTGAGAACGGGTTCGCGGCCCGGCCAGGCGTAGCCGCCGTGGATCACTTCAAGGGACATGGCGCTACCCCGAGATGCCGCCCGTGCGGCGCAGAAGATAGATGAAGAACGGCGCACCCACGACGGCCGTGAGGATCGAGACGGGAATCTCGCTCTGCGTGGCGGTGCGCGCGACGGTGTCGATCACGAGCATGAAGAGGGCGCCCATGACCATCGAGGCGGGCAGCACGAAGCGGTTGTTCGCGCCGAAGACCATGCGTGCGGCGTGGGGGACGAGAAGGCCCACCCAGCCGATGAGGCCGCACATCGAGACGACCGAGGCCGTGATCATGGTGGCGGCGATGATGACGCCTGCGCGGATTCTGCGCACGGGTATGCCGAGGCTTGCGGCCTCGTCAGTCGGAAGGGTCGTCACGTTGAGGCGCCAGCGCAGGAGCCAGAGAATGAGCATGCCGAGGAGCACCATGGGCGTGCCCGCGAGCACGCTTGACTTGGTCGCGCCCGTGAGCGCACCCATCATCCAGAAGGTGATGGACGGCAACACGTCCTGCGGGTCGGCCGCGTACTTGACGAGGGAGACGAGAGCCGAGAAGAGGGCTCCGACGACCATGCCCGAGAGAATGATCATGAGGATCGAGCTCGTGTTGCGCACGCGGCTGATGACGATCACGAAGAAGACCGCGGAGAGGCCCGTCGCCAGGCTCATGAGTTGGATGCTCATGCCGTTCCAACCCCAGAGAATGCCGAGGACGGCGCCGAACGAGGCGCCCGTGGCGACGCCGAGCGTGTCGGGCGCGGCGAGCGGATTCGCAAAGAGCGCCTGAAAGGCGGCGCCCGACATGGCGAGTCCCGCGCCCGCAATGATCGCGAGAAGCACGCGCGGCAGCCTCACGTTGAGAACGATGTTCTCCATCATGCGGTTCGTCTCGACGGAAAGCCAGCCGTCGGGCAGGAGCACGGCCATCACTTCGGTGCCCGTGAGACTGTAGCGGCCGAGGCACAGCGAGGCGACGGCCGTGACGGCGAGCAGCAGGGCGAGCGAGGCCATGACGAGGCGGAAGCGCCCCGCGGCTGCGCCTGCGGCCTGGGCGCTTCGCGCGCGTGCGGTGGAGACGTTCGACATGGATCAGCCGTTGCTGCGGGTGGCGACCGTGGCGCCGGTGCTCGCGCCTTCGCCCGGATTGAACATCATGTTGACGTCGGCGTCGGTGAGCGTCACGCCGAAGACGTCCCTGTACCAGGCCTTGACCTCCTTGGTGAGGTCGATGTCGGCAAAGCGCGAGGGATAGACCTGCTTGGCCATCCAGAGCAGCGTGAGCGGTGTGTCGGCCGAAGGCGTGTAGCTGCGGTAGATGCCGAGCGGGAGCTTGTAGACGCGCTTGTCCTTGACGGCCTTCACGTCGGACCAGTCGTGGCCTGCCATCTTGTTATCAAAGAGGTCGGCGGGCGTGGCGGCCGTGAAGTTCGTGATGAAGACGACGTCGGGGTTCCAGGCGTAGATCTGCTCCATCGAGACGATGGCGTTGGCGTTGTCTGCCGTCACGGACTCGGCGACGTTCCTGGCGCCGACGGCGTCGCACCAGTACTGGCCGAAGAAGTTGCGCCCAGAAGTGACGATCTGGCGGGCGTCGTAGCGGAAGAGGAAGAGAACCTTGCTGCGCTCCTCGGGCCTGAGGTCCTTCGTGCGGTCGGCGACCATCTTCGCGATGGCCTTCGAGCGGCTGTCGATCAGGTCGCCCTTGCCCTTGTGCTCGGGCCAGATCTCGGAGAGGCTCTTCATCCACTGGGCGTGCGTCTCGATGATGTCGTAGTGCCACTTGCTCGGGCTGATGCCGAAGGCGGGAATGCCCGCGTTGCGGACCGCGTCGAGCGTGCGCTTGTCGGGCGCGTTGACGAGGACGAGGTCGGGCCTGAGGGCCATCAGGGCCTCGACGTTGAGGTTCGCGCCCTGCATGAAGGAGGTGTCGGCCTTGAGGACGTCGGGATAGAGCTTGCCGAGGAGCCCGCTCTTGGCGGCCGAGTAGGAGGCGGGATGCATGCCCACCACGGTCTTGCCGTCGTTGAGGAAGACGGTCACGGCGGAGGCGAGCGGAAGGATGTTCGTGACGACCACGCGGTTGACGTGGTCGGGGATCTCGACGCTGGTGCCGTTGTCGTCGACGACGGTGCGTGCGGCCGCGGAGGTCGCGGCCAGGGCGAGTGCGCCGCAGACGAGGGCGCATTGCTTCAGATTGAAGGTCATTTTGCAGTGTCCAGCAGATTGCCGACGAGTGCGTCGAACGGGGCGCGCTCGAGAATGTTCACGATCCCGCTCCTGTACATGCGGCCCGAGCAGGCCTCGTGCGGGAAGGCGATGGTGCGCCCGACGCGGGCCTCCTCGGCGATGATGTCGAAGAGCGGGTCGGCGGCGAGCACCTCCGTGCCGCCGAGCATGGCGCGCAGGAGGTCCTCGGAAAGGTTCGAGGAGAGAATGGGCGCCTCGATGCCGAGGGACGGCAGGGGCGAGAGCGCCCTGCAGCTTCCGGGCTGCTCGAGGTTGACGGCCGCGGCCGTGCAGGCGGCGGCAAGCGGCTCTCCGAGCACGGCCGTGCGGGTGCCGCCCGCATCCGCGCCGAGGAAGTCGGCGGCGGGTACGCTGCAGCGGTTCTTCGCGGCCCATTCGACGGCCGCGTGCCAGCGGGGAGCAAGTCCGCCCACGGGCAGACCGCAGACGTAGGGCGTGCCGAAGCAGCGCTCGAAGCACTGCGCGAGCGGAAGCCCGGACGAGCTCACGACGACGTTGACGCGCGCGGCCGCGGTGTTGGCGAGGGATTCGAGCTTGTCACCCATCGCCCAGCAGGCGTTGATCGTGTAACCTGCGCGTGCGGCGGCGGCCCTGAGGGACTCGAGCATGCCGCCCGTCGAGAAGTCGAGAGGCGTCGCACCCAGAAGGTTGATGCCGAAGGACCCCGCGCGGGCGCCGTTGGGAACGACGAAGCGGCGCGAGAGTTCGATCCAGGCCTGTGCGCAGCCCACGCTGTAGGCGCGCATGGAGTTGGTCTGGACGGCGAAGGACGGAATGCGGGTGCGGCTTTCGACGAGGCGGGCGATTCCCTTGAGGTCGACGCCAGTCATCATGGGAATGGGCGTGCCGGCGATGGCGACGAAGGCGGGCGTGAGCTTGCGGGCTGCGTCGACGATGTCGTCGATGATGCGGCTGTCGTTGCCGAGCACGGCGTCCATCTCGGTGAGCGCCGAGATGAAGACGGCCGAGGGCATCGTGTTCCAGCGGGGCTCGTCGTGCGTGGTGTAGGTCGAGTTGCAGCCCGAGGCGTCGTGGATGACGGTCATACCGCCGAGTTCATAGAGGGCGCTTGCGACGCCCGAGCAGTCGGCCGTGTAGGTCGACATGGAGCTTTGCGTGTAGTCTAACAACATCCGTTGCACCCGTATCCCTTGACGCTGATGATGCGGTCGACGTCGACGGGCTCGCGTGCCGCAGCCGCAAGCGCGAGCGCGAGGCTTCTCACGCCGCCGTGACCCCACCAGGGGCCGCCCTCGATCATGTTGAGCATGTGGGTCGCCCCGGTGAAGAAGGCGGCCTTCTGGCCGATGGCCACGATGTCGTCGCGCTTTTCGGCGGGCGTCGCGAAGCGCATCTCGGGCACCGTCGTCGGATGCACGAGAATGCCGGGCGCCTTCTTGCGAAGAATCTCGAAGTCGGTCTTGTCCGCAGGCAGGAAGCTGTCGCAGTAGAGGTCCGTGACGCGGATGCCCGACTCGACGAGGCGGCGTGCGAGCGCCACGGGGCGCGTCGTCGCCGTCTGGCAGATCGCCACGGGACGGCCCGCGAGCGCGTCGGCCGCCTGCGCGAGCGCGGTCCTGGCAGCGGACTTCTCGGCCGTGGTGTCCCAGAGCGGAATGCCCGTGAGTTCGGCGAGCGTTCCGAGCGAGTCGTCGATGCGCTGCTCGTTGTAGTCGAGCAGCAGCTGAAGGTGGCGCATGCCGTGGCGCTCGGCGAGGAACCTGCCCGCCTGAAGGGCCGCGGGATTGACCGTCACGACCCAGCGCGCATGCGCCATGCGGCGGTATTCCTCGTAGGTCGTCATGCCCGGGAGCTCGAAGAACGGGACGCCCGCCGCGTGTGCGGCGCGCGCGAAGTCGCTCTCGGGGCCGAAGGCCTCGAGGGAGCCCGCCACAAGCAGGCCGCCCTTGGGAAGGTCGGCGGGCCTGAGGCCGTGGTAGAGCTGCCTGCGCATCTTGTTGTCGGGCGGCATCTCGCTCTTGCGGAGCGTGGGCGTCATGTAGCAGTCGGTGAAGACGACGTCGGGGAAGGCCTCGGAGAGCTTCCTGTAGGCCCAGCCGAGGTCGGCGCCCGAGAAGTGGTGCAGGCAGCTCGAGTAGACGAGGACTGCGGGCGGAAGCTTCGGGAGACGCTCGAGGATGTGCGTGACGCCCTCGATGATCGTGTCCTCAAGCTGGCCGTCGCGCAGGTGCTCCTCGGTCACGGTGATCGTGGAGAAGCGGCGCTGCAGGCCGAGTTCGGCTGCGCTGAGCACGACGCCCCTGAGGCAGCCCTGAGCGCAGACGAAGATCTCGTGGCATTCGGGCACGAGCATGCCCACGTGCACGATGGTCCAGGGACCGCGCGTGGGCGGCGAGTATTCGAGGCCCTGCCTGAAGGGCACGGGCCAGTGCGCCTCGGAGAGCTTCGCCGTGGGTGCGGGAAGCACGCGTTCGGGCGTGTGTGCGAAGAGTCGGAGCATGGGCGGGCCTCAGAACGTGAAGCCGCCGCGGGCGGGCTCGGGCCTGGTGGCGGCGCAAGCCTCGACGAGATGGCGGGCAAGCTCGCGATAGCGGTCGGCCATGCCGGACGACGGCGCGTGTTCAAGGACGGTGAGTCCGAGAGCGTCCGCCTCCTGCACTTCGGCCGAGCGGGGCAGGCGACCCACGATCGTCGTGTTGAGGTCGCAGGCGAGCTCCTCGACCTTCTCGGCCTCGCGGGGCACGTCGCGGGCGTTGAGGATGATGCCGCCGAGGCGGGCGTAGCCTCGCTCGGCGAAGGTCTCGACGGCCGTGGCGATGTTGGCGGCCGCATGAATGGCCATGTTCTCGCCCGAGGTGATGATGAAGACATTCCTGGCCCAGCCGTCGCGGATGGGCATCGCGAAGCCGCCGCAGACGACGTCGCCGAGCACGTCGAAGATCACGACGTCGGGACGAAGGATGTTGAAGGCGTCCTGGGCCCGGAGGGCCTCGAAGGCGGCGATGATGCCGCGGCCCGCGCAGCCCACGCCTGGACGGGGACCGCCCGCCTCGACGCAGAGGACGCCGCCCTTGCCCTCAACCACCATGTCATCGAGCCTGAGCTCGGACTTGTGCTTCGTGCGCAGGAGCGAGAGCACGGTCTCGATCTTCGCGCCGCCGCGCAGGAGCGCGGTCGAGTCGGCCTTCGGGTCGCAGCCGACGAGCATCACCCTGCGGCCGTCCTGCGCAAGCGCGAGCGCCACGTTCGCAGCCGTGGTGGACTTGCCGATGCCGCCCTTGCCGTAGATCGCAAGGCAGGTCATCGGGTGCCGGGAAAGGGGCTTGCGGTCGTAGTCGAAGAAAACCGTGTCAAGCGTCGGTGAGTCGAGCGTGGGCATGTGGATGGTCGTCCCGGTGGAGTGTTGGTTCGTGTTTTGCGCCTGCTTCGCGGCGCATCGGGCCGGCAGCCGGCTGTCTGTTCGCAGCCTGCTGTCTGAATGGGAAGGCTATTCGAGGACGTGGCGGCCGTGGGCGTCCTTCTTCATGATGCGCTCCTGCTCGCGCTTCCAGTCCTTCTTGCTCTGGTCGGCGCGCTTTTCATATTCGCGCATGCCTCGTGCGAGCGCGACCGTCACCTTGACGCGGCCGCGGGTGAAGTGCAGGTCGAGCGGCACGAGCGTGTAGCCCGCGCGCTCCGTCTTGCCGATGAGCTTCATGATCTCGCGGCGGTGCATGAGGAGCTTTCGCGTGCGGTTCGACTCAAGCGTTACGTGCGTGCAGGCCTGGTCCGCAGGCGTCATGTGGGCGTTGCAGAGGAAGAGCTCGCCGTC
>OGDE01001024.1_pt1 | contig 19520 bp, 17 predicted proteins | sample 1570321 | NCBI WGS metagenome assembly OGDE01 (sample SAMEA2581976, study PRJEB24529) | metagenome | biome: Human gut stool | place: China | collected 2011 | reverse complement strand
GAAAAGCTTCTTTTACAGAAGAACAGTTAAGCGACAACTTCCAGACCCTTATGGGAGCTATCAACAAAGCTAAGCCTTCAAGCTTAAAAGGTCAGTACATTAAGAGTGCAACAATCACTTCTACAATGGGACCTGGTGTAAAATTAAACGTAGTTAAGATTGCTCAGTAATCAGAATTATTTTTAATTTTTGTTGACAACCCCAATATACAATGTTATAATGCACAAGGCGTTGTGAGAACAGCGTCTTGCATATTGCCGAAGACAGTAGGTGCCTGACAGGCGTAACACTAGACCTACCGAGGAGATCTTATAGATGAATTTCATCTATAGCAGAATCATTTATGATTTTATACCTCTCTGTCTTTGACAGAGAGGTTTTTTAGTGATAAACCTCAACGTCTTTTATGCAGTCATGCAGTGGTTTTTGATCACTGCCCAAAATAATAAAAGGAGGTGCACGATTCGTGGCAAAAGTAGAACTTAAACAGCCTATCGTACAGGAAATTTCTGAAAACATCAAAGATGCACAGTCAGTAGTAGTTGTTGACTACCGTGGACTTACTGTTGCAGAAGATACTCAGTTACGTAAAGCATTAAGAGAAGCTGGTGTTTCTTACAAAGTTTATAAGAATACATTAGTTAACCGTGCTATTGCAGGAACTGAATTCGAAAGCTTAAAAGAGTCTCTTGAAGGACCAAGCGCATTCGCTATTTCTAAAGACGATGCAACAGCTCCAGCAAGAATCTTAGCAAAATTTGCAAAGACAGCTCCAGCTCTTGAAATCAAAGCCGGTGTTGTAGAAGGAACTTTCTACGATGCAAATGGTATGAAAGCTATCGCAAACGTACCATCAAGAGAAGAACTTCTTTCCAAATTACTTGGAAGCTTACAGTCTCCTATCACCAACCTTGCTCGTGTTCTTAACCAGATCGCAGAGAACGGTGGTGCAGTAGCTACAGAAGCTGCTCCGGCAGAAGAAGCAGAAGCTCCAGCTGAGGCTTAATCAGCAAACAGAGATCCTGTCAGACAGGAATGAAATCAAGAATCACCGGTAACAGCCGGTCAATAATTAAATTTTAATGGAGGAAATTAAAATGGCAAAATTAACAACAGCAGAATTTATTGAAGCTATCAAAGAGTTAAGCGTATTAGAATTAAATGATTTAGTAAAAGCTTGTGAAGAAGAATTTGGCGTATCTGCAGCAGCAGGCGTTGTAGTAGCAGCAGCAGGCGGAGAAGCAGCAGCAGCTGAAGAGAAAACAGAGTTCGACGTAGAGTTAACAGAAGTTGGACCAAACAAAGTTAAAGTTATCAAAGTTGTTCGTGAAGCAACAGGATTAGGATTAAAAGAAGCTAAGGACTTAGTTGATGGAGCTCCTAAGATCCTTAAAGAAGCAGCTGACAAAGCTACAGCTGATGATATCAAAGCTAAACTTGAAGCTGAAGGCGCTAAAGTTACTCTTAAATAATTTCATTATTTTTGAAGAATTAGCTATTTTAAAGCCATGGTGTGTGCACCATGGCTTTTTTTGCGCACATGCAATTATATGTCGTTTTTTGACATTTGTTGGTAAAAATGATGAATAACCATTGCTTTCACTGAAAAAAGAATGTACAATAGTGATAATACGAAAATAGAAAAGGTGCGAACCACATGAAGAACAAAACGCAGGAAAACGAAAAGAAAACGATAATTCCAAAACAGAAAAAACAGTGGTCAGTGAAAAAGGAGAAAAGCGCAGTGACAAAGAAAACTGCTAAAAAAACCAGAAACAGCAGCATGGCAGTCAAACTGGTGGCGATTCTTGTACTGATGGTAGCTGTGACCATGGTATCAAATGTGATCAACTATGAGGCAATGGTGAAGATGAACCATTCGATCAAAGATGTCACAGACAGCAAAGTGCCGGATCTGCAGAATGCTTACAACATACAGTATAGTCTTGAAGCAGTGCAGAAGGATTTCTATCGTTATCTTGCGACAACAAAAGGTGAGACAAGCCATACAGAAGCCAGAAATGATTATGCAGCGGATCGGGAGGCTGTGGCTGATCTTGTGCAGCAGATGTATGATGCCACAGAGGGTGACGGACAGAAGCAGATTATGCAGAAAATCTATGATGGTGTGAACAACGTTCTGGAACGTATGGACAATGCCATGGAAAAATACGACGATGGAAAGAACGGAAAAGTTTCCATCGAAGTCAATGTGATCCGTGTCTGCATGGAAGAGGTGAATGCTTATATTACCGGAATCCAGCAGAAGAGTGTGAATGAGATGGATGAGGCAACAGCCCAGGCACATGCTACTTATCAGGCAGTTTCCAAGGTGTGCGTTGGAATGGCTGCGGTATCTATTCTTGTTGGAATAGCTGGAATTCTTGTTATTCTGATCGGCGTTGTGAAGCCAATGCGCGCAGCAACCAGAGATCTCATGAAGATGATCACTGAGATTGATGGGGGAAGTGGTGATCTTACTGCACATCTGAAGGTCAGAGGCAACGATGAGATCGGACAGATGGTCCGGGGATTCAATCAGTTTATAGATGTGTTGAGAAATCTGATCGAGAAGATAAAAAAAGGTTCCGGAGAACTCGAACATACAGCGGCGAGTGTTGACAACGGAGTCCGCGCAGCGGGCGATAAGATCACAGGTACATCTGCAACGATGGAACAGCTGGCAGCCAGCATGGAGGAAGTATCCGCAACCGTTATTAATATTACTGAAAATATTGAGAGCATCCGAAAAGACATCACAGTTATGGCAGATAAGACAGGAGAGGGACTTGAACGTGTGGACAGTATCCGCCAGAAGGCAGAGGGTATGAAGGCAGATGCAACTGCAAGCCAGGTGTCTGCAGCCGATATGGTGGCGCGTATTTCAGGAGAACTTTCCACTGCGATTGAACAGAGCAAACAGGTGGAAGAGATCAATAAGCTTACAGATGAGATCTTGTCAATTTCTTCACAGACAAATCTTCTTGCATTGAATGCTTCCATTGAAGCAGCAAGAGCCGGGGAAGCCGGAAAAGGCTTTGCGGTCGTTGCAGATGAGATTCGGAAGCTTGCGGATGAAAGCAGAAATACAGCTAATGGAATTCAGAATATCAGTAAGATGGTAACAGAATCGGTAGAAAACTTAGCTGGAAATGCGGGCAAGATGCTTGATTTTGTAAATCAGGATGTATTGAATGACTACAAGGGAATGGTTGAATCCGGTGAGACTTACAATGAGGATGCCGTACAGATGAATGAGATGATGCAGGATCTTCAGAGTGTAGCAGAGAATCTCCGCCGGGCTGCAAATGAAATTTCGGAGGCTGCAGATGGCGTATCCAATGCAGTGAACCAGAGCGCAGCGGGCGTGTCTAATGCGGCAGAGTATACTTCTGAACTTGCAGGTCATATGACCGGAATTAATGAATCTGTCGAGAAGAATGTGAACATCGCAGAATCATTGAAGAATGAAGTCGCAGGATTCCAGTGTGAATAAATGATAGCGACTGCAGCTTTGAAATAATACATAAGACAAAATAGAAATATAAGACACTATATATAGAAGAAACAGATACACAAAATACTACAAGTAGGTATCTGTTTCTTCTTTTTTATAAATACTAATAAATTTATTAGAAAAAATGAAATTTGTCTTGACGATTTTACTTGACTTGATATATAATATACGTTGCACTATTGTGGTGCAGTAGGCTTATAGCCATAAGATGTGAGTGTTCACATACCGTATATACAGGCGGTAGATGCAATACAACAGGCAATTTGTTTGTTGAGAATAAAAACGAGAGGTGAAACGTCAATGGAGAAAAACAGAATACGTCCGGTGAAAGCCGGAAAAGGCATGCGTATGAGTTACTCAAGACAGAAAGAGGTATTGGAAATGCCAAACCTTATAGAAGTTCAGAAAGACTCCTATAAGTGGTTTTTGGACGAAGGCTTAAAAGAAGTTTTCGACGATATCTCTCCGATTGCAGATTACAGCGGTCATCTGAGTCTGGAATTTGTGGATTTTACATTATGCGAAGATGATGTAAAGTACACAATCCCTGAGTGCAAAGAAAGAGACGCAACATATGCAGCACCTTTAAAGGTAAAGGTAAGACTTCACAACAAAGAAACTGATGAAATCAACGAGCATGAAATTTTCATGGGCGACCTTCCTTTGATGACTGAAACTGGAACTTTCGTAATCAATGGTGCAGAGCGAGTAATCGTCAGCCAGTTGGTTCGTTCCCCTGGTATCTATTATGGTATCGCTCACGATAAAGTGGGTAAACAATTGTATTCTTGTACTGTAATTCCAAACCGTGGAGCTTGGTTAGAGTATGAAACAGACTCCAATGACGTATTTTACGTTCGTGTAGATAGAACCAGAAAAGTGCCGATCACAGTATTGATCCGTGCGCTTGGTGTTGGAAGCAACCAGGAAATCATTGATTTATTTGGTGAGGAACCTAAGATCGTTGCAAGTTTTGGCAAGGATGTTGCTACAAATTACGAAGAAGGACTTCTTGAATTATATAAGAAAATCAGACCAGGCGAGCCGCTTTCAGTAGAAAGTGCGGAGAGCCTTATTAATGCTATGTTCTTTGACCCAAGAAGATATGATCTTGCAAAGGTAGGTCGTTATAAGTTCAATAAGAAGTTAGCATTAAAGAACCGTATCAACGGACATGTTCTTGCAGAAGATGTTGTTGATGTGACAACTGGTGAGATCATTGCAGAAGCAGGTACAGAAGTAACCCGTTCTTTAGCTGATGATATCCAGAATGCAGCAGTTCCATATGTATGGATTCAGACTGAGACAAGAAACGTAAAAGTTCTTTCTTCTATGATGGTAGATTTAAGACATTACGTTGACTGCGATCCAAAGGAACTTGGCATTACAGAATTAGTTTACTACCCGATTCTTGCACAGTTAATGGAAGAAAATCCGGATGTGGAAGATTTAAAAGAAGCAATTAAGAAAAATGTACATGATCTGATTCCAAAGCATATTACAAAAGATGATATCTTCGCATCCATCAATTACAATATGCATTTAGAGTATGGTATTGGTCATGATGATGATATCGACCATTTGGGTAACAGACGTATCCGTGCGGTTGGCGAATTATTACAGAACCAGTACAGAATCGGACTTTCCAGATTAGAGAGAGTTGTCCGTGAAAGAATGACGACACTTGACCTGGATGGTATTTCTCCACAGAGTTTAATTAACATCAAACCGGTAACTGCAGCAGTGAAAGAGTTCTTCGGTTCTTCCCAGCTGTCTCAGTTCATGGATCAGAACAACCCTCTTGGTGAGCTGACTCACAAGAGACGTTTATCTGCATTGGGACCTGGTGGTTTGTCCAGAGACCGTGCCGGATTCGAGGTTCGAGACGTTCATTATTCTCACTATGGACGTATGTGTCCAATTGAGACGCCTGAAGGTCCTAACATCGGTCTGATCAACTCACTGGCAAGTTATGCGCGTATTAATGAGTATGGTTTCATTGAAGCTCCATACCGTAAGATTGATAAATCAGATCCAAAGAATCCTCGTGTCACAGATGAAGTAGTCTACATGACAGCGGATGAAGAGGATAATTACCATGTAGCACAGGCGAACGAGGCACTTGATGCAGAGGGACATTTTGTTCGTAATTCTGTATCTGGTCGTTATCTGGATGAGACACAGGAATATGAGAAGACCATGTTTGATTACATGGACGTATCTCCTAAGATGGTATTCTCTGTTGCGACTGCATTAATTCCGTTCTTACAGAACGATGATGCGAACCGTGCGCTGATGGGATCAAACATGCAGCGTCAGGCAGTACCTCTTCTTACAACAGAAGCTCCTGTTGTTGGTACAGGTATGGAGACAAAAGCGGCCGTTGACTCAGGTGTCTGCGTTGTTGCAAAAAAAGCAGGTACAATTGAAAGCTCTGAGTCCAATCAGATTATTGTAAAAAATGATGATGGAACAAGAGATGTATACAAACTTACAAAGTTTTCAAGAAGTAACCAGTCAAACTGCTACAATCAGAGACCAATCGTATTCAAGGGTGACCATGTAGAGGTTGGTGAGGTTATCGCAGACGGACCATCTACTTCTAACGGAGAACTTGGACTTGGTAAGAACCCATTGATCGGATTTATGACCTGGGAAGGTTATAACTACGAGGATGCTGTTCTTTTAAGTGAGAGACTTGTACAGGATGATGTTTATACATCCATCCATATTGAAGAATATGAAGCAGAAGCACGTGACACTAAATTAGGACCGGAGGAGATTACTCGTGACGTTCCAGGTGTCGGTGATGATGCATTAAAAGACCTTGATGAAAGAGGTATTATCCGTATCGGTGCAGAGGTTCGTGCCGGTGATATCTTAGTCGGAAAAGTTACTCCTAAGGGAGAGACAGAACTGACAGCAGAAGAGAGACTTCTCCGTGCAATTTTTGGTGAGAAGGCAAGAGAAGTACGTGATACTTCCTTAAAAGTTCCTCACGGCGAATATGGTATCGTTGTGGAAGCCAAAGTATTTACAAGAGAAAACGGAGATGAGTTATCTCCAGGAGTAAACCAGGCAGTCCGCATTTACATTGCACAGAAGAGAAAAATCTCTGTCGGTGATAAGATGGCCGGCCGTCATGGTAACAAGGGTGTCGTTTCCCGTGTATTACCTGTAGAAGATATGCCGTTCCTTCCAAATGGTCGTCCTCTTGATATCGTATTGAATCCATTAGGTGTACCTTCCCGTATGAATATCGGTCAGGTCCTTGAGATTCACCTGAGTCTTGCTGCAAAAGCATTGGGATTCAATATTGCAACACCAGTATTTGATGGTGCAAAGGAAATTGATATCCAGGATACACTGGAATTGGCTAATGATTATGTAAACTTCGAATGGGAAGATTTTGAAGCAAAATACAAAGATGTACTTGGCGAAGAAGTTATGAAGTACTTATGGGACAACAGAGACCACAGAGCACTGTGGAAAGGTGTTCCAATTTCCCGTGATGGAAAAGTTCAGCTGCGTGATGGACGTACCGGAGAACCATTTGATTCACCTGTAACAATCGGACACATGCATTACCTGAAACTGCACCACCTGGTAGATGATAAGATCCATGCACGTTCTACTGGTCCTTACTCCTTAGTTACCCAGCAGCCACTTGGTGGTAAAGCGCAGTTCGGTGGACAGCGATTCGGTGAGATGGAGGTTTGGGCACTGGAAGCTTACGGTGCAGCATATACCTTACAGGAAATCCTTACAGTGAAGTCTGATGACGTTGTAGGACGTGTTAAGACTTATGAGGCAATTATCAAAGGTGATAATATTCCTGAACCGGGAATTCCAGAATCATTCAAGGTATTACTGAAAGAGTTACAGTCCTTAGGACTTGATGTCACAGTATTAGATGACGAAGGAAATGAAGTTGAATTAATGGAAACAAGTGAGTACGGTAACACCGACCTGAACTCCATTATTTCAGGCGATAAAGATTTCGCTTTTGAAGACAGTGAATCATTCTCCAAGATGGGATTCACAAAGAAAGAATTTGATTCTGAAAACGAAGAACTTGTTGACGTAGAAGAAGAGGAAGACACCGATGCAGATGATGACTCTGATTTTTACGATGATATGCCGGAAGACAATTTCGAAGAGTAAATAATCAATAAGCATTTAAGGTCTGTGCATCCGCACAGACCGATAAAGAGAGTCGATTCTGTAAAGTAGAGAAAGGGAGTGTCATAGATGCCAGAAACAACAAATAAAGAGGCAATTAACCAGTCTGTTTCATTTGATGCCATCCGTATTGGTTTAGCATCCCCGGAAAAGATCAGAGAATGGTCCCGCGGTGAAGTTAAAAAACCGGAAACAATCAACTATAGAACATTGAAACCGGAAAAAGATGGTCTTTTCTGTGAGAAGATTTTTGGACCTAGCAAAGACTGGGAATGTCATTGCGGTAAATATAAGAAAATTCGTTACAAGGGCGTTGTCTGCGACCGTTGTGGCGTTGAGATCACAAAATCCAGCGTTCGTAGAGAGCGTATGGGACACATCGAGCTTGCTGCACCTGTATCCCATATCTGGTACTTCAAAGGAATTCCATCCCGTATGGGATTGATCCTTGACTTATCTCCAAGAACATTGGAGAAAGTTTTATACTTTGCTTCTTACATCGTATTGGATGCAGGCAATACTGCATTACAGTACAAACAGGTACTTTCCGAAGGAGAATACCAGGATGCAAGAGAACAGTACGGCAATGCATTCCGTGTGGGAATGGGTGCTGAGGCAATTCAGGAATTATTACAGGCGATTGATCTGGAAAAAGATTCTGCTGAATTAAAAGCAGAGTTAGAAGATGCAACTGGTCAGAAACGTGCCAGAATCATTAAGAGACTGGAAGTTGTAGAAGCATTCCGTGAATCTGGAAACAAACCAGAATGGATGATCATGACCGTTGTACCGGTTATCCCACCAGATCTTCGTCCAATGGTTCAGTTGGATGGTGGACGTTTTGCCACCTCTGATTTGAATGATTTATATAGAAGAATTATCAACAGAAATAACCGTTTGAGAAGACTTCTTGAGTTAGGAGCTCCTGATATTATCGTTCGTAACGAGAAACGTATGTTACAGGAAGCTGTTGATGCCCTGATCGATAACGGTCGTCGTGGACGTCCGGTTACAGGACCAGGAAACAGAGCATTAAAATCCTTATCCGATATGTTAAAAGGTAAATCCGGTCGTTTCAGACAGAACTTACTTGGTAAACGTGTTGACTATTCAGGACGTTCCGTTATCTGTGTTGAGCCAAAATTAAAGATTTATCAGTGTGGTCTTCCAAAAGAGATGGCAATTGAATTATTCAAACCTTTCGTTATGAAAGAACTTGTTGCCAACGGATCTGCACACAACATCAAGAGTGCTAAGAAAATGGTCGAGAGACTCCAGACAGAAGTTTGGGATGTCTTAGAAGACGTTATCAAAGAGCATCCGGTTATGTTAAACCGTGCTCCTACACTGCATAGATTAGGTATTCAGGCATTCGAGCCAATCTTAGTAGAAGGTAAAGCAATCAAGTTACATCCATTGGTATGTACCGCGTTCAACGCCGACTTCGATGGTGACCAGATGGCTGTACATCTTCCATTATCTGTAGAGGCTCAGGCTGAGTGTAGATTTATGCTTCTCTCACCGAACAACCTGTTAAAACCATCTGACGGTGGTCTTGTAGCAGTTCCTTCACAGGATATGGTCCTTGGTATCTACTATTTAACACAGGAGAGACCGGGAGCTAAGGGAGAGGGCAAGATCTTCAAGAGTGTCAACGAAGCAATCCTTGCATACGAGAACGGAGCAGTAACACTTCACTCCAGAATCAAAGTCCGTATGACAAAGACAATGCCGGATGGAAAAGAAATCACAGGAGTTGTTGAGTCCACATTAGGACGTTTCATCTTCAATGAGATCATTCCTCAGGATTTAGGATTTGTTGACAGAAGCATTCCTGGCAATGAATTAAAACTGGAAGTAGATTTCCTTGTTGCCAAGAAACAGAACAAACAGATTCTTGAAAAAGTAATCAATATCCATGGTGCTACCAAGACAGCAGAAGTTCTGGATGCTGTAAAAGCTATGGGTTACAAATATTCCACAAGAGCAGCGATGACCGTATCCATTTCCGATATGACGGTTCCACCAGAGAAACCTGCAATGATCAAAGCAGCTCAGGATACAGTAGACAGAATTACAAAACAGTACAAACGTGGTCTTATTACAGAGGAAGAACGTTACAAAGAAGTTGTTGAGACATGGAAAGAGACCGATGATGAGCTTACAAAAGTGCTTCTGGAAGGTCTTGATAAATACAACAACATCTTCATGATGGCGGATTCCGGAGCCCGTGGTTCTGATAAACAGATCAAACAGCTTGCTGGTATGCGTGGTTTGATGGCTGATACAACCGGTAGAACAATCGAGTTGCCTATCAAATCCAACTTCCGTGATGGTCTTGATGTATTGGAGTACTTCATGTCTGCGCATGGAGCACGAAAAGGTATGTCCGATACAGCGCTTCGTACAGCCGATTCCGGATACCTTACGAGACGTCTTGTAGACGTATCACAGCATATGATCGTTCGTGAATCTGACTGCTGTGAGGGCAAGAACAGAGAAATCCCTGGTATGTGGGTAACTGCATTCATGGATGGAAAAGAAGAGATAGAAAGTCTTCAGGAACGTATTACAGGTCGTTTCTCCTGCAATACAATTTGTGATAAAGATGGCAATGTCATTGTAAAGGCAAACCATATGATCACACCAAAACGTGCAGCAGAAGTTATGAGCCGTGGTGTTGATGAGAATGGCAACCCAATCGAGAAAGTGAAGATCCGTACCGTATTATCCTGCCGCTCCCATATGGGTGTATGTGCAAAATGTTATGGAGCAAACATGGCTACCGGTCAGGCAGTTCAGGTTGGTGAGGCTGTTGGTATCATCGCAGCACAGTCCATCGGTGAGCCTGGTACACAGCTTACCATGCGTACTTTCCATACAGGTGGTGTTGCCGGTACCGATATCACACAGGGTCTTCCTCGTGTCGAAGAAATTTTCGAGGCAAGAAAACCGAAAGGACTTGCCATTATCACAGAATTTGGTGGCGTAGCTAACATCAAAGATACTAAGAAGAAACGTGAGATCATCGTTACAAACAATGAGACTGGTGAATCTAAGGCATACTTAATCCCTTACGGTTCCAGAATCAAAGTAATGGACGGCGCAGTACTTGAAGCTGGTGACGAGTTGACCGAAGGTTCTGTAAATCCACATGACATCTTAAAGATCAAAGGTGTTCGTGCCGTTCAGGATTACATGCTCCGCGAGGTTCAGCGTGTATACCGTTTACAGGGTGTTGAGATCAACGACAAACATATCGAGTTGATCGTACGTCAGATGTTGCAGAAAGTCCGCGTTGAGACAAACGGTGATTCTGATATGCTTCCGGGAACATTAGTAGATACTCTTGATTTTGAGGATACAAATGAACTGCTTGAGAGTGAAGGAAAAGAAATGGCAGAAGGAAAACAGGTATTACTTGGTATTACCAAAGCTTCCTTAGCTACGAACTCCTTCTTATCGGCAGCTTCCTTCCAGGAGACAACAAAAGTTCTGACAGAAGCAGCTATCAAAGGAAAAGTTGATCCACTGATCGGTATGAAAGAAAACGTAATCATTGGTAAACTGATCCCGGCTGGTACAGGTATGAAGAGATACCGCAATATCAAACTTGATTCTGATGTCAATGAAAATGACGAGATTGATTTTGATGACGATTCTTTTGCAGATGAAGAATTTGCACCAGTAGAAGAATAAGATATTGAAATAAGAGAGGAATGGATGAAAATCTGTTCCTCTTTTTTCATAATCACAATATCTGGTATAAAAAGCCAGATATTGGAAATGCTTTAAAAGCGTAAGAAAAATCTATGTAAAAGTGCTTGACATCTGGGATGGACACCTATATAATAATTTAGCGTGCACAAAAAGGCATGCAGTTTGAACTTTTTTGTTCACATAATATTAACAGGAGGTGAAAATAATGCCAACATTTAACCAGTTAGTAAGAAAAGGACGTCAGACATCTGTTAAGAAGTCTACAGCACCTGCACTTCAGAAGGGTTACAACTCTTTACAGAAGAGACCTACAGATGCTCCTTCTCCACAGAAGAGAGGTGTTTGTACAGCTGTTAAGACAGCTACTCCTAAAAAACCTAACTCAGCTCTTAGAAAGATCGCCAGAGTACGTCTCTCTAACGGAATCGAAGTAACAAGCTACATTCCAGGTGAAGGACACAACTTACAGGAGCATAGCGTTGTTATGATCCGTGGTGGACGTGTTAAGGACTTACCAGGTACAAGATATCACATCATCCGTGGTACACTTGATACAGCAGGTGTTGCTAACAGAAAACAGGCTCGTTCTAAATACGGCGCTAAGAGACCAAAGGCTTCTAAGTAATTTTTGATTACAGAATGAAGTAAAACCAATAGTATCACAAACAGAACTAAAAGGTTTAGTGTTGGAATTGTTTCACTAGAGGTATATTCGCATCCGTCAGGAATAGCGGCAACAACACTGTAAACATCTTGCAGAAAAGTAGTCCGATTCATAAGATAAAGTCTTTCTTTGCGGCAAAGATAGCGTAAACAGAGAGTATAAAAAATACACAGCCTTGTTTTTTATACCAAGCGACAGAAATGAGATGCCTACCCGACAGCGGGGCGTCTCACGTCTGATTACAGGAAAGTACTTGCCCCAAGCGTATTGTAAGCGTAAGTGATATTCTGCTGGCGGAGAACTTCACCGTTCGGAGTAAACAATATCTGATATTTTATCTGCACGTTCGGCCTGCCCACCTGTATGGCTACAATAGGTTGCCATTTGGGAAATTGCACCCAAACAACATTCTGTACCACCCCGTCCGAAAACTGACTGGCTGCAAAAGCGTTGAATACAGCGGCAGGCACCTCATCCAGGGTTTCCCAGTCCGTTTGCTTCATTACCCACTCTGCATCCGTATTGAACCAGACCTTGGTATCAAATCCGTTCATCATAAAATCCGCAACGTAATACTCCTCGTCCTGCGACCAGGCTATCCCTTTGGCGGAAGGATACATTTTCGTCAGGGCAGTTTGCACATTATCAGGAGCATAGCCTGCAAAAAGTGGCAAAAATGTCCAAAGCGTCAAAAAAAAGAACAAAGACTTCATTTTATCCATAACCATTAATCTATTCCATGTTGGAAATCAACAATATTTCCTGGTGTTTTGTTTGGTTCTATGCCCATAAGGATTATCTTTGCCATACAAACCCGTTCAAACAGCAATGAAATGATAAGTATACAGCCTGTGCTCCATAATAAGAAACAATACCTCGACCTGCTGCTTTTGGCCGATGAGCAAGAATCCATGATAGACCGTTATCTGGAACGCGGTGAAATGTTCGTGTTGTCCGAGGACGGCAGTATCAGAGCATCCTGTGTCGTCACCCGCGAAGCAGAAGATATTTTTGAGATAAAGAACATTGCCGTTTATCCGCAATTCCAACGTCGGGGATACGGGAAGAAACTGATACAGTATCTTTTCGGGCATTATGCAGGCAGATGCCGGACAATGCTCGTAGGAACCGGAGACAGCCCATTGGCGATTCCATTTTACGAGAACTGCGGATTTACCTATTCCCACCGCATCCCGGACTTCTTTACGGATAACTACGACCATCCCATTTATGAAGCGGGCAAACAACTGAAAGATATGGTTTACCTGAAACGCAATATGGATGAATAAGACCTGCCAATCACACATTGCCCAAGAACAACGCACCGTAGAACAGATGATCCGCCTCTATTGCCGCAGGAAAGAGGGCAACAAGGAACTCTGCCCGCAATGTCTCGAATTGCTGGAGTACGCACGCATGCGCCTGTCGCGCTGCCCGTTCGGAGAGAATAAAACAACTTGCAGACTATGCCCGGTACATTGCTACAAGCCGGAGATGAAGAAGCGGATGCAGGAAGTCATGCGATATGCCGGACCGCGCATGCTGCTCTATCATCCGACCGCAGCGTGCAGACATTTATGGAAAGAGCGTATATATCAATATTTCACCAGACGTTTCGGAGTCCCGTGCCAGGAACAGCATAAGCAGTAAACCTCTTCCAGGTCATACCCATCCAAAGAAGCTGCCGGATCTTTCGGTACGACCTCGCCTTTGTCCGACACATATACGGGCAAACGCTCTCCCTGCCCGTTCAAGACATAAAATGCCCCCACCTTGCATTGGGGGCACACCATTTTGCGCATAATCAGTTGAAATAATATAAAAATACAGCAATACCTTCAAGCGCTTTCTTCTTCTCGCCCTGAATCTCAATGGCAAACTTTATTTCCGCCTTTGCCACACCGCGCAGGTTTGCCAACGAATGCAGAGAAGCCACCAGACGGATGCTCTGTCCGGAAAGTACAGCCTGACCGAACTTCATCTTATCCATTCCGTAGTTAATCATCATCTTCAGGTTATTTACCTCAATAATCTGATTCCACAGATGAGGCAACATGGAGAGGGTGAGATAACCGTGTGCAATGGTACTCTTAAAAGGACTTTCGGTCTTGGCGCGTTCTGTGTCAATGTGAATCCACTGATGGTCCAGCGTTGCGTCGGCAAAGAGATTGATGCGTTCCTGCGTAAGTTCCACATACTCCGAAACACCGATTTGCTGGCCTACCAGCTTTTCAAAATCCTCGTACGAATTGATAATAACTTTTTCCATATATTTTTTGTTTTGTTGGGTAAATGCGTTGTAAACGGTAACAAAGATACCGCTTATCTCCGAATAAATTACAAGCGAATCATTAAAAAGCCATATTTTTCCGGTTGTTGTTACGGTAATTACTCTCATTATTACCCGTATCATTCTTCAAAATAGCATGCAAATTCACGCTCTCTTATCAATAACTGACATCACGGTTTCGCAGGCCAAGACAAAGATAAGTTCAACAAAATCATTATTGTACCGCTTTTAATAAAACATCCGCTCCCTATTTCTTTCCATTTCTGCGAATTATATCTATTTTTGTATGCGCATATAATATAAACAACCCTAAACATCCATGTATGGACGCTGAAAAGGATTACAACCTGCTGTCAGAAATAATGCACAACGCCAATATAGGCTGGTGGAAAGCCGATATACAAGATGCCGATTATATATACTACGGTCCCATCGCCAGCCTGTTAGGATTGGAAGAAGGCGGTTGTATCAGTTTTGAAAATTTCAACAAGCGCATACTGAGAGAGGAACAGCCGCATACTACCATCCGTTCCTTCGACAACATACAACAGACGAATGAAACCGTCTATCTGCTTGATACCGTCAAAGGACCGACATGGGTTCGCAGCAAAATCTGTATGCAAAAAACCGATGAAAACGGAAAGACCAAGATTTACGGCATAGCCGAAATACAGGACGGTCCTTATATGTCGTCCGCCACACAGATGTTGCGACAACGCGAACAACTCTTGCACAACATCTATAAGCATCTTCCGGTAGGCATTGAAGTCTACAATACAGACGGAGTATTGACAGACCTCAACGATAAGGAATTGGAGATGTTTCATCTGCAACGAAAAGAAGACTTGCTGGGTATCAATATATTTGATAACCCTATCTTCCCGAAAGAGATGAAAGAGAAACTGAAAAAATATGAAGACGCCGATTTCACATTCCGCTACGACTTCTCGAAAGTAGGTTCTTACTACAATCCGCAAACCAGGACCGGTACAATAGACCTCGTAACTAAAGTAACCACGCTGTACGACGAGAACCACACCCCCGCCAACTACCTGTTGATTAATGCCGATAAGACCGAAACCACCGTAGCCTACAACAAGATACAGGAATTCGAAAGTTTCTTCGAACTGATAGGCAACTATGCCAAAGTAGGATACGCACACTACGACTTACTCACCCGGCAAGGAGATGCCCAACACAGCTGGTACATCAATATCGGCGAACAAGAAGGAACTCCTCTGTCCCGAATCATCGGAGTGTACAGACATATCCATCCCGAAGACCGGCGCGCCATGCTCGGTTTCCTGAACAATGCAGCAAAAGGTATGGAAGACAAGTTCAATAAAGAAGTACGTGTTCTCAGAGAAGACGGCAGCTACACTTGGACACATGTCAACCTGATAGTGAAAACCTACGCTCCCGAACGGAACAGTGTCGAACTAATCTGTATCAACTATGACATTACCCGGCTCAAAACCACGGAAGCCATGCTGATAGATGCCAAAGAAAAAGCCGAAGAGTCAGACCGCCTGAAATCGGCCTTTCTTGCCAACATGAGTCACGAAATACGTACACCGCTGAATGCTATTATCGGCTTTTCCAGCCTCCTGCCCCATATAGAAGATGCTGAGGAACGCAACCATTACATCTCCCTGATAAACCACAACAACGAATTGCTGCTGAACATCATCAACGATGTACTGGATTTATCGAAGATAGAAGCCGGACACATAGAGTTGGCCCCGGTCTGGTGCAACCTATCCGACCTGATAGATGAAAGCTGCACCGAATGCCAGCCCAACGTACCAGAAGGCGTAACGCTCAAGAAACGCTATCCGGCAACTCCCAACCTGATAAAGCAAGATCCGATGCGCATCAAGCAGGTTTTGAGTAACCTCATATCGAATGCACTGAAAAATACCGTACAGGGCTATGTCGAAATTTCGTACGAGACGACACCGTCCGAAACAAGAATAAGCGTTTCCGACACAGGGCGCGGAATCCCTGAGGACAAGCTCGGCATAATATTTGAACGGTTCGAAAAAGCTGATGCTTTCATTCAGGGAGCCGGATTGGGCTTGCCTATCTGTAAGTCTATCATGGAACATATGAACGGAACAATCGAAGTAACCTCCACCGTAAATAAAGGTAGCACGTTCACAGTAGTGTTTCCTTGCCAAGTACGACCAATGGAATAAAGAATAGAAAATATGATTATACAGAAAGAATTTACCCTTACCCCCCATCGACGCGGATTCCATCTGATTACGGAAGAAATAGTACGTAACTTGCCACAGTTGCCTCCGACCGGACTATTACACTTGTTTATCAAACACACAAGTGCCGCACTAACCATCAACGAGAACGCCGATCCGGATGTACAGACAGATATGGAAGCTATCTTCAACAACCTTGTCAAGGAGCGTGAGCCTTACTCCGCACATAACTGCGAGGGAGACGACGATATGCCTGCGCATGCCAAATCTACCATTGTAGGAGCAGAACTGACCATCCCCATCACCAATGGACGGATGAATATGGGCATCTGGCAGGGTATTTATCTTTGTGAATTCCGCAACCGTGGCGGCGGAAGAAAAATCGTAGCAACCATTATCGGATAATCTCTTCCCATGAAAAAAGCTATCATCATAGGAGCCACCTCAGGCATCGGACAGGAAGTAGCCGGAATACTCGTACAACAAGGCTGGCGCATAGGCATTGCCGGCAGACGTGAAGAAGTCCTGCGAAGCATGCAGCAAGCCAATCCCCAACAGATAGAGATACAGCATCTTGATGTGACAAAGGAAAATGCTGTCTTACACCTTACAGAACTGATAGACCGATTAGGCGGCATGGATTTATTTTTCCTCAGCTCCGGCATAGGTTATCAGAACAGGAACCTGGAACCTGAAATAGAACTGAATACCGCACGTACCAATGTCGAAGGCTTTATCCGAATGGTAACCGCAGCTTTCGATTATTTCAAAAAGACAAAAAAAGGACATATCGCTGTAATCAGCTCCATAGCAGGTACCAAGGGATTGGGAGTCGCACCCGCCTACTCCGCCACCAAACGGTTTCAGAATACATACATCGATGCTTTGGCACAACTCGCACGGATGCAGCATCTTAATATCCGCTTCACCGACATCCGTCCGGGGTTCGTAGCAACGGATTTACTGCGAAACGGCAAGTATCCGATGCTGATGCATGCCGATAAAGTGGCGGAATATATCGTCCGGGCGTTGAAACACAAAAAACGAGTGACAGTAATTGACGGACGCTATCGTCTATTGGTATTCTTCTGGCGAATGATTCCACGTTGGCTGTGGGAACGGTTGCCGATAAAGAATTGATTTCGTATCTTCACGCCCAAAAAGCAAAAACAACCAAGATGAAAAGAAAGTCCGGATATATGATACTCACAGTCACTGCCGCCTTGTGCATAGGCACTTCGCTGCCTTTTCTCCTTGGCAGCAGTGTACTGAATCCTGAAAGACAGTCGGTTAAATCGGAAATACCTTACTGCGTCACCGCGAGCGCATGGACCGTGAACTGATGTCGTTTACTTATATGCATTCTACCACAATGCTCACCATAAAGCGTGCCAACCGTTATTTTCCTATTATAGAACCTATACTAAAGGCAAATGGCATACCGGATGATTTCAAATACCTTGCCGTTATAGAAAGCGTACTTAACCCACTTGCCAAATCGCCCGCCGGCGCTGCCGGAATGTGGCAGTTCATGCCCGCTACAGGGCGCGAGTTCGGTCTGGAAGTAAACGACAACATCGACGAACGCTATCATGTGGAAAAAGAGACGAAAGCCGCTTGTAAATATCTGAACGAAGCCTATGCCAAATACAATAACTGGCTTTGCGTGGCTGCTGCCTACAATGCCGGTCAGGGACGTATCTCCACACAGTTACAAAAGCAAATGGTGAGTCAGGCGGCAGACCTTTGGCTGGTAGAAGAAACCTCACGTTATATGTTCCGCTTGCTGGCAGCAAAAGCTGTTATCAGCAACCCGCAACAATACGGTTTTTTGATGAAACGTGAGCACCTATATCCGGCTATCCCTTACACCGAAGTGAAAGTCACCACGGGAATAGCCAATCTGGCACAATTCGCCAAAGATAAAGGAATCACTTATGCCCAGCTGAAAGATGCCAATCCCTGGCTGCGCGACACTTCACTAATGAACAAAAGCGGACGTACATACATTCTGAAGATACCGACACAAGCCGGAATGCACTATAACCCGCATAAAACTGTTCCGCACAACAAGAACTGGGTAATAAACTAAATACTAAGTCTGCTTCTCGGTCAAATACTTCCAATATCGCACAGGCATGTCTTGCCTGTGCTTGCGGGGATTCAGCCTTTCCTTGATACAGATTGCCTTGAAATAAGTTTTCCAAAGTTGCTGAAAGAGCTTTTCATCCTTATCCATAAGGCTCTCATCCAGTATTCCTGTCACAAGATGTCCTTCCCGGCTATCTTCCCCAAAAACAACGTTCCGCACCTCTTTTAAATCGTAATAATAACCATAAGCACGCTTGATGTCGTATATCAACCAACATTGGTCGGCAAAACGGTCTTTAAAATGCCCGGTTATCAAGGGAAGTACATTCTTCTCCGGTTCTACCGCCGCAAAATAAGTGCCATCTGCTGCTTTCTGGAAACGGACAAACTGCAACATCCGTATCCGTTCCCAATCCACCCGCTTCCACATACGCGAAAATTCCAAAACATCAGGGTCTGCAAAGTTCGTTTCAATGGAACGGGAAGCATCTATTGCCTTACGGATATAACGGAACAAAAGCGATGCAGTTTCCGGCTCTTCCGCCAACCAGCACTGCGTAAGACAAGACAAGGCAGATGCAGAAAGTTTTTTCTGCAAGCCACGCCAAACCCTCCCCGCTTTCTCTTCATCCGATACTACAGTAAAAGTCTCGTCACAGAACAGAGGAAGCGGCTCCCCTTCCGCCAGCAAAGCATCCGGAAAAGTACGACGGGAATAGGCTTCAAAAACAGAAGTCAGCAATCCCTCAAATGTATTATCGAATATAAACAGAGTCATTTTCTTCGTCTCCAAAATCAAGCATCAGCTGCCTGTCGTCATATTTCTTCCCGGGTTTCTGC
>OGDE01001003.1_pt1 | contig 19857 bp, 15 predicted proteins | sample 1570321 | NCBI WGS metagenome assembly OGDE01 (sample SAMEA2581976, study PRJEB24529) | metagenome | biome: Human gut stool | place: China | collected 2011 | reverse complement strand
GGCTCTTGCCGGCAGCGTCGAGCAGATACCACTTGCGCTCGACTTCAGCGGGCTTTACGAGAGTAGTGCTCATATCTATTTCCTCCTGATAAGTGTTTTGTACGGTTCAGGCACCCTTTTGGGGCGCGAGTGTCAGTATACAACACAAAATAGAGCCTGTCAACACTATTTTTTGATTTTTTCAGCGTAAATTTTTAAATCTTTTAAAATCTCCCGTTTTCTCTTGAAATCTCTTGATTTCAGATTTTGGATTTTTTGTTTCTTTTTTCGCGCCCGGAGCGCATTTTCTGCACGGTGGTGCTACAAATCCGCGGCCAGTTGTGTTATACTGTAAAGGTATATTGTTTAAAGGAGAATGTTCCATGTCCAAAGACCTCCACCAGCGCGACGCCGCACAGGCCCGCGGCTCCAAACTCCTGCTCGCCATGGGCATCATCGTCCTGCTGGGCGCGTTGGCCTATTTCATCCTCACCCTCGTGGTCAACCGCCGCACCCCGGCCAACCCTGACACCACCTATACCGCGGAGAATGGCGTGACCGTTTCTTACGAAAGCGGCATCTGGCCCGTCTGTGAGATGACCGAGGACGCCACGCTGGGCCATGCACTGGAGCTGGCCTCCGCTGCCGACAGCTCTGACGCCAATTATCAGGTGGTGCTGTTCCAGCGGGGCGACAAAGACACCTACGCTGATTTCATTCAGCAGTCAGAAAGCGACCTGAAAGAGGCCTATGGCGTCATCAGCCCACGCAAGGTGAACCTGAGCGTGGACGGGGCCACCGTCACCGCCGTGCGGTGCGACATTCAAGCTTATTACGCCGTACTGGCCACCATCACCTACGACAGCGGTGATGTGGTCTATGTCTCCGGCCTGACCAAGCTCGCTTCCATCAGTGACATTGTCAACCTGGTGGAGAGTGTCCGCCTGTCCTGAGTTTTGAACCGAAAGAGGCGACTTTATGATGCCAAATCAAGTTTTTGAAAAACACGTCTGGGCCGAGATCGATCTGGACGCCCTGCGGCAAAATTTCCGGGCGGTCAAGCAGCGGGCCGGGGAGCTGCCCCTCTGCGCCGTTGTCAAGGCCGACAGCTACGGCCACGGGGCCGTGCAGTGTGCCCGGGTCTTTGCCGAGGAGGGGGCCGCCTGGCTGGCCTGCAGCTGCCTGGCCGAGGCATTGCAGCTGCGGCAGGCCGGGCTCACCCTGCCCATTTTGATTTTGGGCCATGTCTACGCCAGCTGCGCCGCCGACCTCATCCGGAACCACATCACGGTGGCCTGCTACTCTCTGGAACAGGCCGAGGCTCTGAGCAAAGCGGCCTGCGCGGCAGGCGGCCGGGTGCAGGTCCACCTCAAGGCGGACACCGGCATGGGCCGCATCGGCTTTGCCCTCCGCACGGATTTTGAAAAGGCCGTCCAGGAGATGGCCCACGCCTGTCAGCTGCCGGGCCTTGCAATGACCGGCCTGTTCCAGCACTTTGCCGTGGCCGATGAGACGGACGAGGCCGATGTGGCCTACACCGCCGAGCAGCACGCCCTGTTCGTTAAGGCATTTCAGGCGCTGAAAACCGCCGGGCACGAGCCCGCCCTTGTCCACTGTGACAACTCCGCCGGGGTCATGCTCCACCCGGAATGGCCGGAGGGGCTGGAACGCTCCCGCTGCATGGCCCGCCCGGGCATCATCCTCTACGGCTTCGACCCCAGCAGCGCCGTCCGCTTCGGGCTGTTCCACCCGGTGATGAAGCTCAAGACCGTGGTGAGCATGGTCAAGGAGCTGCAGCCGGGGCAGTCTACCAGCTATGGCCGCCGTTTTACGGCCGAAAAGCCTACGAAGATCGCTACCCTCTGCGCCGGCTATGCCGACGGCTATCCCCGCCTGCTGAGCTGCGGGCAGGGCATCGTGGAGATCCACGGCAAGCCCTGCCCCGTGGTGGGCCGGGTCTGCATGGATCAGCTCATGGTGGACGTGACCAATGTACCGGACGTCCATGAGGACGACGAGGCCATCCTCTGGGGCGGCGCCGTCAGCGACAGCGCTGAGGACATTGCCCGCAAGACCGATACCATTTCTTACGAGGTGCTCTGCGGCGTGGCCCGCCGGGTGCCCCGGGTCTACCTAGAGCACGGCGAGATCATGGCCGTGGAAGACTGGATTCTCAACAACTAAATCTCTCGTTTGGAGGAACCAATGGCAAGAGACAACATCCGCAATTTCTGCATCATTGCACACATCGACCACGGCAAATCCACCCTCTCGGACCGTATTCTGGAGCTGACCAAGAGTGTGGATGAGCGCACCATGGAGGACCAGATCCTGGACAACATGGACATCGAGCGGGAGCGCGGCATCACCATCAAGGCCCGTGCCGTGACCATGAATTATACCGCTAAGGACGGCAAGGTATATGAGTTCAACCTCATCGACACCCCGGGCCATGTGGACTTTGCCTACGAGGTGAGCCGCAGCCTGGCCGCCTGCGAGGGTGCCATCCTGGTGGTGGACGGCACCCAGGGCGTGGAGGCCCAGACACTGGCCAACACTTATATGGCGCTGGAGCATGACCTGGAGCTGGTGCCCATCCTGAACAAGATCGACCTGCCCAGCGCTCATCCGGACGAGGTAGCGCAGGAAGTGGAGGACGTCATCGGCCTGCCCTGCCTGGACGCTCCCCGCGTCTCCGCCAAGACCGGTCTCAACGTCGATCAGGTGCTGGAGCGGGTGGTCAGCGACATCCCCGCCCCCACCGGTGACCCGGACGCTCCCCTCAAGGCCCTGATCTTTGACAGCATCTACGACAGCTACAAGGGCGTCATCGTTTATATCCGCGTGTTTGAGGGCACCGTCAAGCCCGGCGACACCATCCGCCTGATGGCCACCGGGGCCCAGTTCACGCTGGTGGAGGTGGGCCACATGGGTGCCACCAGCCTGACCCCCTGCAGCCAGCTGCAGGCAGGCGAAGTCGGTTACCTGACCGCCAGCATCAAGACGGTGCAGGACACCCGCGTGGGCGATACCGTCACGCTGGCCAACAACCCCACCCCGGAGGCCCTGCCCGGCTACCGTCAGGTCAAACCCATGGTCTTCTGCGGCATCTACCCCGCCGACGGCGCCAAGTACCCCGACCTGAAAGACGCCCTGGAAAAGCTGCAGCTCAACGACGCTTCCCTGACCTTTGAGCTGGAGACCAGCGCGGCTCTGGGCTTCGGTTTCCGCTGCGGCTTCCTGGGCCTGCTCCACATGGAGATCATCACCGAGCGTCTGGAGCGGGAGTTTGACCTGGACATCATCACCACCACCCCCAGCGTCCGCTACCGGCTGACCCTGACCGATGGCACTGTGGAGATGATCGATAACCCGTCCAGCTATCCGGACCCCTCCAACATCGTCAAGCAGGAGGAGCCCTTTGTGGACGTCCACCTCTACACCCCCAACGAGTATGTGGGTGCCCTGATGGATCTCTGCCAGCAGAAGCGCGGCGTGCTGGCTGACATGAAATACCTCGATGACGTCCGTGTGGACCTCCACTACGCCCTGCCGCTGGGTGAGATCGTCTACGACTTCTTTGACGCCATCAAGAGCCGGAGCCGCGGCTACGCCAGCTACGATTACGAATTCAAGGAGTACCGCGAGAGCGACCTTGTCAAGCTGGACTTCCTGCTCAACGGCGACCCCGTGGACGCCCTCTCCATGATCGTCTTCCGGGACAACGCCTACGCCAAGGGCCGCCGCATCTGCGAGAAGCTGCGGGACAACATCCCCCGCACCCTGTTTGAGATCCCGGTGCAGGCGGCCATCGGCGGCAAGATCATTGCCCGCGAGACCGTCAAGGCCATGCGCAAGGACGTGCTTGCCAAGTGCTATGGCGGCGATATCTCCCGCAAGAAGAAGCTGCTGGAAAAGCAGAAAGAGGGCAAAAAGAAGATGCGCCAGCTGGGCAGTGTCGAGCTCCCCAGCGAGGCCTTTACCGCCGTGCTCAAGCTGGACAGCGACGACGATTGATCTTAAAATTAAATTGCAAAGCGCAAGAAGCCCCGCGGTAGTAGCAATACCGCGGGGCTTCTTGTTGCGTTCATGAGAACCATGCACACATCCTTCATTCGTACTTTTTATTATACGCACCCTTACCAAAATATCAAGAGCCACATGCCATTTACGCCAAACGTCCGCAATTGAAAAGGTCCAAAATTTTCAGTGATAGACTACCATGCCCAGCACCGCGGAGACTAGGATCATCGCAATGGGGGAGGGGGCTTTGCCTTTCCACTTCTGCCAGCCAAAATGGAGCAACAGCAGGGCCGCCAGAATGCCGATGCCCTGCCAGGCAGGGGCGGGGGTGTCCGCCAGCGTGGAGACGCCCAGCAGACTGCTCAGGCCCATGGTGACGGCCGTGGCCAGAATGAGGGCCACCACACAGGGCCGGATGCCGGAGAGGAACGCGTTGACCCCCGCGTACTGCAACAGATTATGGATGAGCGCCGCAATGAGCAGGATGATGAAAAACGAGGGCAGCACCACCCCCAGCGTGGCGCAGAACGCCCCCGCCATACCGGCCTGCGAGGCCCCGATGAACGTTGCCATATTGATGGCCAGCGGCCCCGGGGTGGACTCCGACACAGCAATAAAACTCAAAAACTGCGTCTCCTCCAGCCAGCCGTGGAGAAGCACTTTCTCCCGGATGAGAGAGATCATGCCGTAGCCGCCGCCAAAGGAGACGGCACCGATTTCCAGAAACGTCCAGAACAACTGCCAGAGCATCCCGCTCACCTCCCGCCTTTCTGATTTCTGCCCGTCCACCAGACGGCCACGCCCACCATGCCGCTGAGGAGGATGAACGCGATGGAGGAGAACTTGACCGCCAGCAGAGAGAACGCGATCATGCAGGCCATGACCACCAGCAGGATGCCCACATTGAGGGGCGTGCGCTCCAGCGCCTTGAGCATCCGGACGCCCGCTAAGAAGATGAGGTAGATGACACAGACCTGAATGCCCTGAAAAGCGTGCGCCACCACCGTCAGGGATGTGAACTGGTCAAAAAACAGGGAGATGGCGTAGATGATGCCAAACGACGGCAGGGAAACGGCCACCGTGGCCACGGCAGCCCCCGGCACCCCGGCCAGCTTATAACCCAGATAGGTGGCACTGTTGATGGCCACCGGCCCCGGGGTGGACTCGGCAATGGCGGCCATATCCAGAAACTCGTCCCGGCCCAGCCAGTGCTTTTTGGTGATGAACTCATTTTCCAGCAGGGCGATCATGGCATAGCCGCCCCCAAAGGTGAACAGACCAATCTTAAAAAACGTGCCAAAGAGCGTCCAAAGGCTTCGCTCTTCTTCCTGCAGCGCGCGGTGCGGCATGGGCTCTCCCCTCCTTTTCCGTGTGATATTGTAGCACAGTCTCTTTTCTTTGCCAAGGCCTCTCCCTTTGAAAGACTCCCCCGGCCGGGGGAGGTGGCACGAAAGTGCCAGAAGGGGGCAAGGTAGCATTGCGAAGCAATGACGGAGAGGGCAAGGATGCTGACAAAAAGCAAAAAACACAGCGATACGATCTCTGTTTGTCAGAGACATCGTATCGCTGTGTTTTTATGTTTTATTTTACCTGGCTTGCCCTCTCAGGCGCTGACGCGCCAGCTCTCCCAAAGGGAGAGCCTTTGGCATAACCTTATACGAATGCAGAATACATCCAGCCATCCAGCACACCGGCCACGAGCAAAATAGCCGCGGCGGCGCAGAACAGCACCCCGAAGAGGCCGAAGCGGCCAAAACGGACAGTCCAGCCGTCCTTTTCGCGGACGGAGGCCGCTTTTTCAGGCAGGAGGAGGGCTCCGGCGCTCACCAGCAGGGCCAGTGCCCCCACGATGAACAGCCCCCGCCGGGCCAGCTCCAGCCCGGCCAGCGCGGAAAAGCCATGGCTCACCGCGCCCACTGCAAACAGCAGGATGAAAACGCCTGCCGCCACAGCCAGCCCAAGAAGAAAAGCTTTCCCGGCGTCTTTCAGGAGCAGGGCAAAGCGGTTCCCAGCTTTTTTGTCTTGCATGGAGCCGCCCCGCTTATTCGCCCGTCACCCGGAAGCAGGCCACCTCGTGGCCGGTGCCCACCTCTTTCAGGGTGGGGGTCGCTTCTTTGCAGCGGGCGGTGGCGTAGGGGCAGCGGCTGGCAAAGCGGCAGCCGGGAGCCGGGTCGATGGGGCTGGTGACCTCGCCCTCCAGATGGATGCGCTTGGTCTCCCGCTCGGCCTCAATGATGGGGTCCGGGATGGGGATGGCCGAGAGCAGCGCCTGGGTATAGGGGTGGAGCGGGTGGCTGTACAGCTCCTCCGAGCGGGTGATCTCCACGATCTGGCCCAGATACATGACAGCCACACGGTCCGAGATGTGCTTGACCATGGAAAGATCGTGGGCCACGAACAGGTAGGTCAGGCCCATCTCCTTTTGCAGGCGGATCAGCATGTTGATGACCTGTGCCTGAATGGAAACGTCCAGCGCCGAGATGGGCTCGTCCATCACGAGGAACTTGGGCTCCATGGCCAGGGCACGGGCAATGCCGATGCGCTGGCGCTGGCCGCCGGAGAACTCGTGGATGAAACGGTTGGCGTGCTCCTTGTTCAGGCCCACTTTTTCCAGCAGGCCGTAAATTTTCTCGGCGCGCTCGGCCTTGTTTTGATACAGGTGGTGGACATCCATGCCCTCGGCGATGATATCGCTGACGGTCATGCGGGGGTCCAGGGAAGCGTACGGGTCCTGGAAGACCATCTGAGCCTCCCGCTTATAGGCGAACAGCTCACTGCCTTTCAGGGCGTGAACGTCCTTGCCCCGGTAGAGCACCTGTCCATCGGTCTTGTTGTACATGCCCAGGCAGGTGCGGCCGCAGGTGGTCTTGCCGCAGCCGGACTCGCCCACCAGGCCCAGCGTCTCGCCCTCACGGATGCTGAACGAAACGTCGTCCACCGCGTGCAGGGTGCGGCCATGGCCGAGATCGAAGTATTTTTTCAGGTGGCTGACTTCCAGCACAACATTATCCTTCATAGTGGGCCTCCTGTGTAAAGGGTGCGTCGGCGGCAGGCGTTTCCAGCTGATACAGCCAGCAGCTTGCCTCGTGGCCGTCGCCAAAATTCAGCACCGGGGGCTGCTGCTCGCAGCAGATCTCCATGCAATACTTGCACCGGGTGCAGAACGGGCAGCCCTTGGGCGGCGCGATCAGGTCAGGCGGGGTGCCCTCGATGCTGGCCAGCTGCTGCTTGTTCTGCAGGTCCAGGCGGGGCACTGCTTCCAGCAGGGCGTTGGTGTAGGGGTGGCGCGGGTGGTGGAACACCTCAATGCTGGTGCCCCGCTCCACGATCTGGCCGGCGTACATGACCACGATGCGGTCCGCGATATTGGCCACAACGCCCAGGTCGTGGGTGATGAGGATGACCGAGGCGTTCTTTTCTTTCTGCAGTGCCTTGATGAGGTCGATGATCTGGGCCTGAATGGTCACATCCAGAGCCGTGGTGGGCTCATCGGCGATGAGCAGCTTGGGGTCGCAGGCAAACGCAATGGCGATCATAACGCGCTGGCGCATTCCGCCCGAGAACTCGTGCGGGTACTGGTCCACCCGGCTCTCCGGCTGGGGGATCCCCACCATCCGCAGCAGCTCCACGGCACGGGCCTTGGCCTCTTTTTTGCTCAGCTTGGTGTGGTGGCGCAGGTTCTCAATGATCTGGTTGCCCACGGTCATGGTGGGGTTCAGGGCCGCCAGCGCGTCCTGGAACACCATGGCCACCTCGCCGCCGCGGTAGGCGCAGAGGCGCTTTTCGTTGAACTGGAGCACATCCTCGCCGTCAAAGATAATTTCACTGCCCTCTTTGATCTCAGCGGGCGGCGTTTTGATCAGCCGCATGATGCTCTTGGCCGTAACAGACTTGCCGCAGCCGGACTCACCAACAACGGCCACCGTCTCGCCTTTGTTTACCGTAAAGCTGACGCCGCGCACGCTCTGTACCTCACCGGCATAGGTGTGGTAGGAGACCCGCAGATTTTTGACTTCCAACAGTTTTTCACTCATGTCGCAGCCTCCTTATTCAATGGTGCGGGGGTCCAGCGCGTCGCGCAGACCATCGCCCAGCAGGTTGAACGCCAGCACCGCAATGCAGAGCACTGCCGCCGGGAAGAACAGCTGCCAGGGGTAGAAATCCATCTTGGCCTTGCCCTGGCTGATGAGGACGCCCAGGCTGATGACATCGCTGGACAGGCCCATGCCGAGGAAGCTCAGGCTGGCCTCGGTAAAGATATAGCTGGGGATGCTGGAGCAGAGGTTCAGGATCAGGATGCTGACGGTGTTGGGCAGCAGGTGCTTGATGATGATGCGGACCGGGGAGGCACCGATCATCTGGGCCGCCTGCACATACTCGGATTCCCGCAGCTGCATGAGCTGGCCGCGCATCTGGCGGGCCGTGCCGCACCAGGAGGTGATGCACATGGCAAACAGCAGGCCGCCCACGTTCTGGCCCACCACCATCATGATGAGCAGGGTGATGAGCAGGGAGGGGAACGAGGTGATGACCTCAATAACACGCATCATCACGCTGTCCACGGTGCCGCCAAAGTAAGCCATGACACCGCCATAGGCGCAGCCCACCACGATCTGGATGGTGGAGCAGACCAGTGCCACGATGAGGGACAGCCGGGCGCCGATCCAGACACGGCAGAAGATATCACGGCCCATGGTGTCGGTGCCAAACCAGTTGGCACTGTTCGGAGCCGTATTCTTGATGGACGCGTTGATCTTGATGTACTCCTGGCCGTTGATGGTGGGACCCAGCAGCACGAAGAAGAGGACCACGGCCAGCATCACCATGGCGACGACAGCCAGCGGGTTCTTCTTGAGTCGGCGCCACGCGCCCTGCCAGTAGGTGATGGTGGGACGATCGATCTTTTCCGCGTCAAAGCGGCTGTGGTCCACCCGGGCTGCCTGCTCCGGGGTGAGGAATTTTGCAGTTTCACTCATAATGCCGCGCCTCCTTACCGCTTGCCGCCGCGGATCCGGATGCGGGGATCGACGACGGTGTACAGAATATCGGTCACAAAGACCACGATGATGTAGAGCGCTGCCAGAATGACTGTCTCGCCCATGACGATGGTGACATCCTGTGCCGCCACGGCATTGACGTAGTACAGGCCCAGGCCCGGGATGGAGAAGACGCTCTCAATGAAAAACGAGCCGGTGATGCACATGGCCACGCTCATGGGGAGGTTGGTCACGATGGGGATGAACGAGTTGCGCAGGACGTGGTGCAGGATGACCTCCCGGTGGGTGAGGCCCTTGGACTCGGCAGTCAGGATGTAATCCTGATTCATGACATCCAGCATACTGGCCTTGAGCAGGCGGGCATAGGACGCGATGTAGCCAAAGCAGCCCGCCAGCGTGGGCAGCACGGTGTAGTTCCAGCCGCTGGTCCACAGGTGGTCACTGGGCCAGCCGATGACCGGGAACCACCCCAGCTTGCCCGCAAACACCTGTTGCAGCAATAGCGCAAACACCAGGTTTGGCACGGAGATGAGCAAAATGGACAGGGCCACGACGAGATAATCCCAGAACGAGCCCTTTTTCACGGCTGCCAGCACGCCCAGTGCCAGACCGAGGGAAACGCCCAGCAGCATCTGCTGGATGCCCAGCCGGGCCGAGATGGGGGCTTTTTCCTTGATGATGGACTGGACGGTCTGGCCCTCATAAATGATAGACTCGCCAAAATCGCCGTGGACAAGGCCTTTCATGGTGATGACGTAGCGCTCCATCACGGGCTTGTCCAGGCCGTATTTCGCATACATGCGGGCAGCCACGCTGTCAGGCAGCTTTTCCACGCGGGCCGAGAGGGCATCACCGGGGGTGGCTGCCAGCAGGAAGAACGTTGCTGTTGCGATGATGAACAGGGTGAACAGCATGATCACAAACCGTTTCACCGTATATTGTAGCATTTTCATAGCAGCTAAATCCTCTTTTTATCCGGGCATCGGGGTGACCCCGGAATACAAAAATAAGCGAGGAGAACGCTGTGGCTCTCCCCGCTCTCTCCAAAAGCGAGAGTTTTATCGGGATCAGTGTGCCAGGATCTTGACACGAGAGAACTCGAAGTCAGAACCAAACATGGGCATGCTCAGGCCGGAGACGTAGCCCTGGACATAGATCTGGCTGTTATCATAGTACAGAGGCACCAGACCGCCCTCGTCCAGCAGCAGCTTCTCAGCCTTGCCGAACAGCTCCATGCGCTCGGCATCGTCCTGGCTGGCGCCGGCCTTCTCGATCATCTCGTCGTACTCGGGGTTGGAGTAGCCGCCCATGAACTTGGCGTAGCCGTTGCCGGTGACCCACAGCTCAAAGAACGTCATGGGGTCGTTGTAGTCGCCGTTCCAGCCCTGCAGGTAGAAATCGTACTGCTGGGCATTGCGGGCAGCCACGAACGTGCTGGAATCGGGGTAGGTGTCGATCTGGACCTTGACGCCCAGGTTCCCCTCCAGCTGCTGCTTGAACCACTCCAGCTGACTGGTCTTCTCGGTGGTGGCACCGTAGGAGATGACGGTCAGGGTCACGTCAGAGACAGTGCCTGCCACGCCGGCCTCGGCCATGCCCTCTTCAAACAGGGCCTTGATGGTATCGGAAGAAGTATCCTCGTCTGCATAGGGTTCCGGATTGGCCGCGCGGAACTCCTGCTCGCCCACGGTGATGCCGTAGGGGATGACGCCGTAAGCGGTGGTAACCAGGCCCTCTTTGAACATGGCGTTGAACTCCTCGCGGTCAAAGGCCAGTGCAATGGCCTTGCGGCACTTGGGGTTCAGCATCACGCCGGAGGGGCCGCCGGTCGCGCCGTCCTCGGTGTGCTGGTTCAGCACCAGATAGTTCACACTGGGCTCGTCCTTGCCGAAGTACTGGAACGTACCGTCAGCAACCTTGTTCTGCCAGCGGTCCACATACTCAAAATCGGTCAGCTTCAGCACATCGATCTGCTGGCTCTCCATCAGCTGAGCCTGGGTAGAAGTCTCATCGACGACACGGAGATTGATCTGGGTCAGGGTGACCTCGTCGGCGTTCCAATACTTCTCGTTCTTCTTCAGGGTCATGTTGTTTTCCAGCACACGGTCGCTGATGTAGAACGGGCCATTATAAACGTGCAGGGTATAATCGTTGGTCCAGTTGCCGCCCGCGGCCTCAGCTGCATCGATCAGGTCCTTGCGGACGGGGTAGAAGCAGACCATGCCAACCTTTTTAATAAAGGCGGGGTCCGGGGTGGTCAGGGTAACCTTGAACGTCAGGTCATCCACCAGCTCCACAGCCACATCTTCCAGCTTGCCGCCGTTCTCGCAGTAATCCTCCGCGCCCACGATGCCGTAAGCCAGGAACGCGTAGCTGAAAGCCAGGTCGGGGTTGACCAGACGCAGCCAGCTGTCCACATAGTTCTGGGCGGTCACGGGCTGGTCATCGCTCCAGACCATGCCCTCACGCAGGTGGAACGTATAGGTCAGGCCGTCGTCGGAGACATCGTAGCTCTCGCAGCCCGCGTTCTCGACCACATCCACACCGTTCTCATCGGTAAAGGTGCGGAACAGGCCCTCCTGCACAGCGGTCAGCACTTCAAACTCGTTGGAGTTGCGGACATCGTTGACATCAATGAGGGCCAGGTCGGTGTAGATCAGGTTCAGCACCTGCTCCGCGGCCAGCTCGGTGGTAGCAGGAGCGGCAGAAGCAGCAGTGGACGCTGCAGAGGACGCGGTGCTGCTGGAAGAGCCTCCGCATGCGGACAGGACGCCTGCTGCTGCAACAGCGGCAGAGCTTGCGCCGACAGCCTTGAGGAAGCTGCGACGGCTGATGGAATGTTTGGAAGCCATGGTGTTTTCTCCTTTTTACAATCATCGGGCCCCTACTGGACCCTGACCGTGATTTTTGACCCTCACTAAAACCCATCAAGTAAGTATGCTGTTCTGTTTTTAGATTCAGGTAATTTTAATGATATCATCCTCACGATGGACTGTCAACAAAAACGCGTTTTGGTTGCGCATTTTTCATCTTTTTTGCCTTTATCTGCTTTACAATTCACGAAAATCGCGTTATTCTTTCTGGTATACTAATATAATAGGAAGTTATTCAAGGTCTATCAACGCTACTTTTTCAGGAGGAGCTCATGGATATCCGCCAGCTGCACTATTTTCTAGTCCTGTGCGAAGAGATGAATTATACCCGCGCCGCCCAGCGGCTGTTTTTGTCGCGCCAGGCACTGCGGCAGTGCATCACCGCGCTGGAAGCCGAGCTGTGCGGCCCGCTGTTCGTCAGCGCCCACCACAAGCTCTCCCTCACCGACCGGGGCGTGAGCCTGCAGCGCCATGCCGCGCCGGTGGTGGAGCAGTTCCAGCAGATGCAGGCCGCCCTCCATGCGGAGATCCAGTCTGCCCAGCCCGTCCGCATCGGCATCAGCGTGTCCCTCGTGCCGGACTACCTGCCCGGGCTGGAAACGCAGCTGGACAAATTCCGCCAGCAGTACCCCCACATTGCAATGCGGTTCCGCCTTTTGGCCAACGATGCCGTGGCCGATGGCGTGGAGCAGGGAGAGCTGGACGCCGGTCTCGTGATGGACCTGGGCTGCGCCGCCAAGGTGCTGGCCCGCACCACCCTCCGGGCCGACCCCGCCTGCCTGCTGGTGCCCCGGGGGCACCCATTCTGGGAGAAAGAGAGCGTTCCCCTCGCCGAGCTGCGGGGCCAGCGCGTGCTGCTGCCCAGTCTGCGGCAGGATCTGTTTGCCCCCCTGTGGGACAGCTGCGCCCGGGCAGGCTTTGCGCCGGACGCGGAGGTAGGCCCCAGCTTCTATCAGGCCTACTATTTAGTACAGGAGCAGCTCTGCACCTGCTTGACCCGGTACGAGCCGGGGGCCCGGCGGGAGCTGGACCGGGTGCGGGACGTCCTGCTGGAAGACCTGCCCCCACTCTGTGTCTCGCTGGTGCAGCGCCGGGACCACAGTTCCGCCTACATCGACCTGCTCCGCAGCTATCTGATGGAGGTGCTGGGCGGGGCCGCCAGCCTGCCGCCCCGCCGCGGACGCCCGGCCAAGCCGTTCTACAACTTCCCGGTGCTTTCCAGCACCGCCCCGGCCGCTGCCGCACCCGTGCACCCGGCACCCGGCACCCCCCTGCCTTTTGCGGGCGGACACAACTTCCGGGAGCTGGGCGGCTATGAGGCCGACGAGGGAAAGCACGTCAAATGGGGGCAGATCTACCGCGGCATCACCACGGCCTGCCTGACCAGCGCGGCGGACCGCAAGCTGCTGGACAGCCTGGGCCTCCGCCTCATCCTTGACCTGCGCAGCGGCACCGAAGCCGCCGCGGCCCCGGACTATGTGCCGGACGGTGCCCGGCTGGTGCAGATCTGCGGCCTCTGCCTCGAAGACGGCAAAGAAGTGGATTTCTCCCCGGAAGACCGCTTCACCCTGCTGAAAGGGATGCCCGACGAGGGCAACCGGATGGCCCGGGCCATGTACGAGCGGATGCTCCACGGCAACAAAGCGTTCAAGGAGCTGTTCCGGGCGCTGGAAGCCGGCGAAACGCCGGTGCTGTTCCACTGCTCCGGCGGTAAGGACCGCACGGGCGTGGCCGCCATGCTCATCCTGCTGGCCCTCGGCGCTTCCGATGAGACCATCTGCGCCGATTTCGTCCAGTCCAACACCTGCCGCAAGGAAGAGATCGAGGCCCTGTGGGCCGAGCACGCCGAGGAGATCGCCGCCCGGCCGGAGCAGAAATACTTCTACCTGGGCATCTCGGGCGTCCACCCGGACGACGGGCCGTTCGTCTTACAGACCATCCGGGAGCAGTACGGCACCACCGACGCTTACCTGGAAGCCGAGTACGGCCTGACCCCCGCCCGCCTCATGCGGCTGCGCCGGATGTATCTGGAGTAAAATATTTTTCAAAATAATTCGCCTTCAAACAAGCTTCTCCCTTGACAATGTCCGGAATCTCTCGTAATATAGATAGTAGTATGGAATCCTTGACGCTGCGTGCCGGGGCATTCCGCAACCAATATTTCAATGGGGCTTCATCTGCCCGTTTTTATAAGATAAACTTGTAAATCAAAAAGCTGCATCATTCCGCCCGCAGGGGGAGTTTTCTCCTCTGCGTATCGTTTTGTTGTCACTTTTCCGTTGAAAGCTGGATTTTTTCAAAAACCCACGCCCTGTTTCGCAGCGTCTCATTAAATTTGATTTTTTGAGGAGAGTGAACACGATGCCCACAATCGCAGTGATTGTGGTCGTAGTCGTGATCGCCGTTGTGGCAGGTGCCGCGGGTTATTTTATTGGTTATAACAACCGTAAAAAAACCGCTGAGGCTCAGATCGGCAGTGCCGAGGCCGAGGCTACCCGCCTGGTGAACGAAGCGATCAAGACCGCAGACCAGAAACGAAAAGAAGCCATCCTGGAAGCAAAAGACGAGGCATTCAAGCTGAAAGCCGAAGTGGACGCCCAGAAAGCCGAAGCCGACAAGGAGATCAAGCAGCGCCGCGCCGAGATCAGCCGCCAGGAAAACCGCGTGGACCAGAAAGAGACCGCCCTCGACCGCAAGACCGAAGCGCTGGAGCGCAAGGAAGAGGAACTGAAAAAGAAGCACGAGGAAGCCGACGCCCATCTGGCCGAGGTAGACGCCCTGCGCGCCAAGGAGATGGAGCGGCTGGAAACGCTGGCCGGCCTGAGCCAGGAAGATGCCCGCGAGGTGCTGCTGCACAAGGTGGATGAGGAGCTCACCCACGAAAAGGCTGTCCGTGTGGCCGCCTATGAGACCGACCTGAAAGAGAACTGCGAGAACATCGCCCGCAATCTGGTGGGCCAGGCCATCAGCCGCTGCGCTGCCGACCACTGCAGTGAGACCACGGTCAGCGTCGTCCCGCTGCCCAGCGATGAAATGAAAGGCCGCATCATCGGCCGCGAGGGCCGCAACATCCGCGCGCTGGAAACCGCCACGGGCGTGGACCTCATCATCGACGATACCCCGGAGGCCATCACCCTGTCCTCCTTTGACCAGACCCGCCGTGAGGTGGCCCGCATGACGCTGGAGCGCCTGATCGGTGATGGCCGCATCCACCCCGCCCGCATTGAGGAGACGGTGGAGAAGTGCCGCCACGACCTTGAGCTGCAGATGAAGCGGGAGGGCGAGCGCGCCGTGATGGAACTTGGCATCCACGGCCTGCACCCCGACCTCATCAAGCTCATCGGCCGCCTGAAGTACCGCACCAGCTTTGGCCAGAACGCTCTGACCCACAGCATGGAGGTGGCCTGGCTGGCCGGTCTGCTGGCAGGCGAGATGGGCGTGAACGTCACGCTGGCCCGCCGTGCCGGTCTGCTGCATGATATCGGCAAGGCCCTTGACCACGAGATCGAGGGCAGCCATGTCCAGATCGGTGTGGATATCTGCCGCAAGTACAAGGAAAACACCCAGATCATCCATGCCATTGAGGCCCACCACGGCGATGTGGAGCCCAAGACCCCGCTGGCCTTCATCATTCAGGCTGCCGACGCCATCAGCGCTGCACGCCCGGGTGCCCGCCGCGAGAACGTGGAAAGCTACGTCAAGCGTCTGGAAAATCTGGAGGAGATCTCTTCCAGCTTTGAGGGCGTGGAGCAGGCCTTTGCCGTTCAGGCCGGCCGCGAAGTCCGCATCATGGTCAAGCCCGATGTCATCAGCGATGATCAGGTCATCCTGCTGGCCCGCCAGATCGCCAAGAAGATCGAGGATACCCTCGATTATCCCGGCCAGATCAAGGTCAACGTCATCCGCGAGAGCCGCGCCATCGAGTACGCGAAGTAAGATCAGAACCAAGAGGAGCCCGTTGTGTTCGTACAGCGGGCTCCTTTTTTGTCTGTGAACCTCTCGGACGCGTCGTGTCAGATCTCCGGGCAGGGGAGCCAGGTTTATGAGGCTGCCTGTCTTGCCTCTCCTGCCGGGAGAGGGATCATCGCGAAGTAATGACAAAGAGAACTGATATAAGCTGAACAGATTTCAACTCTTAATAAAATGAAGTGAATTGAGTATAATGTTCTCCGTAGAAATACAAGTGATAGCTTTAATGCGAAAGCTGTCCTTGACACAAATACAATACAGGAGAAAAACTATACAAAAATTAGTTTCCGTTTTCGGCAGGATGTTGGACAAAGGGGAGAAACGGGCCTTTTGGGAGAACAAATTCGGCAAAAAGTCTTTTCTTTGCCGACGGATGGATGTATAATGCGGCCATGGCACAAGGGTGTGCAGAAGCTCCAGAGGGGGAGCAGAGCCCCTTGTGCATTTTCAGAAACTGATGCTTTATCAGTGTAGAGCATTAAAGAGAGGGGAAAACATATATGAAATTCGATCGTCGTATTTCGCGCCGCAGCTTCCTGGCAGCTGCCGGTGTCACCTCTGCCGCACTGGCTCTGACAGCCTGCGGCGGCTCTTCCAGCTCCACGGCTGCATCTTCTGCAGCCGGCGGCGCTTCCTCTGCTGCGGCTTGCACCGCACAGGGCGGCACCCTGAACATCATGCTGGAGACCGAGGTCCAGTCTCTGGACCCCCAGGTAGCCACCGACGGCACCTCCTTTGAGGTCATCGCGGATTACACTGATGGCCTGATGCAGATGGATGCTGACGGTGCAGCAGTTCCCGCCATGGCGGAGACCTATGACATCAGCGAGGACGGCAAGACCTACACCTTCCACCTGCGCGATGCAAAGTGGTCCAACGGTGAGGCCGTGACCGCCGCCGACTTTGTGTTTGGTTGGCAGCGCGCCGTAGACCCCGCTACCGCTTCCGAGTATTCCTACATGCTGTCCGACATTGGTCAGGTGGTCAACGCCGCCGAGATCATTGCCGGTGAAAAGCCCGTTACCGACCTGGGCGTGACCGCAGTGGATGACAAGACCCTGGAGGTGCAGCTGAACGTTCCTGTCAGCTACTTCCTGAGCCTGATGTACTTCCCCACCTTCTACCCGGTGAACGAGGCCTTCTACAACACCTGTGCTGACACCTTTGGCACCAGCCCCGAAACGGTGCTGTCCAACGGTGCATTCGTGCTGACCGATTATCAGCCCGCCGCCACCGCCTTTGCAATGGAAAAGAACCCCGATTACTATGATGCGGATAAGATCGCTCTGGACGGTCTGGCCTATCAGGTCATCAAGGACAGCCAGCAGGCTCTGATGAGCTATCAGACCGGAACGCTGGATATCACCCTGCTGAACGGTGAGCAGGTCGATCAGGTCAAGGATGATCCCGAGTTTACCAGTGTGGGTGCCGGTTACCTGTGGTACATCAGCCCCAACATCGACGCTGTGCCTGATCTGGCAAACCTGAACCTGCGCAAGGCCATGACCTTTGCGCTGGATCGGGATGCCATTACCGGCGATGTGCTGAAGGATGGCTCCACCCCCGCATACACCGCTGTTCCCGCACAGTTTGCAACCGGCCCCGACGGCAGCGATTTCAGCGCTGACCAGACCAAGTTTGCAGATGACTGCGCTTATGACCCCGAGAAGGCCAAGGAGTTCTTTGAGACCGCCAAGGCTGAGCTGGGTAAGGATACCTTCACCTTTGATATGGTGGTGGATGCCGACGATGCACCCCAGAAGGTGGCTCAGGTCGTCAAGGAGCAGCTGGAGACCACGCTGGAGGGCCTGACCATCAACCTGACCGTGGAGCCCAAGAAGCAGCGCGTGCAGGATATGCAGGACGGCACCTTTGAGCTGGGCCTGACCCGCTGGGGCCCCGACTACGCTGACCCCATGACCTATCTGGGCATGTGGGTGACCGGCAACTCCAACAACTACGGTCTGTGGAGCGATGCCGACTACGATGCCATCATTGACGAGTGCACCACTGGTGATCTGTGCACCGACCCCGAGGGCCGCTGGGCTGCCCTGTATGAGGCAGAGCAGATCGTTCTGGAGCAGGCGGTCATCTTCCCCCTGTACGGCCAGTGCAACGCCGAGATGATCTCCTCTGCCGTCAAGGGTGTCGAGCATCACCCCTGCGCTCTGAACCGTGTGTACAAGAACACCACCAAGAGCGAGTAAACAACTGAATCGCTGAACAAGGCCGCACAGTGGCCCGCAAAGAGCCACTGTGCGCCTTTTTGGCATTGTGCCTGTCCGCGGCGGACGAACGACTGACCGCGAGATCCCGGAAGGAAAAGGGGGTCCACCCGACGTGAAAAAATATACGCTCAAGCGAATCCTGACCTCGCTGTTCACACTGCTGGCAATTTTGCTGGTGCTGTTTATCCTGATGCAGCTGATGCCCGGTTCGCCCTTCAATGATGAAAAGCTGACGCCCGATATGCGGGCTGCCCTGTACGCAAAGTACGGCCTGGATCAGCCCATCTACATCCAGTTCTTCCGCTATGTGGGCAATATGCTCCGCGGAGATCTTGGCGTGAGCTATAACATCTCCAAGAATACACCCATCTCCCAGCTCATCCAGAGCCGCCTGCCCATCTCCATTCAGGTGGGCGGCATGGCGGTGACGCTGGGTGCCGCTGTGGGCCTGGTGCTGGGCATCATTGCCGCACTCAAGCGGGATACCATTTTTGATACCATCGCCACCATCATCTCGGTCATCGGCGTGTCGGTGCCTTCCTATGTGTTCGCACTGGCCCTGAGCTATGCCTTTGGCTTCAAGCTCCGCTGGTTCCCGATGCTGTTCTCCGCCAAGGATGTCTTTGGCTCCAGCGTCCTGCCCAGCATCTCGCTTTCCATGTTCACCATGGCCTCCATTGCCCGCTTTACCCGCAGTGAGATGATCGAAGTCCTTGATTCCGATTACATGCTGCTGGTCGAGAGCAAGGGCATCTCCGGCCCGGCGCTGATCTTCCGCCATGCCCTGCGCAATGCCCTCATCCCCATCATCACGGTGCTGGCACCCCTGATCGTGGATCTGATGACCGGCTCGCTGGTGGTGGAAAAGATCTTCGCCATTCCCGGCGTGGGCAGCCTGCTGGTCACGGCCATCCAGTCCAACGATTACAACGTGGTCATTGGCCTGAGCTTTATTTACAGCGCCATGTACATTGGCATCATGCTGGTCGTTGACCTGCTCTACGGCATCATCGATCCGCGCATTCGTCTGGCAAAGGGGGAAGACTGATATGGCAGAAAAAGCGATCCGCCTGGGCGGCGAATCCACAGCGGATGCCATCGTCAGCGCGGTGGATTCCCTGTATCCCGAGCACACCTTTGAGGACAAGGAGTTTGCCCTCAAGCACAACGACGATGAGATCGCCGTGGATACCAACTTTGCGGCCCAGAGCTTCTGGAAGGATGCCATCCTCCGCTTCTTCGGCAAGAGGAGCGCCGTGCTGGGCCTGATCCTGATCGTCGTCATCGTGCTGCTGGCCGTTTTTGGCCCGGGCATGAACAGCTATACCTACTCCGGCCAGGATCTGAGCCAGAAGAACTTTGCTCCCCGTGTGCCGGGCATCGAGCGCCTCGGCATCCTGGACGGCAGCGAGAAGATGAGTACCACCACCGGCAGCAAGAGTGTCAACGCCTATGTGGAAAAGGGCAAGGACGATGTCTACTACTGGTTCGGCAGTGACCTGTACGGCCGCGATATCTGGACCCGCACCTGGGAGGGTGCCCGTGTCTCCCTGATCATCGCGGTGGCCGCCGCTGTCATCGATATGGTCATCGGCATGAGCTATGGTCTGATCTCCGGCTACTTTGGCGGCAGGGTGGATATGGTGATGCAGCGCTTCCTCGAGGTAGCCAACGGCATCCCCCGCCTGGTCATCGTTACGCTGCTGCTGCTGGTGCTGCAGCCCGGCATGGTCACCATCATCTTTGCCCTGATGCTGACCGAGTGGGTGGGCATGAGCCGCATCGCCC
>OGDE01001001.1_pt1 | contig 19890 bp, 15 predicted proteins | sample 1570321 | NCBI WGS metagenome assembly OGDE01 (sample SAMEA2581976, study PRJEB24529) | metagenome | biome: Human gut stool | place: China | collected 2011 | reverse complement strand
GCGCCCTGCGTCTGGGTGCCGAGACCGTGTACATCGTCTACCGCCGCGGCATGGCCGAGCTGCCTGCCCGTAAGGAGGAGGTCGAGCACGCTGAGGAAGAGGGCATCATCTTCAAGACCCTGTGCAACCCCGTGGAGATCCACGCCAACGACGAAGGCTTCGTCAAGTCCATCACCTGCATTGAGATGGAGCTGGGTGAGCCCGATGCTTCCGGCCGCCGCCGTCCCATTGAAAAGAAGGGCAGCGAGTTTGAGCTGGATGTGGATACCGTGATCATGAGCCTGGGCACCAGCCCCAACCCCCTGATCCGCTCCACCACTCCCGGCCTGGAGACCAACAAGCACGGCTGCATCGTCACCGAGGGTGACGAGGGCAAGACCAGCCGTGAGGGCGTGTACGCCGGCGGCGATGCCGTGACCGGTGCCGCCACCGTCATCAAGGCCATGGGTGCCGGTAAGGCAGCCGCCAAGGCCATGGACGAGTACATCCAGAATAAGTAAGGAACACTTCCCTTCTCCATAAAAAAACAGGTGCACCTGAACGGTGCACCTGTTTTTTGTGCATCACTATATTTTTAAGTCGTTATGAGGCCCTGTTCCAGACAGTACCAATAGATGCCATCCTCCATCACGGTACGGCAGTGTGCGGCAGCAGCCGCCTTCAACTTCTCAGAGGCATTGCCCATAGCCACACCGGTGCCCACAGCCCCAAACATCTCCAAATCGTTGTTGCCATCTCCGAACGCCATGCTATCGGCTTTGGAGATGCCATAGAACTCCAACACCTTTTCCACGGCAATCCCCTTGCCGCCGCTGGCCGGAATGATATCCACAGCCCGATTCCACCACGCCGCGATCTTTGCATGGGGTACATCCTTCAAAATAGCTGGGTACTCCTCTTCCCGGCCACCCATGAGCACCTGGAAAATTTCTCCCTTTGCCATCTCCTCAAAATCCTCAGCGATCTTCAACTCAACGCCGCCGATGGCAAAATACTCCGCCAGATCAGGGTCGGAGCCGTTAGCGGCCAGCCGGTCCTTGGTGGCCAACGCCATGGGCCGCCCCAACGCTTCGGCGTTCCGGATGAGGGTAGCAACCTCCTCCGTAGGGATGGTGTTCTTGAAAATATCCTGCTCTGGAGTGAAGCAGTAGGAGCCGTTGTAGGTCAGGAAAGCATCAAAGGACACCCCCTCAAACTTCGGCACCTCCATAGGAGCCCGCCCGGTGGCGATGCAGAGACGGATGCCGTTCTGGTGCAGCCGCCGCAAGGCTTCCAGCGTGCGGGGCCGGGCAGCACCCTTCAGCGGCACCAGTGTTCCATCCACATCAAAAAAGATGATCTTCGGTTTATTCATATGCCTTCCCTCCGGTTGCCGGACAGCCAGGGCTTATCCTATGGACTCCCAGCTGTTTTATGGGAAAATTATAGCACGAAGGGGGCGTTTTTTCAAATGTATCCCACTCTTTATGCATCCTGCCCAAAAAACAGAGCAATATTTTGTCACTCAAACCTGGCGGAATCTGATTGATTTTGACTGATATTTTGCTATAATAAGGGAGCAAGGCGGTCATAACCCGCCAATGTCAATCAAAATCAATCATATAAATCGAACAAGGGGGAATGTTCCCGATGCTGGCAGAAGAACGATTCAGCCTGATTCTGGATCTGCTGGCGCGGCAGCGCACCGCCACCGTGCAGGAGTTGTGCGAGGCGTTGAACGCAAGCGAATCCACCATCCGGCGCGACCTGAACGAGCTGGACAAGCAGGGCAAACTGAACAAGGTGCACGGCGGGGCCACCCTGCCGGACAGCCCCTTCCGCACCGACGAGCCCACCATGGCCGCCAAGGAAGAGCTGGCCGTCAGTCAGAAGCAGAGCATCGCCCAGGCGGCGGCAGAACTGATCCTGCCGGAGGATTTCATCTATCTGGATGCAGGCTCCAGCACGCTGGCTCTGGTACGGGCGCTGAACGGCCCGGCCCTGAATGCCAGCTACGTGACCAACGGCGTGGCCCACGCCCGCCTGCTGGCTCAGAAGGGCTGCCGGGTGTTCCTGCCCGGCGGGCTGCTGCGGCCCCAGACCGAGGCCATCATCGGGGCGGCTGCGCTCACTGCCATCCAACAGTACAATTTCACCAAAGCGTTCATGGGGGCCAACGGCGTGGCGCTGGATTCCGGCTTCACTACCCCAGACCCCGAGGAGGCCGCCGTCAAGGCTGCGGTCATCCGCCGGGCGCGGGAGACGTGGTTCCTGGTGGACGACACCAAATTCGCGCAGGTCTACCCCGCCGTCATCTGTGATCTGCACAGCGGTGCCATCCTGACGAACCGGTGCCCCAACCCCAAATACCGGCAATACACTCTGATAAAGGAGACCGAGGTATGATCTACACTGTAACGTTCAATCCTGCCATTGATTATGTCGTCCGTCTCGACAGGCCTCTTGAGGTGGGCGAGGTGAACCGCGCCGCCGGGGAGGACTGCGTGCTGGGCGGCAAGGGCATCAATGTTTCCGGCGTGCTCCGGGAGCTGGGCTGTAAGAGTGTGGCTCTGGGCTTTGTGGCCGGTGAGACCGGTGCCTGGCTGGAACGTGGTCTGGCCGCGCAGGGGCTCCGGACCGATTTCATCCATCTGGCCGAGGGCATGACCCGCATCAACGTCAAGATCAAGGCAGGCACCGAGACCGAGCTGAACGGCGCAGGCCCCAGCATCCCGGAAAGTGCCATGCAGCAGCTGGAAGCCCAGCTGGACACCCTGCAGCCTGACGACATCCTCATTCTGGCGGGCAGCATCCCCAAGAGCCTTTCCCAGAGCACCTACGAGCGGCTGCTGGCAGGGCTGGAGGGCCACGGCGTGCGGGCCGTGGTGGATGCCACCCAGGATCTGCTGGTCAACGTCCTCCCCTATCACCCCTTCCTGATCAAGCCCAACAATCACGAGCTGGGCGAGATCGTGGGCCGGGAGCTGAAAACGGACGCAGAGATCACCGCCGCTGCCCGCGCCCTGCAGGAAAAGGGTGCCCGGAACGTGCTGGTGAGCATGGCCGGAAACGGCGCTCTGCTGGTGGATGAGCACGGCGAGGTGCACCGCATCGGCTGCCCCAAGGGCAAGGTCGTGAACAGCGTGGGCGCAGGCGACAGCATGGTGGCCGGTTTTGTGGCAGGTTATCTGCAAAGCGGCAGCTATGAGCAGGCCCTCCGGCTGGGCACCGCCTGCGGCAGTGCCACCGCGTTCAGCCTTGGGCTGGCAACGAAAGAAAAAATCGCCGAACTGTTTGGTCAAATTTAAGGCAGCTCACCCTCTCCGTCATTGCTCTCCCAGATTCAGCTTCTGCTGACCTTGGAGATGCGTTGGCTCCCCCTTTGGGGGAGCTGGCAAAGCCATCAGGCTTTGACTGAGAGGGCTGCAGATAGAGAAAAAGGAGAACCCTTATGCGCATTACGGAATTATTCACCGCAAAGTCCATCGAGTTGGATTCCGCGGCCTCCAACCGGGACGAGATCCTCTCCCGGCTGGTAGAGCTGCAGGCCACCCACGGCAACATCACCGACACAGAAGCCTACAAGAAGGCTCTCTACGCCCGGGAGGATGAGGCCTCCACTTATGTGGACAACGGCATCACCGTCCCCCACGCCAAGACGAATGTGGTCACCCGGCCCAGCCTGGCCGCCCTGCGTCTGAGCACCCCGGTGCAGTACAACACCGAAGATGACGGCAAGACCGACCTGCTCTTTGCCATTGCAGCCCCAGAAAACGGCAGCCTGCATGTGGATATGCTGGCCCGCATGATGCAGATGCTGATGAACGAGGACTTTGTGGAAAAGCTGAAGGCCGCCAGGACCCCCGCCGAATTCCTTGCCCTCATCGACGCACAGGAGGAGGCCCAGTTCGGTGAGGAGAGCTTCACCCAGCAGGCCATCCCCCAGAGCGGCTACCGCATTCTGGCCGTGACCGCCTGCCCCAACGGCATTGCCCACACCTACATGGCCGCCGAGGCGCTGGCCAAGGCCGGTGACAAGCTGGGCCTGCCCACAAAGGTGGAGACCAACGGCTCCGATGGTGCCAAGAACGTGCTGACCCGCGCCGAGATCGCAGCCTGTGACGGCATCATCGTGGCTGCAGACAAAAATGTGGAGACCGCCCGCTTTGACGGCAAGCCCGTGCTGTTTGCCCGGGTGGATGACGGCATCCACAAGCCCGAGGAACTGCTGAAAAAGGTGGCCCACGGCGAAATTCCTGTTTACCACGCCAAGGGCGGTGCCACCGCTGCCGAGGAGGAGACCTCCGGCGACAGCTTTGGCCGCAAGGTGTACAAGGATCTGATGAACGGCGTGTCTCACATGCTGCCCTTTGTGGTGGGCGGCGGCATTATGATCGCGCTGGCCTTCCTGCTGGACGATTACACCATCGACCCCTCCAACTTCGGCATGAACACCCCCATCGCCGCCTTCTTCAAGACGGTGGGCAGCGCCGCCTTTGGCTACATGCTTCCCATTCTGGCAGGCTTCATCGCCATGTCCATCGCCGACCGTCCCGGCCTGGCCGTGGGCTTTGCGGGCGGCGTGCTGGCCATGAACGGCACCAACTTTGCAGGCCTTGCCAATGGTGAGACCACCGGCATCTCCGGCGGCTTCCTGGCCGCTCTGCTGGCCGGTTTCGTGGCCGGTTATGTGGTCGAGTTCCTGAAAAAGATCACCGAAAAGCTCCCCGCCAGCCTGAACGGCATCCGCCCCATGCTGATCTACCCGCTGGGCGGCATCCTCATCATCGGTGCCGTGATGTGCGGCATCAACCCGGTCATGGGCATGATCAACACCGCCATGACCAACTGTCTCAACGCCATGGGCGGCACCTCCAAGGTCCTGCTGGGTGCCATCGTTGCCGGTATGATGAGCATTGACATGGGCGGCCCCTTCAACAAGGCTGCCTATGTCTTTGGCACTGCCGCACTGGCCTCCGGCAACTACGAGGTCATGGCTGCTGTCATGGTGGGCGGCATGGTTCCTCCCATCGCAATCGCCCTCTCCACCACCTTCTGCCCCAGGAAGTGGACCCCTGACGAGCGCCGCAACGGCATCGTGAACTACGTCATGGGCCTGTGCTTCGTCACCGAGGGTGCCATCCCCTACGCCGCCGCCGACCCGCTGCGCGTCCTGCCCAGCTGTGTGGCCGGTGCCGCGCTGGCCGGTGCCCTCTCCATGACCTTTGGCTGCGCCCTGCGCGCTCCCCACGGCGGCATCTTCGTGTTCCCCGTGGTCGATCATGCCCTGCTCTACTGCGTGGCTCTGGCCGCTGGCAGCGTGGTGGGTGCCGTGATCCTGAGCCTGCTCAAGAAGAACCGCACCGACGCGGCCTGATCTGCCATTCTCCTTCTTCCTTTACCATATAAAAAGGGCCCGTCTGCGCGCACCAAAATGCGGCAGACGGGTCCTTTCGTGTTTATCCCTTGATGATCCGGAGCAGGGTCTTGTCCAGCTGGATGGTGCGGTTCCAGGGGTTCAGGATGATGCCCTGGATCTCCGGCACCTGCAGTGCGGCATCCAACAGCTTTTCAATCTCCACCAGAAAGGTGGACTGCACCGCTTCCGCGCCCTTCATCTCCTCTTCAAAGCTGGTAAAGGCATACCACCAGCTGGCCCCATCGGCCGTGCGGAGGGCCCGCAGCTGCATCTGCTCACTGGCCGGGTTCGGCTCCACCGCCACCACGACCTGTCCGTTTTCCCGCATCCGCCGCCGGATCACGGTCAGGGTATGCGCCAGCTGCTCCTGTGTGGGCTCCTGCTGTAACTGGCAGACTGCCTGTTCGATCTTTTCGTTGCCGTTCAGGCCCTCGTCCTTCTTCTGCGCCATAAGCTCTCCCATTCTTTTCATTGTATTTTATGCTTGTATTATATCCGGACTTTACGAAAAATGGAAGCGCTGGCCAGAGATTCTTTCTTTTTTCGTCTGCTTTCGGGTGTTTTTTCAAAAATCAGTAGCCCCCGCCCCGAAAAAGTGTTACAATATTTTCGTCTGGTATCATTTCAGAAACGACAGGACGCGCCGCTTTTCCGTGAGCCGTTTTGTCGGAATGGGAGAGATAAGGTAATGAAACGAATCCTTCGTTCTGCCGCCAGTCTGCTGCTGTGCGCCGCCGTGGCGCTGGGCGGCACTGCCTGCGGCCGAAGCAAGCTGCCCACCACCATCACGATCTGGACCTATTACAACGGCGATCAGCTGGAATGCTTCAACCAGCTGGTGGAGCAGTTCAACTCCACCGTGGGCAAAGAGAAGAACATCCGGGTCGAAAGCTCCAGTCAGGGCAGCGTGAACGACCTGGAGACCAGCGTGCTGGCCGCCGCCGAGGGCAAGGTGGGTGCCGAGAAGCTCCCCAACATCGTCTCCTCTTACGCGGACACCGCCTTTACGCTGGATCAGATGGGCCTTGCCGTTGACCTGAGCCCCTACCTGACCGAAAAAGAGAAGTCTGCCTATATCGCCGGGTTTCTCGAAGAGGGCGACCTGATGAACAACGGGGAGCTCAAGGTCTTTCCCATAGCAAAGTCCACCGAGCTGCTCTACCTGAACACCACCGATTTTGCCCCCTTTGCCGAGGCCACGGGCGTGACCTATGCGGATCTTTCCACTGTGGAGGGGCTGAACGAGGCCGCACACAAATACTACGACTGGACCGATGCCCAGACGGCTGCGCCCAACGACGGCAAGGCCCTGTATGGCCGCGACGCGCTGACCAATTACCTGCTCTGCGGCGCACAGGAACTGGGTACGACCATCTTTGATGCCGAGAACGGCGTGATGACCCTGCACTTTGACAAGCCGACCCTCCGCAGGCTGTGGGATAACTACTATGTCCCCTACATCAAGGGCTGGTGCAGTGCCAGCGGCAAGTTCCGCAGCGACGATATCAAGACCGGCAGCCTGCTGGCCTATGTCGGTTCCTCCTCCAGCGCTTCCTTCTTCCCCACCCAGGTGCTGACCAGCGACACCGAGAGCCACGGCATCCAGATGGCCGCGCTGCCCTGCCCCAGCTTTGCAGGCTGTGAGCCGGTGGCCGTCCAGCAGGGGGCCGGCATGGTAGTCATCCCGGGCACCGAGGACGAGATCAGCGCCTGCGTTGCCTTCCTGAAATGGTTCACCCAGCCAGAAAACAACCTGCAGTTCTCGGTGCAGTCCGGCTATATGCCCGTGACCTATGCCGCCAACAGCATATCCGCCCTTGAGAACAGCGGCCTGACGGTCTCCGAGCGCATCCACAAGGTGCTGAGCCTGTCCATTGATGCCATCGATCGCAGCAAGCTCTACACCACCCATGCCTTCCCGGCTGCCCTGAGCGCCCGCAATACCCTGCAGTACGCGCTGGAGGACCGTGTCACTGCCGACCGTGCCACGGTGCTGGAGCGGCTGGCTGCCGGGCAGACCCCCGAGGAAGCCGAAGCCGAGTTCCTGACCGATGCCTATTTTGATGCCTGGTACGACCAGACGCTGGCCGCTCTCAGCGCCTTTGCGGGCTGAGATGCCCTTGGAACAACCACAAAAGGAGAGACCCTCAGATGCAGAACCGCAAGCCGCACAGTCAGAAGGCCCCTCAGACGGGCCATTCTATCTTCGGCACCATCCTTTTCTCCCTGCTGGCTGTGCTGGCGGTGGAGATCCTGCTGCTGACCTTTTCCGTCCACGCCACCCGGCTTGGCCCCCGGCTGAACCAGAACGCCGAGGATATCCTTGCCATGCAGGTGGACAACCGCAGCCGGTATCTTCAGTCCATCTTCCACGATGCACAGGAGCTGACCAGCCTTTCCGATACCATCAATGGCCTGACCCAACAGCTTCTGGACGAGGGAAAAATCAGCCTGAGCACGCTGGACAGCAGCAGCGACGCGGCCTATCCCCTGCTGGAAGCCGCCGCGCCGGAGCTCATCAGCACCCTGCGCATCAAGTCGGTGACCGGCGTGTTTCTTATCCTGAACACCCATGATCTGGATAAGCAGAAGCAGGACAGTCGGCTGCCCGCCATCTACCTGCGGGATCTCGACCCGGATGCCGCTCCCTCCCAGCGCAACGCCGACCTGACCTTTGTGCGGGCACCGGCCCAGCTGGTGCAGTCCCTCTCCATTGCCACGGACAACAGCTGGTCCCCCACCATCCGCTACCGGGCACTGGGAAACCGCGGCTTCCTTTATCCCCCTTTCCAGGCCGCCTATAAAGACGGTGCCAGCCTTGCCGCCTCCGATTATGGCCACTGGACCTCACAATCCTATCTGGTGCCCGGGGACACCCACGAGGCCATTGCCTACAGCCAGCCCCTGATCCTGCCGGACGGCACCGTTTACGGCGTGATCGGCGTGGAGCTGCTGGCCGACTACCTGTGGGAGAACCTGCCCTGCTCTGAGCTGCAGAACAGCGGCACCTATTTCCTTGCCGTGACCGATACGGAGGAACTCTCTGCCGCTGAACTGCAGCTGCGTCCGGTGCTCCGTTCCCACTGCGACGGGCAGCCGGGTTCTGCGGACGAAAGCCTTACGCTGCGCCTCCACAGTGCCCAGACCCGCCGCTACCTCTTCAGCGATGCCCTCTACATTGCCTCGGTCTCCCCCTTGAACCTCTACAGCCGGAATGCCCCTTTCTCAGGCAAGCACTGGCTTCTCGTGGGCTCCGTTCCCGCAGGGCAGCTCTTTGCTTTCGCCCAGCGGCTGCAGCAGCTGTTCTCCTTCATCATTCTGATCACGCTGGCCGTTGGCTTTGTTTGCAGCTGGCTGATCAGCAGGCGGCTGGCCCGGCCCGTTGCCAAGCTCTCGGCTGAGGTAGCCGCTGCCGAGGCGGATTCCTCCGCCATCCCGCATCTGTCCACCACCGGCATCAGGGAGCTGGATCAGTTTTCCTCTGCCTTTACCCAGCTGAGCAAGGACGTGCTGGACTCCTCTACCCGCTTTTTGCGCATTATGAAATTGGCCAGTGCGGAGCTGGGCGGCTATGAGCTGCGCGATGACAGTGTTTATGTGACCGACAATTTCTTCTCCATGCTGGGCCTTGCACAGGAGCAGCCCGATCCGCTCACGCCAAAGGCTTTCCGCGCCCTGATGGGCACACTGGAGCAGCGGTGGTTCTACCGCCTGTCCCCGGCCAACAACAAGGTCTTTGCCATCCCACAGCCCGACGGCAGCATCCACTACATCACCCTGCGCATCACCCATATCCTGGGCGAAAACGCCTCCGAGGTGGGTCTGGCTGAGGATATGACCACCACGGTGCTGGAGCAGCAGCGCATTGAGCACGAGCGCGATTACGATACCCTGACCGGCCTGTACCGCCGCCGTGCCTTTGACCGCGCCTGTGACGCGCTGTTCCAGCAGCCCGAAAAGCTGGGCTGTGCCGCCCTGCTGATGATGGATCTGGACAACCTCAAGCAGATCAACGACACCTACGGCCACGACTGGGGCGACCAGTACATCCGCCAGACCGGCCAGTGCTTTGCGGCCAATACGCCCGCCAACACCATCTGCTCCCGCCTTTCGGGCGATGAGTTCCTGATCTTCTTCTATGGCTACCAGGATCAGGCACAGCTCCGCGCCCAGCTGGAGCTGCTGAGTGCCGCCCTGCAGCGCAGCGTGTCCATCCTGCCCAACGGCAAGCAGCTGCACATCAGCATCTCGGGCGGCATTGCCTGGTACCCCACGGACGGCCACGACCTGCTCACCCTGAAAAAATATGCCGACTTTGCCATGTATCAGGTCAAGCATTCCCACAAGGGCCGCATGTGTGATTTTGATATCGGCAGCTACCATCAGGAGGCATACGCCGCCCAGACCCAGCAGGACTTTGAGCTCCTGCTGCAGGAGGAGCTGGTGTCCTACCACTTCCAGCCCATCTACTCTGCCCGCAGCGGCCGGGTCGCAGCCTACGAGACCCTCATGCGGGTCGATCTGCCCACCCTGCACTCCCCCGCTCAGGTCATGCAGCTGGCCCATGAGACGGGCCGCCTGTATGAGATCGAACGGATCACTGTGTTCCATTCCAGCGCGATCTTCCAGCGCATGCAGGCACAGGGCCTGTTCCAAAGCGATGCCCTGCTCTTCATCAACTCCATCGCCAATGTCAGCCTGACGAATGAGGATGTGGAGGAATATGCTCAGCGCTACCCCGAGCTGCTCAAGCGGCTGGTGGTGGAGATCACCGAACAGGAGGATCTGGACCGCGCATGTCTGGAGCGGAAGCGGAACGTTCCGGGCTTCTCCGGCTCCTTTGCGCTGGATGACTACGGCAGCGGCTACAGCAACGAATTGAACCTGCTGGAGCTCTCGCCCCGGTACATCAAGATCGACATTTCCATTGTGTGCGGGATCGATACCGACCGTGATAAGCAGCAGATCGTCTCCAACATTGTGGCTTACGCCCACGCCCGCAGTATGCAACTCATCGCCGAGGGCATTGAGACTGAGGCCCAGCTGCGCACCGTCATCGGTCTGGGCGTGGACCTGCTGCAGGGCTACTACCTCAGCCGCCCCGCCGCAGTGCCCGCCCCCATTGCACCGGTAGCGCAGGCGGTGATCGACCAGCTTGAACACCAGCGGTTTGATCCCCTCGGTTTATGATCTTTCCGGCTCCCCTGTGGGGGAGCCTTTTGTGACCTCATTCAGAGAAAGGAGACACGATGAACCACGAATCCAGTTCCGCTCTCCCCGCCGCCATCCGGGTGCGGGGCGCGCGGGTGCACAACCTGAAGAACATCGACGTAGATGTGCCGCTCCACAAGATCGTCGGCATTGCGGGCGTGTCCGGTTCCGGCAAGTCCTCGCTGGCGCTGGGTGTCCTCTACGCCGAGGGCTCCCGCCGCTATCTGGAGGCCCTTTCCACCTACACCCGCCGCCGGATGACCCAGGCCGAAAAGGCGCAGGTGGACGAGATCCGCTATGTTCCCGCCGCACTGGCCCTCCACCAGCGGCCCGGCGTGCCCGGAATGCGCTCCACCTTTGGCACCATGACCGAGCTTTTGAACAGCCTGCGGCTGATGTTCTCCCGGCTCTCCCACTACCCCTGCCCCGCCTGCGGCTGCATGGTGCCGCCCAGCCTGAACATTGCGGCCGAGATCCCGCTCTACTGCCCCCGGTGCGGCGCGCAGGTGCCGGTGCTGGGCGCGGAGCAGTTCGCCTTTAACAGCACCGGAGCCTGCCCAGACTGCGAGGGCACCGGCATCGTGCGGGTGGTGGACGAATCCACTCTGGTGCCGGACGAGAGCCTTTCCATCAACGAGGGCGCGGTGCTGCCCTGGCAGACCCTGATGTGGTCGCTGATGAAGGAGATCGCCGAAAAGATGGGCGTGCGCACCAACGTACCTTTCCGGGAGCTGACCCCGGAAGAGCGCGACATGGTGTTCCACGGCCCCGCCAAAAAGGTGCACCTGCTCTACCAGAACAGCAAGACCGGCGCGGCGGGTGAAATGGATTTCACCTACTTCAACGCCGTTTATACCGTAGAGAACGCTCTTGCCAAGGTGACGGATGAAAAGGGCATGAAGCGGGTGGAACGGTTCCTGAAGCAGGGCCCCTGCCCCGCGTGCGGCGGCTCCCGCCTGAACGCCGCGGCCCGGGCTCCCCGGCTGCGGGGCATCGGGCTGGCCGATGCCTGCCGCATGACGCTGGACACGCTGGTACATTGGGTGGAGGGGGTACCCGCCTCCCTGCCCGTGGAGATGCGCCCCATGGCTGAGAGCATCTGCGAGTCCTTTCAGGCCACCGCCGCCCGCCTGCTGGATCTGGGGCTGGGCTACCTCTCCCTTGACCGGGAGGCCGCCACCCTTTCCACAGGGGAGCGCCAGCGGGTGCAGCTGGCCCGCTCGGTGCGCAACCGCACCACCGGCGTGCTCTATGTGCTGGACGAGCCATCCATCGGCCTGCACCCCTCCAACATCGAGGGCCTGCGGGGCGTGATGCATGACCTGATCGCGGACGGCAACTCCATCGTGCTGGTGGATCACGACACCGAGATCCTGCGGGATGCCGACTGGCTCATTGAGATGGGTCTCGGTGCCGGTGAAAACGGCGGCACCATCCTGACACAGGGCACTGTGGAGCAGGTGGCCCAAAGCCCGGCCTCCCGCATCGGGCCCTTCCTTGCCGACCTGCACACCCTCTCAGCCCGCACCCGCACCCCGGAAGCGGAGCTCTTTGCGCTGGGCACCATCACCCTGCGCACCCGGGCCGTCCACACCGTCAAGCCATTGGAAGTCCGGCTGCCCAAGGGGCGGCTCATCGCGGTGACCGGCGTGTCCGGTTCCGGCAAGACCACGCTGGTGCTGGAAAGCCTGATCCCCGCACTGGAGGCCGCCGCCAAGGGCGAAGCTCTGCCCGCCCATGTGGAAAGCATCACTGCACCGGGCATTGCGCAGGTCAAGCTCATTGACGCAACGCCCATCGGCATCAATGTGCGGTCCACAGTGGCCACCTATGCCAATGTCCACGATGAGCTGCGCAAGATCTACGCCCGCTCCCCCCTTGCCAGGGAGAAGGGCTACAAGGCGGGTGATTTTTCCTACAACACGGGCCGCCTGCGCTGCCCCGGCTGCGACGGCACCGGCACCATCAGCCTGGACATCCAGTTCCTGCCGGATGTGGAGATCGCCTGCCCGGATTGCGGCGGCTCCCGTTACCAGAAGGATGCCGCCGCCCTCTACCGCATCCGGAAGGACGGCACCCAGGCCGAGAGCCTGCCCCGCCTGATGGAGATGAGCGTGGACGAAGCCCTTGCCGCCTGTGCCGACCTCAAGCTGGTGGCCAGCCGGCTGCAGACCCTTTCCAGCCTGGGGCTGGGCTACCTGACTCTGGGCGAAGCCACGCCCAGCCTTTCGGGCGGGGAGGCCCAGCGGCTCAAGCTCGCCAGCGAGATGGGCAAAGGGCAGGCCGACACCGTGTTTGTATTCGACGAGCCCACCATCGGCCTGCACCCGCTGGATGTGCGCACTCTGCTGGGCGTGTTCCAGCGTCTCATTGACAGCGGGGCCACTGTGGTGGTCATTGAGCACGATTTGGATGTGATCCGAAACGCCGACTATCTCGTGGACCTTGGCCCCGGCGGCGGCGAGAGCGGCGGACGCATCGTGGCCTGCGGCACACCGGAGCAGGTGGCCGCCGATCCCGCCAGCATCACCGGAAAATATCTGCACCTGTAACCAAAAGAGGGACCCCGCCCAACGGCGAGGTCCCTCTGACATTTTATGACAAATTTTAGGTATCCTGCAGCTCCCCGCGGCTGGCGGCCTTGAGGTAGGCAAAGATAAAGCCGTCCAGATCACCATCCATCACGGCATCGACATTGCCGGTCTCGTAGTTGGTGCGGTGATCCTTGACCATGGTGTAGGGCATGAACACATAGCTGCGGATTTGGTGGCCCCATGCGATCTCGTTCTGTACGCCCTTGATGTCGTCGATCTTATCCATGTGCTGCTGCTTGGCGATCTGGTAGAGCTTGGCTTTCAGCATTTCCATAGCGTAGTCGCGGTTCTGGAACTGGCTACGCTGGGTCTGGCAGTTGACCACGATGCCGGTGGGCTTGTGGATCAGACGGACAGCAGAGGAAGTCTTATTGATGTGCTGGCCGCCGGCGCCGGAGGAGCGGTACACCTGCATCTCGATATCCTCGGGGCGGATGTTTACCTGAATGGTGTTGTCCAGCTCGGGCATGACCTCCAGAGAGGCAAAGCTGGTCTGGCGGCGGGCGTTGGCGTCAAAGGGAGAGACACGCACCAGACGGTGCACGCCGTTCTCGCTCTTGAGCAGACCGTAGGCGTTTGCGCCCTTGACCATCATGGAAGCGCTCTTCAGACCGGCCTCGTCGCCGTCCTGATAATCCAGCACCTCCACGGTCATGCCATGTGCCTGTGCCCACTTATTATACATACGATACAGCATCTCGGCCCAGTCCTGTGCCTCGGTGCCGCCGGTGCCTGCGTGGAAGGTAAGGATGGCGTTGCTGTGGTCGTACTCGCCGTTCAGCATGGTCATCAGCTGCAGTTCGTCAATGGATTTCTCCACGCCGTTCACAGCTTCTTCGCCTTCTGCTGCCAGAGAGGGATCATTTTCTTCCTCAATCATTTCCAGCAGGGTCTGGGCTTCCTCGTACTGGGTGGAAAGTTTGCCGAAGCGCTCCAGCTTATTTTTCACTTCGCCCATCTCGCCGATGACTTTCTGGCTTTTTTCCTGGTCATCATAAAAACCGGGCATCGTCATCTGGTGTTCCAGCTCTGCCAGGCGCTTTTCGCTCGCTTCAATGGAAAGGGCATCGCGCAGGTCGTTTACCGCAGTTTCCAGCCCGCCGAGCTTAAATTTCAATTCGTCAATGGTGATCATATTTGCTACCCCTTGGTCAATCATTAAAAATAAAGATACGCATAAATCAAGATGCTATCAGTATAACGCAAATCTTATTTCTTGTAAAGAGGTATAAAACACACGGCATGATCTGCACGTTACAGGCGTGCAGATTAAAATCGGCTTCTACTTTTTTTGATACACACCAGCTATCGGCAGGCCAAAATCTGCAAATATTCTGCAAAAATCCGCTTTCTGCCCGCTTATTCACGAAAAGTTCTTTGCTTTCCATGGACATATGGTGTATAATATGGCTAAATTATTTCGTTTGCGCCTTTTTGGCCGCAGCGGAACAAGATGGATGGGCAGGATAACACTCCCCGTCCTGAAAATTCGGAGGACCACACATGGCTGATTACAAGGGCAATACCTGCCCCGTATGCAAACAAAAATTCAAAGAAGCAGATGATATCGTTGTCTGCCCGGACTGCGGCACACCGTACCACCGCGAATGCTGGAAAAAGGTCGGTGTCTGCGTGCATCAGGCAGACCACGCCGCCGGGTTTGAATGGACCCCGGACAACGTGATTTCCGACCGGCCGGATGATATCGTCTGCCCCAACTGCGGCACCCATAACCCGCTGGGCGCAAAATACTGCAACCACTGCGGCGTTTCGCTGCCGGACCACCCGGATAACGTGCAGTACCAGCAGGATCACCCCGCCCCCGGCGGCAACGGCCCGGTGTACGCCAACGGCAGCTACCAGGCCGGCGGCGCCCCGCAGTATCGCCAGGCACCGCGCCAAGAACAGGCACCCGACCAGGAGTTTTTCAGTGCAGGCAGCATGGGGCCGGATGGCTTTACCTGCAAGGAAGTCGGCCCCGATGACCCGATTGACGGCATCAAGGCGCGGGACTGGGCCAGCTATGTTGGGCCGTCCAGCATTTATTATATGATGCAGTTCTTCCGCATGCAAGAAACCCGGCGCAAAGCAGTCATCTCGTTCTCCGCCTTTTTCCTTGGGCCTTTCTATTTCTTCTACCGCAAAATGTGGAAGCAGGGTGTTCTTTTTGCGCTGCTGGATTTTATTGTGACGCTGCCCTCCCTGCTGTACCTGATGGCGGTATCCGGTGCGGAGTGGATGGTGGGTATGCCGTTTTTGCGGCTAATTCCCACGGCCATGCAGGTATGCTATGTGCTGAACTTTATCCAGATGGTTATTCGCGGCCTGTTTGCTGTGTACTGGTATAAAAAAGAAAGCGAACGCCGCATTCACCGCGTTTATGACCGCTGCCCCGAAGGCCCGCAACGCAGCGATGCCCTGGCCGCAACCGGCGGCACCAGTTGGGCAGCCGTTTTTATCTACCTTGGTGTTTACATCGCAGCCGGGGTTCTGGGATCTTTCCTGATGGGACCGGACCTGAATGCCGTAATCCGGTTTTTGACGATGTAAAAATATGAAGAAGTAAGGATAACCGATATTTCAGGAGGAAAATGTATGAAAACAGCATTGGTCATTATGGCAGCCGGCATCGGCTCCCGCTTTGGCGGCGGCATCAAGCAGCTGGCCGCTGTCGGCCCCAACGGCGAGATCATCATGGATTACTCCATCCATGATGCCATCGAAGCCGGGTTTGACAAGATTGTCTTTATCATCCGCCACGACATTGAGGAGGCTTTCAAGGAAGCCATCGGCAACCGCATTGAAAAGACCTGTGCCGACCTGGGCGTTGAGATTGCCTATGCTTTCCAGGAGAAGGACGCCATCCCCGCCGGGTACGAAGTTCCCGCTGAGCGCAGCAAGCCCTGGGGCACCGGCCAGGCAGTTCTTGCCTGCAAGAATGTCATCAAGGAGCCGTTCGCCGTTATCAATGCTGACGACTACTATGGCAAGGAAGCTTTTGTCCAGATTCACAACTTCCTGCAGGGCTACACCCCGGACAAACCGAACGCCCTGTCCATGGCCGGCTTTGTTTTGAAGAACACCCTGAGCGACAACGGCGCTGTGACCCGCGGTGTCTGCCAGATGAACGCCGAAGGCTACCTGACCGATGTTGTGGAGACTTCCGGCATTGAAAAGACCGCTGACGGCGCTGCCGTTGAGGGCAAGGCCATTGACCCGGAGAGCCTGGTTTCGATGAATTTCTGGGGCCTGACACCGGAGTTCGTGAAGGTGCTGGAGGACGGTTTTGTGGAGTTCTTTGAGAAGAGCGTTCCCGCCAACCCGCTGAAGGCCGAGTACCTGCTGCCCATCTATATTGGCGAGCTGCTGGAAAAGAATGCCGTGACCGTTCAGGTGCTGCCCACCCATGACAAGTGGTTCGGCGTTACCTATAAAGAGGACAAGCAGACCGTGATTGACAGCTTTGCCAAGCTGGTGGCCGATGGCGTTTACCAGAAAAACCTGTTCAGCGACCTGAAGCACTGAGCCCGCCCGTTGCAAACCGAATGAAATAAATCAAAGGGGTGAATCCCGGAGCCAGAGAATGTGCGAACCGCACAGAAATCTTTCCGCGGGTTCACCCCTTTTGATTGAAAACTACAAAAGCATGGGATTTTGCACCATGGAAAGTGAGGGTAAAATGCGGTATCGTAAATGTAGGAGGGATGTACAGATGCCGAAACAAAACATCGAAGCCGTGAACATTTCCGCAATGACTGCCGAACAGCGTGATGCCGCACTTGCCCTGGATGTGGAGCGCCTGCTGCGCTTTGGCCGCAAACACAAGCTCATCAAGGAGCTGGATGCCATTGTAGCCCGCAACACCCTGCTGGATCTGCTGGGTCTGGCCCAGCCCAGCGAGGAAAATGTGCCCAAAGAGGATTTTGACACCCCCGCTGCCCTGCTGGACGAGATGGTGGAGCTTGCCGCCGCCAAGGGCCTGTTTGACGGCAGTGTGCCGCAGTACCGCATCAACTTTGAAACCCGCATGATGGGTGCCCTGATGCCGCGCGAAAGCGAAGTCTGCCGCAAGTTCCGCAAACTGTATGCCAAGGGCGGCCCCAAAGCTGCCACGGACTGGTTCTATGATCTGTGCGTTGTGTCCAACTACATCCGCACGGCGCAAATTGCCAAGAACATCCAGTGGAACACGGCCACCCCTTACGGTGAGCTGGAAATTACCATCAACCTGACCAAACCGGAAAAAGACCCCAAAGTGATTGCCATGGAGCGGCTGCAGCCCGCTGCCAGCTACCCCAAGTGCATGCTGTGCAAGGAGAATATCGGCTATGCGGGGCGCATCAACTTCCCTGCCCGCCAGACCCATCGCATTGTGCCCATAAACCTGGCCGGTGAAACGTTCTATCTGCAATACAGCCCCTATGCCTATTTTCATGAGCACTGCATCATGCTGAACGACAGCCACAAGCCCATGGAGATGGACCGCCATACCCTGGCTGAAATTTTTGACTTTGTGGCACAGTTCCCCCATTACACCTGCGGTTCCAACGCTGACCTGCCTATTGTAGGCGGCAGCATCCTGAGCCACAGCCATTTCCAGGGCGGGCGCTATGTCTTCCCCATGCAGAAAGCGCATATCGCCGTACCGCTGCGCAACGCGCGCTACACCGGCGTGAAAGCCGGTATCGTCAACTGGCCGGTTTCCACCGTGCGCCTGGTGGGCCGCAGTTCCCAGGAAGTGCAGAATGCCGCGGACGACATCCTGCGCACCTGGCGTGATTACAGCGATACCAGCGTAGATATCATCGCCCACACCGGCGATACCCCGCACAACACCGTCACCCCCATTCTGCACTATGATGAGAATGACGGCTACATTCTGGACCTGGCGCTGCGCAACAACCGCACCACCGAACAGTATCCGGACGGCATCTTCCACCCGCACAAGGAATACCACAACATCAAAAAAGAGAATATCGGCCTGATTGAGGTAATGGGCCTGGCCATCCTGCCCGCCCGCCTGAAAGATCAGAGCGCCGCCATTGTCGATATCCTGACCGGTTCCGCCCCCAACACCAGCCGCGAAGCTGGCAGCCCGCTGGCTGTACACGCTGACTGGATCGATGGTCTGATCAAAAAGTACGGCACCGGCCTGAAGCGTGAAAAAGCCGAGGCTGTTCTGCGGGATGAGATCGGTATTGTGTTCAGCCATGTGCTTGAAAACGCCGGTGTCTTCAAGCAGGATGCCGCCGGGCAGGCAGCTTTCCTGAAATTTATGGAAAGCGTTGGTTACCGTAAGGCATAAAATGCGCGTTCCCGCCAAAAGCGGCAAAATATTTTTGATATCCTGCAAAATACACCTTGACAAAAGGCGATTCTGCTTGATATAATAAGTTGCTGTGTCAAGCAAGACACACATCCTTGCCCTTGCGTAAAGGCAAGGGCCTAAAGTCCAAAAGGAGGTGCACAGAAAATGGCTAAGTATGAAACCATGTTGGTTACCAGTTCTGCTCTGGATGAGGAGGCTTCCGCTGCCCTGATCGGCAAGTTCAAGTCCCTGATCGAAGCAAACGGTACGATCGATTCTGTCGATGATTGGGGCAAGCGTCGTCTCGCCTACCCCATCGAAGACGAAACCGAGGGCGTTTATACCGTGATCAAGTTCACCAGCGAGCCGGATTTCCCCGCAGAGCTGGATCGTAACTACCGTATCACCGAAGGCGTTCTCCGCAGCATTATCGTTGCCGAGGAAGCCTGATTGAGCGCCACGCACCCTGGTGTGCGTGTTGGGAAGGAGTAACTGAATTATGCTGAATGTGGTTGTTCTTATGGGCCGCCTTGTTGCGGACCCGCAGCTGCGCCAAACGACGACCGGCAAAAACGTGGCTTCGTTCCGCGTTGCCTGTGACCGTGGGCGCCGCGATGCCAATGGCCAGAACCAGGCCGACTTCTTTGATGTTGTTGCCTGGGACCGCTCCGCTGAGTTTGTCTGCCGTTATTTCCAGAAAGGTTCCATGATTGCCATTGATGGCCGTCTGCAGAGCCGTAACTATCAGGATAAGAGCGGCAACAACCGCACTGCGATCGAGATCGTGGCCAGTAACATTAATTTTGTTACGCCCAAATCCCAGAATCCCGCTGCTGGTATGGGCGCGCCGATGGCGTCCGCTCCGATTCCTGCAGCACCGGCTGATTATTCCCGTCCCGCAGCGCAGCCCGCTGCTCCCGCCTATTCGGCTGGCAGCAACGATGACTTTGCACTGATTGAGGACGAGGGCGATTTGCCGTTCTGAATCGATTATACCAATTTTACAAGGAGGTAACCGGATCATGGCTATGGATCGTTCTTCTCGTCCGATGCATCGCGGCCGCAAAAAGGTTTGCAGCTTCTGCGTTGATCGCATCGACCGCATTGATTACAAGGATCTGCCCCGCCTGCGCAAATACGTCAGCGAGCGTTCCAAAATCATTCCCCGCCGCGTCACCGGCACTTGCGCTTTCCATCAGCGCGAGCTGACCGTTGCTATCAAGCGTGCTCGCCATATGGCTCTTATGCCGTACGTCAGCGATTGATTTTAACGGCTGCTGAATAAGCACAGCAATCCCCCGCCGCTCAGGCTGCAAGGCCTGCGGCGGGGGATTTTTGTTTGGTTGATTTTTTATAAATAATAATGAATAGAGAATAAA
>OGDE01000999.1_pt1 | contig 19903 bp, 15 predicted proteins | sample 1570321 | NCBI WGS metagenome assembly OGDE01 (sample SAMEA2581976, study PRJEB24529) | metagenome | biome: Human gut stool | place: China | collected 2011 | reverse complement strand
AGCAAGACTCTTTGGAACGTGCCTTGCGGCGCATCAGGAAAGCTCAAAGCAACGGTGCAAAACGCACGCCGAGGCTTTGGGCGAGAGCGAATGGTGTCAACCAGGACATTGCCGTCAAGACGGCCAACTTCATCGCAGGAGTTGCGAACGAATTCAAGGTCGACGTCATTGTCATGGAACCCCTTGATCTCGCGGGCCGTAAACGCGGCTCGAAACGTCAGCGACTCCATCACTGGCGAGCCAAGTCTGTCCAGAAGATGGTGGAGCACAAGGCGCACCGGTGCGGAATCCGCATTCGTCGCGTCTGTGCTTGGAACACGTCGAAGCTTGCCTTTGACGGCACCGGTGTCGTTACAAGAGACACGAACAACTACAGCATGTGTACGTTTCAGACAGGCAAGCGCTATTCGTGCGACCTGTCTGCTTCGTACAACATAGGAGCTCGGTACTTCCTGAGGGAGTACGAGAAGTCCATTTCGGTGACGAAATGGCGGCGCATCTCGGCAAAAGTTCCGGGATGTGCCAAGAGGGTCACACGCACCCTGGACACTCTAATTCGGGTTAACGCGGAGCTGCGCTCCATGTGAGCGCAGATTTCTGAGTTTGCCCGCTATCTGTGCTCAGGCAGTCCTTGCTGGTAAAAGGCAGGGAAGCCCCGTCCAATTAATAATTGGGCGGGGAGGATTCACAGATCGACCGAATCCCACCAATCCATACTCTACTCACTCCGGCCGAAACCATCAGGAAGAGGAACCGTCTCATGACCGAATTCGCCGCCTACGTAGAAGACTTCTGTACTCGTCTCTTCGAAGACATCCGAAAGCTTACCGCCGGCACCTGCGGCGTTACGCGCGAGGGATATACGCCTGAAGAAGACAAGGTGCATGAGAGACTCGCCGAGGCCGCGCGCGAGATCGGTCTTGAAGTCCATGCGGACGCTGCACTCAACCTCTGGATGACTTTGCCAGGTCGCAACAGGGATTTGCCAGCCTTCGTCTCGGGATCGCACACCGACTCCGTTCCGCAGGGCGGCAATTACGATGGGCTTGCCGGCATCGTCGCGCCGCTCGCCGTGGCCAAATATCTGAAGGATACGAATAGAGTACCCGAACAGGACTTCTGTATCGTTGCATTCCGCATGGAGGAGTGCCCGGAATTCGGACGTGCCTATGCGGGCAGTCTGGCGCTGACGGGCCAGCTCAAGCCCTTCGAGCTAGAACTCCCTCAGAGGGATTCGGGGAGACTTCTGAAGGACGTTCTTCTTGAGCGCGGGGTCGACGTCGAGCGCATCGCGTCGGGAGAGCCGCTCATCGATCTCTCGAAGATTGCAGCCTTTGTCGAGCTTCACATTGAGCAGGGTCCGAGGCTTGACAAGGAACCTGTCAACCGTGCGGCGGTCGTCACGGGAATCCGCGGGTATCTGAGGCACAAGCGATGCCGCGTTGAGGGCGAGATCGCGCATTCGGGCGCCGTTGATTATGAATTCAGGCACGACGCCGTCGCAGCCTTGACAGACCTTCTCTACGTGATGAACAGGCACTGGGAGGCCTGGCTCCATGACGGCAAGGATCTGGTCTTCACCTGCGGCGTCATCAACACGCCTTCGACGGCCGACATCTCAATCATCTCGGGCGACGTTTCCTTTGGGCTCGACATGAGAAGCCTTTCGATGGAGACGATCCGCGCCTTCCACGACCTCCTTCTTGAGGAGGCGGCCGCCATCGAAGAAAAGCGCGGTGTGAAGTTCATCTTTGACGACGTCATCGTAGGCGAGGCGGCACGTCCCGACGCAATCCTTTTCAATCGGCTCGTCAAGGCCGCGACGGATCACGGCATACCTCATCTTCAGATGGCGAGCGGAGCGGGCCACGACGCCGCGGTCATGACGAGCGCGGGCGTGCCCACGTGCATGCTCTTCGTCGCCAACCAGAATGGGTCTCACAACCCGCATGAGGCGATGCGAATTTCGGATTTCCTCTCAGGTGCGGAAATTCTCATGCACGCCGTCGTGGATTATGATTGACGGAAACGGGAGCCATTCTCCCTCACACAACGCCTGCGACGATTCCCTGAGTCAGGGCCGTCGCGTCGTGACGGTTACGGGACATTGCTCATAACATTTCGTTACAGGCGGTTGTACACTTATCCCACGTGCTTATGCGTGACAGTAAAAATCAGAAAGGAGGACGCACATGGCCAAGGATCATTCTCACAAGTCTGCCGTCGAACCCACCGGCGGCTGCACCCTTGAAGTCGTAGACCTTGAAAGGAAGCCCTCCTATCCTGTGGCTCCCCTTGAACCCAAGCATGTCGAACCTCATTCGTTCGACTCGATGACGCAGGTCGTCACCTATCTTCGCGACAAGCTTCGCGACACGCCGCTCGTCTCCCCCGAAGAGTCGGCCGCCGAAGTGTTCAAGATGCTCAACCGCGACCTGACGCAGACGGAACGTGACGCGCTCTTCAAGCTGCTGCTCGTCAAGGAGGCGCATCAGGCGGGCCTCTTCCCGAAGAAGCCCATCGACATGAACGCTCTTTCGGACAAGCTCCGCGAAGGCGCCTATCCGTATAAGAACCGCTACCCGAACAAGCTCTATGAGAAGGAACTCTATGACCTGCAGGTCGAGCTTCTGAAGCTTCAGGACTGGGTCAAGCGCACGAACTCGAAGATCATCGTGCTCTTTGAAGGCCGTGACGCGGCCGGCAAGGGCGGCACGATCCGCCGCTTCACCGAGAACCTCAATCCTCGCGGCGCGCGCACGGTGGCCCTTTCGAAGCCGACCGAGAATGAAGCGGGCCAGTGGTACTTCCAGCGCTATTGCGCGCACCTGCCCAATCCTGGCGAGATCTGCTTCTTCGACCGCTCCTGGTACAACCGCGCCGTGGTCGAACCCGTGATGGGATTCTGCACGCCCGAGCAGACCGAAATCTTCCTCAACGAAGTGACGGGCTTCGAGCAGTCCCTTATCAGGGGCGGCACGCACATCATCAAGTTCTGGCTCGCCGTGAGCCAGGACGAACAGCGCCGCCGCTTCCGCGAACGCCGCGAGAACCCGTTGAAGCGCTGGAAGCTCTCTCCCGTCGACATCGCGTCCATGGACCGCTGGGACGACTATTCGAAGGCCATTCGCCGCATGTTCCAGATGACCGACACGGCCGAAACGCCCTGGACGGTGATCCGCAACGAAGACAAACGCCGCGGTCGTCTCAACGCCATCCGCGTGCTGCTGCAATCGATTCCGTACGACAACCGCGACATGAAGAAGGTGGGCAGCATCGACCCGCTCATCGTCGGTCGCGCAGGCAGCCTCTTCGCCTCTAACGGTGATCCGCTGCGCTTTGACATCAACAACGAGATCGGCAACAGCTGATCGACCTGAAACCGTTGTTTCGAGGGCGCGCAGATACGACATCTTCGGGCCCTTTGATTTTTCACCCTCCTCTTATCGCTGACCGTGGGCTTTCGGCCACTGCCGCACGTCATGCGAACTGAATCGGGCGTTTGGGGCTCGATCGGGAACGATGCCCCGAAAGCGCGCCACACATATAAAATTATGCGCTTTGCGCCTCTGAAGGCCCGACTGCCGTCGGCAGAAGGTGCGATTTCAGGCGTTGATTCCTGCAACTTTTGCGAAACAGCAGAGCCTTTTTTGGGCGGAATCCATGTCCCGCAACGGGTTCAAAGTGACGGAACCTTGCAGAAATCCGCCTCATGTAAGCTGTTTGCCCTATGTAGCCATAAGCTACATGTCCATATAATCTTATTCAAGGGCATCGGTCACAAGGCCCGCACCGTCTCTGCTGAAAACGACGGACGGTCCCGAAGGCGCCCCACACAAGAGTCCTACAACACCTCCCGCATTAGAAAAGCTATGCAAAACACAGACAACAAGCGCTTTGTCGCGATCGGCCTGATGCTGTTCGCGATCCTGTTCGGCGCAGGCAATCTCATCTTCCCCGCCTCCATGGGCCAGGCTTCCGGCGATCACTTCGTTTGGGCTTTCATTGGCTTCTGCATTACGGGTGTAGGCCTTCCCCTTCTCGCCATCATGGCGATGGCTTATGCGGGATGCAATGACCTGCAGGAGGCTGCCGGCCGCGCACATCCCCTTTATGGTCTGTTCTATACGGTCGTGGTCTACATGTCCATTGGCCCCTGCTTCGCCATTCCGCGTACGGGCACGGTGGCTTTTGAAATCGGCCTGCGTCCCTTCCTCACCGAAGGTCAGGTTGAAATGGGCCTGTGGATCTTCCTCGTCCTCTTCTTCGTGGTTTCCTACTGGCTTGCCGCCACGCCGCAGAAGCTCGTCGACCGCGTCGGCAAGATCCTGACGCCGGCCCTCGTGCTCACGCTCGGTGCTCTGATCGTCAAGTCCGTCGTAGATCCGCTCGGCGTTCCGCAGGCCGCCCAGCCGAACTATGCGGGCGTCCTCACCGCCACGGTTGCGGGCATCCTTGACGGCTACAACACGCTCGACGCCATCGCCGCGTTCGTCTTCGCCACGCTCGTCACGAACTTCGTCCGTGAAGGCGGTGCCAAGACCGCGAAGGAAGTCACCTCCCAGGTCTACAAGTCCGGCATCCTCGCCGTGTCGCTCCTCGCCGTGATCTACTTCTTCATCGCGAAGATCGGCGCTGAGTCCGTCACCGCCATCGGCATGCAGGACACGGGTGCTCCGGTGCTCGCTGAAACCGCCAAGATCCTCTTCGGCAACTTCGGCGCCATCCTTCTCTCGGTCATCGTGCTGCTCGCCTGCCTGACGACGTCCATCGGCCTCATCACCTGCTGCGCCGCCTACTTCATGCGCATCGTCGGCCGCCTGACGTACAAGCAGTACTGCCTGCTCTTCACGATCGTCTCGTTCCTGATCGGCATGTTCGGCCTCAAGACCATCATCGTCTCCACGATCCCGGTCCTGATGTTCGTCTACCCGCTCTGCGTGATCCTGATCGTGCTGCTCTTCACGGACAAGCTCTTCGACGGCCGCCAGTGCGTCTACGCCTTCACCACCGCCTTCACGTTCGTGATGGCCGCGGTCTCCGGTCTCGAAACCGCCGGCGTGAACCTCGGCGCGATCTCCGAAGCCATCAAGGCCTACGTCCCGTTCGCCCAGTACGGCCTCGCCTGGGTCCCGTTCGCCGTCACCGGCTACGTCCTCGGCCTCGCCTACAAGGCCGCCGTCCCCTGCAAGGCCTGCTGCAAGCCGGCCTGACAACCTGACTCTCAAGTGAAGCCCCCGGTCAGGACTCACTGAGAAAACCCAAAGGGCCCCGCACTTTTCCCCGAAGCGCGGGGCCTTCTCTTTTCCGGCTTTCGGGCTTTTGCGCCTCTCTTCACCTTATTCGAGGACCTCTCCGCCTCCTTCAGGCGATCCCTGCAGCAGACCGTCTGCGTGGTCCGATTCTCTTTCAGATAAACTACGGGCACCGTTCCCCCATCAAGGATCCATCGCATGCTCCGATTTCCCGTTCCCGGCGCGCCTCTGACGCCCACAGACAACGAGCGTACGCTCATGAAGCCCCTCATCCGCATCCTGGAAAAAGGCGGCATCCGCTGGGGCATCGGCTGCGCCGACTGGCTCCCCATCGATCCGCAGCACTGCGCGGCCGAGATTGAGCTCAATCTCAGGCACGTCAAGCTGAGTGAAATTGGGGATACGGCCGAACTCGAAGCCTTTTTTGATGAGTTTGCCAATCCGGAAGCGCCCTGCCTCTTCCTTTCCGACATCGACGTTTCCGTCCTTGCGGCCTGGGACGACGAGGAGGAGCGAGAGGCAATGCGCGGGATCATCGTGCGCGGGCTTGCACGCATCGCCGCGACACATGGACATCATTTCATCGTGACGGGCCTCACGAGCCTCACAAAGGACATCTGCCGCGAAGCGTTTGAGAACGCCGAGTCTCTTGCGCCTCACGAGACCGAGGAGCTCTTCACGATCTCCCATGAGCAGGTTGGCCTTCTCTACGGCGCGGACCTTGCCCGCATCTCCGAGGAAAGGACAATGGTTCCCGACCTCGTCATGATGGAGCTGGACCGCCATGCCGCACTCGGCGCACGCTACGTCGAACCGTACATTCTTCAATGGGTTCGCCAGGGGAAGGCCGGGATCCTCCCGCCCGTGCCCGCCGCGCTCACGCCCCGCTTCCTCGAGCGACTCCAAAACGCAGGCCTGATGGATCTGAAGCGCATGGCGCTCTTTCAGGAAATCCCCGCCACGACCGAGAAGGAAATTGACTTTCTTGCCGAGGCGATGGTGACCCTCGGCTTCTGGACGCCGCTCCCCGGCGAGGTTGCGGATGAGCAGCCCGACGATGTGAGGCTCTACGACTATGCCTCCGTCTGGGGCGTGCGCCTGCTGGCCGTCCTCGCACTCAGGTTCGTGATGAGCGAAGGAGCCGACTGGATGACGCCCACGCGCGAGCTCATGCGTGCCATGTGGTCGGGCGAGCCCAACGAGGCCATGGATGCCCTCTGCGAAATGCTTGACTGCATCGAGGACCAGGATGCCGACCTCGACATCGGCGGGCTTTGCGCCGCCTGCATCCTCGCGCTCGACCTTGACCTCACGCGCGTGGTCAATGAAGATGAAGGCCTCGACATCCTCGCCGTGAGGCTCCCGGGCGGCATCTGCGAGCTCGTCTTCGCGCCCGAGGATCGTGATCCCGCCGAACTCGGAAGCCCCGACGGCACGCCCCGCATGGTCCTTACCATCGGTTGACGCGCGTTCTTCTTCTCCTTTGGGGAACTTCCTGAGCGCTTTCGAAGGGCCTGTCTCTCCATTCCGAGGGCAGGCCCTCTTTTCATGGCGGATGATGCCTTGTCCTGAACAAGCGTTCTCCTCTAAGCGCCCGTCCCGCAGGGATGGATCCGCAAGGCACGTGTTGCAAAAGCGAGACAGTGCGTTCTTCGGACTTCGACCTTCGACGTCTGGGATAAAGCGCCTCCCCTTTCAATTTGTCCTGTTTTTTTGAATAGAGTTCCCCAAAGGGAATTCTATTCAAGTGAGCTTATCGGCCTTGGCTCTGGTACCAGAGCTCGATTTCGCGCGGATTCTCGCCCGGCCCCGCGGGCACGCGCGAAGCGGTGAGTTCGTCTCGGGTGAGCGGTCGGATGTCGGTGATGACGAGTGGAAGCATCTTGTGCTTCACTTGGACGTAGAAGGTCCCGACCACCTCTACGTCGGTGACGACGGCATCGATGTTGCGTCGCCAGACGTGGATTTCCTTCTTGACGGTGGGCGTCATGTAGGGGCGGTCATTGAGATTGCTGCAAAACGACGGCCTCGTCGCCACCCATTCCCACACGTAGCCCTTCTGGTCGGGATGGCGCACGTGGTCGTTCATACGGCGAAGGGGCCGGCCGTAGACGGCGACGAAGTCGCGCACGTAGGTCTTCCCTTTGGCCGTTGCCTTGAGCGCCTCCGGGGTGAAGACAGTGCCCGGCATCATGCGGTTGTCGGCGTGTTGTTGGGGACCGCTGCAGCCTGCGAGCATCGGAGCTCCGAGAGAGGCGCTGAGAATGGCCGCGGCCTTTCCGAGCGTTCTGCGGTTGAAGTCAATCGTCATCCTTGCTACTCCGAGAAATGATCGAGCTCGGCGGGCGTGAGCGGCCTGAAGCTGTGTGGCGCGTCCGTGCCGACAAGTGGCGCGCGGTAGATGTAGAAGACGCCCGTGAATTCATGCCGCTTCACGACGCCCGTCTTGTCGAACCAGATGCGCAAGTTCTTCTGCGTGATAGGAAATTCCGAGATCGGGTTGAAAGGTATGAAGTTCTTGGCAGAGGGGCGTCCCCTCATCCAGCTGTAGTGGCGAACGATCTCGTGGCCCATGTGGATTTCATAGTCGGGTTCGCCGAGCTCCGCATCGATCTGCGCCATGGTGGTCCGGCCGTCGATGATGAGCCTCGCGGCCTTCTCGGTCGAGAGGTCACGCACCTCGCCGCTTCCGACGGCACAGCCGCCGAGCATCGAGGCGCAGGCTGCCAGAAGCAGCAGAGTGCGGACGCGGCCAGCGACGGTCCGCGGGCCCCTTGTAGTTCCTTCCGGCAAGGTCTTCTCCTTTTGTAGCGCTCGTTCAGTCCTGTGCGTGCCCGGTGCGATGAAATTCATTTTGAACTCGCTCGGGTCCCATTGAACACCCCTCGCTTCGCGCAGAGGCAGCCTCAAGGGGGCCGACAGCCCAAAACGACCGTGGTTCAGGGGAAGTTCCTGACCAACGTTCACACTTTTGCCGCGCAAATTTCATTAAGTCGAGTTATTATAGTTGTCATGAGCGTCGGCGTGGTTCTCACGCCCCGTTCAGCATTTTTCAAAGTGTTGGCCTCCGGAGGTAAAGGTCATGTCCGACAACGATAAGAACCGCATCAAGATCAAGCTGCCCGCCGTCTCCTACGACATCGTGAAACTTGCCGCCACTCTCACCGGTACGTCCGTGAAGTCCTTCGCGGCCCAGGCGGTGATCAACGCAGCCCTGCACGTCACGGCTGAAATCGAAAACCGCTCCCTCGGCTCCAACATCGAAGCCGACATTCATCTCACCGAGGAAGAGGCTCAGGCTCTTCTTGCCCTCGTCGAAAGCCTCGACACGCACGACGGCAAGGACGAAGACGTCGAGGAAGCCACCGCCGAGGACTTCGAGGAAGAAGAACCGGCGGAATGCGAATGTGATTGCAAAGCCGAATGCAAGTGTGACTGCGACTGCAAGTGCGAGGACGACGCCGAATGCAAGTGCGAAGAGTCCGAAAAGGCTGAAGAACCTGCCGCTGAGGCCGCTCCCGCTGCCCAGACCAAGGCCAGGCACGGCCGCAACCACCGCTGATCTTTCGACTTGAGTCCCTTGTCGCAAGGGACCTGAGAACACAAAGGGGATCCATCAACAACGGGTCCCCTTCTCTTTTCCTTCATTCGTCGGGCCTCAGGCGACCTGCGGACTTCCGGCGGTCAGCCTGCCGCCGCGTTAAGCGCGGCCATCGCCCGAGCGCTCACGACCCGCTCGATGCGTGCGGACGCCCTGGTGAGGCCCAGATAAAGCAGCCTGCGCACGCGATCGTCCATCGTTTCTGGGCCTTGAGTGATCTTTTGACGACTTGCAGGTTTCAGACGGCCCGACTTTGCCGCCTCCCTTCCCAACCTGCTCTCCTTTGCCATTAACGAAAAACGGGGCCGCTCCCTTGAGAAGCAGCCCCGTTCGGGACTTGAAGTCAGATCAGGCGTCAGGCCTTGCGGTCAAGCTCGATGGGCCCGCCCGAGGCCTTTTCCTCCTTGGGTTCGCCGAGCGACATGACGGCGTTGAGGATGATCGCGCCGAAGGTTGCGGTACCGATGCCGCCGAGGCTGAAGAAGCCGAGGTTGAGGGTAAAGTCGCCGCCGCCGAGAATCAGCGTGACGGCAGCCACGATCAGGTTGCGGCTGTTGCCGAAGTCGACTTTGTTGACGACCCAGACGCGAGCGCCGGCCACGGCGATGAGGCCGAAGACCACGATCGAGGTGCCGCCGAGGACGGGCTGCGGAATCGTCTGGATCACAGCGCCGAACTTCGGGGAGAAGCCGAGGATGATCGCGAAGATCGCGGCGACCGGGAAGAGCAGCGTGGAGTAGACGCGCGTGGCGGCCATCACGCCGATGTTTTCACCGTAGGTCGTCACGCCCGTGCCGCCGAAGGAGCCCGAGAGCATCGTCGCGATGCCGTCGCCGAGGAACGCACGGCCCATGTACGGGTCAAGGTTGCGGCCCGTCATGGCGGTCACGGCCTTCACGTGGCCGAGGTTCTCGGCAACGAGAATGATCACGACCGGAACGATGAGCGCGATGGCGTGCATCTCGAAGACCGGCGTGTGAATCGTCGGAACGCCGAACCAGGCGGCGTTGGAGATGATCGAGAAGTCGATCGGCTTGCCCATGCCGAAGCCGTTGGCGAGCACCGCGTAGATGAAGTACGCGATCACAAGGCCGATGAGGATGAGGAGCTTCTGGATGAAGCCGCGCGTCCACACGGCAACGCCGCCCACGCACATGAAGGTGACGACGGCCATCCAGGCGTCGAAGTCCGTCGGACCCACCGAACGGCAGGCCGTCGGGGCGAGGTTGAGGCCGATCACGGCGACGACCGCCCCCGTCACGACGGGAGGCATCAGCTTTTCAATCCACTTAACGCCCGTAAGCATCACGATGAGGCCCACGACACAGTAGACGAGACCGCAGACCACGATGCCGCCCAGCGCAACGGGAATGTTGCCGTTGAGGCCCGAGCCCGCAACGTAGCCCGTCGCTGCGATCACCACGCCGATGAACGCAAAGGATGAACCCAGATAGCTCGGCACCCTGCCGCCCACGATGGCGAAAAAAATGAGCGTGCCGATGCCGCTCATCAAAACCGCCATGTTGGGGTCAAAGCCCATGAGAATCGGGGCGAGAATGGTGGAGCCGAACATGGCCACCACGTGCTGAACGCCCATCGCCACCGTCTGGCCGGTGGGAAGACGCTCGTCAGGGGCCACCACGCCCTTTTCCTTGAGCTTCCACTGCGGGAAATAACCCATTTTTCCTTACTCCTCAAACACGTTGAATCTACACGCACAGGCGCCTCGTCCTTCGGCTTTCCGGACAAAACGCCTCGCGCTCAAAGAGTCGTAAGGGTTCCTCCTAAGGACGAATCGTCTGTGCAAACTTTCGTATTATAAGCACACATTTCGAAAAATAAACATAAGGTGTTTTGACTAGACGGGCGGACGCCGCTCCGGAGCGAAGCCTGCGTGCGCAAAAAAGGGACGGCATCCATTTCGGACGGCGTCCCCTTTTGTCTCTCTGGTGCCTGAGCGTCAGAGCGTCTTCATGGCGTCTTCGACGGCCGCGACGAGGTTCGGGCTGGCGGTGAAGCAGACCTTGTTGCGTTCCGGAATCACGACGGACTTGCCGGTCTTGAATTCACGACCGACGCGAGCGGCGGTAGTCTTCAATTCCCAGCGGCCGAAGTTCCAGAACGTGACGCGTTCGCCGCGGGCCATGGCCTCGACGATCTCTTCATGCACGGCATCAACGATGCCCTCTACGAGGGAGGGCGAGAGCACGAGGCGTTCTGCGACAGCCTGCGCGATTTCCTTCTTGTTCATTGCGGTAGTCCTTCTCTTTATTCTTGGGGACGGGCTGCCCGTCCGGGCACCCTCTTTCGGCGACGCTTTCCGTTCCGGTCCTGTGGAACGTCTGTGTTGTGGTCCGCCTGTCACGTTAAGGTGACATCCCAATTGTACCTGCGGGGAAATATGCTTGGGGGTGTCACCCAGACGAATTGTAATGTTTTCCAAAACGACTCGCCTGCAAATGCTTCTCGTCTGGGCCTCCATTCCTGAACGGACCGTCAGTCCCGGGAAATCCCCTGCATTTCACATGATTCCCGGCGGTGCAGCCTCAAATCGGTTTCGATTTAACATTGCTGACGTTCACAGGAGGCTGATCATTTTGAAAATGCGCGTGGCACAGGCATTTGTAGTGTTTGCTGAGCAACAGTACCCGAAAGGTACCTTAGTCCCCGAGCTTTAAAATGCCTCGAATTCAGTCCGAGAGAGGGTTCTCCGAAATTCCATGCGCCGTGTCATGATTTTTTACAAACAGCCTGCGGTATTTTCCCTCAACTGCAGCCGTTTGAAGGCCGAGAACCCCTGCGCACCCTCTTCTCCGGCTCTCCTGCGGGCGGATTGAGGTCGCCTCACGCCGTAGTTCTACCGATTGATTTCCGCCAATGCGAAAGGGCCTGCCGACGGCGGTTGACGCGGGCAGGCCCCTCTTAATGCGGATGCACCGGATGCAGGATCAGCGGATTATTCCTTCCCGGTCCAGCAGTACGTGCAGAGTTTCTCAGGGTCAAGGCCGATGGCTTCGATGAGGCCTTCGACGGACTGGAAGCCGAGCGAGTCGAAGCCCATCTTGTCGCAGATGGACTTGAGCATGCACTGGCCGCGCTCGGTCTTGGCGTCGGCGTACTCGGCGAGGTGCTTGTGACCCTCGTCGCCTTCAAGCTCCTGAATGACGCGACGGGCGAGGAGCTCCATGTCGGAGTTGCCGCGGGAGAAGTTCAGGTACTTGCAGCTGTACATGATCGGCGGGCAGGCGGAGCGCATGTGCACTTCCTTCGCGCCGGACTTGTAGAGGAAGTCGACCGTTTCACGAAGCTGGGTGCCGCGAACGATGGAGTCGTCGATGAGAAGAAGCTTCTTGTCCTTGATGAGTTCGGGGACCGGAATCTGCTTCATCTTGGCGACCTGATTGCGGATTTGCTGGTTCGCGGGCATGAAGGAGCGGGACCAGGTCGGCGTGTACTTGATGAAGGGACGGGCGAACTTCTTGCCGCTTTCATTGGCGTAGCCGATGCCGTGCGGAAGGCCGGAGTCGGGAACACCCGCCACGTAGTCGACGTCGGGAGCCGTGCCGTCGGCCATGGCGTTGCGGGCCATGATCTCGCCGTTGCGGTAGCGCATCACCTCGACGTTCTTGCCTTCGTAGTTGGAGTTCGGATAACCGTAGTACGTCCAGAGGAAGGCGCACAGACGCATCTTCTCGGCAGCGGGCGAGAGAACCTCGATGCCCTCGGGCGTGATCTTGACGATTTCCTGAGGTCCGAGCTCATAGTGGTCCTCGTAGCCGAGCTTGTGGTAGACGAAGCTCTCGAACGAGACGCAGTAACCGTTTTCATCCTTGCCGATGAGAACCGGCAGACGACCGAGCTTGTCGCGGGCGACAATAATGCCGTCGGGCTGCAGGAGCATGATCGTTTCGGAGCCCTGAATAATGTCCTGAGCGTAGCGAATGCCCTCGACGATAGACTGCTTGCGGTTGATGAGCGCGCCGACGAGTTCGGTGGAGTTCACCTTGCCCGAGCCCATCGCGAGGAACTGGGAATTGTTGTTGCTGAAGTAGCGCTCGATCAGGTCGTCGGCATTGTTGATGATGCCGACCGTCGTGATCGCAAAGAGGCCAAGATGAGACCTCAGGAGCAGAGGCTGCGGATCGTCGTCCGAAATGCAGCCGATGCCGCAGTTGCCCTTCATGTCCGCAATGTCCGGCTCGAAGCGGGTGCGGAACGGCGTGTTCGTGATGTTGTGGATCTGACGCTGGAAGCCCTTCTCAGGGTGGTAGATCGTCATGCCACCGAACTTGGTGCCGAGGTGGGAGTGGTAGTCGACGCCGAAGAAGGTGTCGAGAACGATGTCGCGCTTGGATACAGCGCCAAAAAAGCCGCCCATTTTTGCTGTGCTCTTGTATGGAAGTTGAAGATCTGAGTCGCGGACGCATGGCGTCGTGAGATTCGCCTGAACGGGGTCATCCGCAAATGTTGGCGTGATTATCGCAAACAAACAGCCGTTTGTGGGGGCCTCGGACGCTTTAGAACGGCAAATCTGTCCTTGGGTCAATGTCCTCATCGCCTGCTCTAGGGGGTTTCCCTAGGATGCCAGGAAAAATGCCCTCGGCTTAGTCCTGCGCGGGCGTTTGCACAATGATCTGTATCCGGAAGGCTCATCCGCCGAGCATGCGGGAGTCTTCTCAAATCCATCGCCACATTCGGGAGTTGTCATGACCAGGCTTCCCATACTCTTCGCCCTCTCCTCCGCGCTTCTGCTCGCAGGCTGTGCCGGTACTCCCTCTTCCATCCTGCAAGTCGTCAAAAGATCACTCAAGGAAGCTCTTCAAAAGCCCTCTTTAATTTTGCGCCCTGAGAACTCTTGTCTATTACACAAGATAAATTGCTGTGCAAACGATTGTTCAGGGTACTTTTGAAGAGCTTCCTTAAGTTGCTTGCGTTTGTTTTCGTCGAAGCTGCCATCCTCGTTCCGCATGATGAAGTTGGAGGCGTTTCTGAAGATGATGCCTTTCGACAACGTCAGAGTCGTCTCATCAAGACTGAAACTTGAGCGATGAATGGCGTTGTCCTGCCCGGAGTTGTCGGCGAACAAGATGTAGTTGACGTTGTCGTAGGTCTTGCCGGACAACTTGAGCTCGGTGAGTCCGTCCTTGCTGCTGGTGTCGTCGTACTTGCCATACATGGAGAGTTTGACGGCGTTCTTGCTGGAGTCCGTTCTGTTATGAGAGTTCTTCAGTGCTTCACTGAAAAGGTTGTCATCGGCTGTCAAATATCCGTCGCCGCTTCGAATTTCGTTGTAATCGACTTCAGTTGCAGCCAGAACGGGCGTCACGAACAAACCGGCCAAGGCGAGGGCCGTAACTTTCTTCTTGCTAATCATGATTGTTCTTTAAAATAAGAAGTGAATTTTCCGGAAAACACCGCTAGCAATAACGGTTGTTTCTGTTCACGGCCTTGCGAAGGGCGAATTCATTTGCACGTCGTTATAGGGTTATGACACCCAGGACTGGCATTTTAGAAACCATTGTAATAAAGGCGTTAACATACATGCATGAAAGGGGTGCCTTCCAAGGTTATTCGTCCGAACGTAAGGACCGTCAATTTTGGATGTTACGTACGGAAGGCTGAACGGGGTTGCTCAAATACAAAAGGTTACAACCGGGCCGGAAAACGACTGGAGCATCCAACTCCAGTGCACAAGACAAAGTCGGTGTGGCTGTATGCGACGCATCCATCCATGCGCTCGCGTGAAGAACAGGAACAGCCGTCAACCGTTGGCGGATGAGAGGGCCCTCGAGGAAGTTCAGAAAAAAGAAGGCCCGGCGCCTTGACTGGAGGCGGTCCGGGCCAAACGATGCCATGCTTCATGAGCAGGCAGCCCTCCCGATGGTTGAGGGAGGGGCGCAACTCAGTCGAAAGGAAGAGTGCCGACGGAGCGCGTGAGGATGTCCCGTCACCGGAGGCAGGTGGATCGGACAACCTCTTGAAAAGAATGCACTACTTTGCCCTTCCTTGCGTAAGGGGATAACCCTAGCGTTTCTCTTCTCATAACAGAACCGAAAGCTTTTGAATCCATGAGAGAATTCACGCAGACGAAGGCACGCAACAGTGGAGCAGAAAATGAGGCTGCCACCTGCCCGAATACGGAAGTGTACTCATTGAGACAAATCCGGGACAAGTATGCTCTCCGGAGGCCACTTCAAAACATATGAGAAAACCGGCCTCCTCACAGTGCCTGCATGACAGTCGCTTGCAGAACATCCACATGCAGGCAATGCAATACGACTGTAAGGATGACGGTCCACGGAGGCCTCTCTCAGCCCTCTCTCAACCGATGTCATGGGGCCTGAAGCAGGGCGCGCCGGTGGTATGCAAGACGGAAGTGTAAATTTTCCTTTGTCTGATTTGATCTATGTCGAATCTCGTGACTAGAAGTCCCGTTCGGGACTTCTAAAAAGAAGGAGACCCCACCGGAGAGGGATGCTGCACCTCGCCGGAGGGGCCCGGACACACGGTCTTCGTCTCAGTCGAATGTCATCAGCCGTCGATGCGCGCCCTGAATTCGGCGATGGCGCGAGCCATGGCCTCGGGGTCGATCATGAGGATAGGATCGATGAGTCGGTCGTCGTCGATCTCGTTGAGAAGGCCCATGGCGAGGACGGCCTCCTTCACGGTGACGCCGTGCTCTTCGCAGTAGTGGGCGACCTTCACGCCCTCGGGGTAGCCGAAGGTGCCTGCGACGACCGTCGAGAGCGCGATGGAGCTTTCGGCTTCGGCGCGGCAGCGATCCTCGCAGGCGACGATGCTCTTGAGGCAGGCGCGCCTCAGGATGACGAGTTCGTCGCCAACGCGCTGCATGCTCTCGAAGAGGCACTTGTAGAAGGTGGCGTCCCAGACGTTGAGGTCAAGCTCGCCCTCGTCGTAGGCCATGGAGACGGCGACGTCGTTGCCGACGACCTGATGGGCGATCTGGATCACCACCTCGGGAACCGTTGGGTTGAACTTGCCCGGCATGATGGAGCTTCCGGGACTCAGGGCAGGGAGCTGAATTTCCATGAAGCCCGAGCGCGGGCCGCTGCTCATGAGGCGCAGGTCCCTGGCGATCTTGGAAAGCGAGGTCGCGACCTCCTTGACGAGCCCCGAGACGGTCACGAAGAAGTCGCCGTTCTGCAGGCCGTCAAAGAGAGACGCCGTCGGGCGGACCTCTTCGCCATAAATGTGGGAGAGGTGGCGGTAGAGGGCGTCCATGTAGCCGGGATCGGCACCGAGCCCCGTGCCGACGGCCGAGCCGCCCATGCAGATCTCAAAGCATCCGGGACGCACGGCACGGAGCTTGCCGGCCAGACGACGCATCAGGGCGGCATAGCCGCCGAACTCCTCTCCGAGCGTGAGCGGGACCGCGTCCTGCCAGCAGGTGCGGCCGACCTCGACGACGTGCCTGAAGGCCTTGGCCTTCGCGGCGAAGACGTCGCCGAGCACCTCGACGCCTTCGATGATGCGGTCGAGCTCGGGCGCTACTGCATGACGATGACTTTCTGCTCTGCGCGGGACGCGCGGCGGGCGAAAGGACGACGGATGTGAGGACCCTTGCCGCCACGAGGCACTTCATCGGGTATGCGGGCGGGAGTTCGGACGAGGTCGAGAGCGAACGAATTCTGAGGACGATGGATGTTCGGCCCGCGAGGCGCATTCTCGTGAGTTCTTCCCACAAGCTCGTTGGCCTCATGGCTGAGACGGGCGGCTGGTCGCTGCTTCCGCCCACGAACCTCTGGTGCGGGCGGATGTTTCTCGAGAACCTCGTGATCGAGCCCGTGCAGGCGAGCGTGAGGCGACGAAGGATGTGGTTTGTGGGCGACCGGCGTTCAGCGGCCGAGGCGGTCATGCTCACGGCCGAGACGGCGGCGAAGGTCTTTGAGGAGAAGATACTCCCGACGCTTGAAGAAGCGCAGGACGGACTCTCGGCACACGCCATGCTCGTCGAGCACGGAAAGAGGAAATGAGAAGGTAAACAAAACGCCTCCGCGTCGATTGGCGTCGGAGGCGTTCGTGCAGGTCCCTGAGTACTGCGGGAATGACGTTCGGGTTAGGATGGAAAAGGCGCCCGGCCATCGAGGTGAGGAGCCGAGCGCCCGACGTACCGAACCGTTCATCACGTCATGAACGGACGGGTCGACCTGTCGTCAGAAGTTGTAGCGAACGCCGACGGTAGCACGCCAGTCTTCGTCAAGATAACCGCCGCTGGTACGTTCGACGTCCGCCCAGAGGTAGGTGGAGTTCGTCAGAATGAAATTGGCGCCGAGGCCGTATTCAACCCAGGTGTCCTTGCCGTCGATTTCATAGACGGTGCCGTTGCCGCCCGTGACGCCGGCGTCGCCCATGAATTCATGCACGGCGGACACGCGGACGTACGCGGAGTTGCCCGTTTCGGGACACTGGAAGCCGAGCGCGAAGCCGGCGCGGCCCATCAAGCTGTCGGCGTCGTCGAAGCGGTAGTTCGAACCGTCGGACAGGACGAGGTCGTCGGCATCGACGTGAGTGTAGGCCAGTTCAACCTGCGGTTCGAGGTAGAAGGACTTCGTCAGGTCGAAGCGCCAGCCGAATTCACCGGAGAGCACGGTGACTATGTTGTCCATCGAGCCCTTCTTGCTGCCGTCCACCGTCATGTCGGTCGAAGCCTTGCCGAGACGAGCCACGACGTCGACGAACTGACCGGCTTCACCCATCCAGAGTCCGTAGGCCGCGAGGCTGAAGGCGTCCATGTCGGCTTCGCCGCGAGCATATTCGGCGTCGCCCATCGTGTAGGCCAGAGCAACGCCGAAGCGCGGCGCGTCGGCCGTCGGCATCGTGTCGACACCGACCTGAATGGTGTGGAAGTCGTTTTCGAGGTCCGCGTCGCCGGAGAGCTTGCCGCCGTCATAACGCGCCCAGACGCCGGAGGTCGTCTTCATGGAGCGGATGTCGCCCATGCGCTTGTGAACGTCGTTGACGAGAATGCGGTTGAGCGCAAGGGGAGCTGCAGCCGCGAGTTCGAGCGTGGACTGCATGACGCTGTTGGGCCCGCGGCTGATGGTGGAGCCGGCGTCCGTCACGTCAAAGGCGCCGTTGTACATGCCTTCGTCAACCTTCACGGTCGACTTGACATCGCCCTGCACGTTCTTGTTCAGGGCCGCGGCCTGTTCGGGCGTGACGTCGTCGGCCGTCAGATCCTTCGTCATGTCGGCGTTCTTGAGCTTGACGGTCAGGTCGGTGTTCTCGTTGGCCTTGGTGACCGTGATCGTACCGGCTTGCTGACCTTCCTCAGCCGTCAGATCGGTGGCAAGATTGACCGCACCGCCGTCACCCGTCAGGTTGTCGACAGTCACCTGGACGTCGGGACTCGTGACATTGACGGCACCGCCGTTGAGAACGAGGTTGTTCATATTCGTATAGATCGTGCCGTTGTTCACAACATCATTCTCAACGATCTTCGTCGGCGTCCACTGCGCGCCGTCGCTGAGCGAAAGCGTCAGATCATGGACTTCAAGCTTGGCGAGGTCATCCGGCTTGCCTTGGCCCCAGGTCACCTTGGTGTTGCCGACCCTGTAGGAGTCCGCACCCGACAGATTGATATTGACGTCCGCGTCGACACCAGTCCCGGACGTCGGCTTGTCATAGTTGAAATTGATGTCGCCCTCCATCTGGACGATGTCCTTGCCGGACTTGTTGATCGTGACGATGGATTCACCGCGGGTCAGGATGGCGTTCTCGCCCTTGATGTACGTGTTTCCGTTGAGTTCGATCCTCCCTTGGGACATTGCGACGAGCGCGGAGCTGCCGGCCGTGATGTGAATGCCCTTCGTGGCGTTCAACACAACGGGAGCATATGCGCCTTCGATGCCGGTGGAGTTGTTCTGGGCCCAGATGCCGTTGGCACCGGCTTCAAGACGGATCTCTTCAGCCGTCACCGTCACGCTGCCGTTCGTTTGGCTCTTGCCACCGTACGGCAACAGCGCAATGCAGTCGCCCTTGCTCTTGATGGAGACGAGCTTCGTCTTTTCATTGCCAACCTTGGTCGTGCCGTAGCCCGTTGTGCGGAAGGCTTCGCCATAGTTAGCGCCATCCGCGGACGTGCGTTCGAGATGAATCTCCTCACCCAGCACCGTCAGGCTGGATCCATTGTTGTAGAGAGCCCAGTCCTTGTCCGTCGTGATGGAGACCTTCTTCGTCTGGTCCGTGCCGATCGTCAGGGTGGAGACCGTTGCCGTGGGACGGCCAGCTGTTGTAACGTTCGCCACATTGCCCGTACCGCTGATGGTGATCGTCTCGCCGGTGATCGTGCCGGTATGGCCACCCGAAACCTTCAGGGACGTGATCTTGTCTTCGGCGGTGACGTTCTGCGTGACGTCGGCCGAGGAACCGTCAAGCGTGAAGTCCTGAGCCTGAACGGCGTTGACGACGAACAGCGATCCGACGATCAGGGAAAGGGGTGCAAGTTTGAAGCCCGACATGCGAGTTCTCCTCTCAAAAGTAAGAAACACGCTCAAATTACCTTTTACCCGAAGGGGGGGGGTAGGGTTTTCCCTTAATTCATTGCCAATCCCTGTCCTGCAGTCGTTTCGAAGCCCGAAAAGTGTATCAATTCCGCAACACACCGAACGGAGGTATTTTTGTTCCTCTGCGAAGACTTGTGTATGACGCGATTCGGGCGCTTGGCTTCACCCGGACAATCGGATAGGGAGGAGAGGACTTTCGGTCCTCAGCCCCCCGTGCTGATCCGCAGTGGGCGGTTATCAATAGACTCAGAGAACTTCCTACTTGTAGACGTCCCCCAGGCACGTCCATCCCAATTCACGGAGTCGGTCATTTGTCAGCGAAGTCGAGAGTATCTAACTGTTTGCCGTATGCCGGTACGATTTGCGGGTATTGGCCCACTCCAAAGCCACCTTGTCGTCTACGCCCAGTTTCCTGAGCGCCGCAAACAAAGTCCGAACCTTCTTCCACTGCTTCCAGCAGATCTGTCGGATGCGTCTGCGCAACCATTCATCGGTGCGTCTGACGAATTTCGCCATCGTCG
>OGDE01000996.1_pt1 | contig 19926 bp, 21 predicted proteins | sample 1570321 | NCBI WGS metagenome assembly OGDE01 (sample SAMEA2581976, study PRJEB24529) | metagenome | biome: Human gut stool | place: China | collected 2011 | reverse complement strand
GCTCTTTCCATGGGTAAGTTCATGCCGGAATTTTATAAGCCAGCATATTATGCATCTGTAACATATCATTGTCATACAAACAACGGTATTTTTCCACACATCAATGCTTCAGAACTTTTTGTATGGCTTGGAATCGCAAATGGTATCTCTGCATTAAATCTTGACACAACACCATTAGCAGTACGTTATCTTTTAGTTGGTCTTGTAGCAAACTTTATTTCAGGATGGGTGACAGAATTTACTACAAGATATGTAGAGAAGCAGCAGGGTGTAAAACTTAGCCGCACATTAAAGGCATAGGAAGATTAGAAGGAACGATAAGGGAGGAACGAAAATGTCAGAATTAAGAGCAATCAGAATAGAAAGAGGACCACAGGGATTTGGTGGACCGTTGGTTATCCGTCCAACAGAACAGAAAAATAAAGTTATGTATATTACCGGTGGTGGAACTGCACCGGAATGTCTGAATAAAATCGTAGAACTTAGTGGAATGACACCAGTAGATGGTTTCCATGGTTCAGCACCAGAAGAAGAGCTTGCTATGGTTATCGTAGACTGTGGAGGAACATTACGCTGCGGTATTTATCCACAGAAAAGAATTCCAACAGTAAACGTTATGCCGGTAGGTAAATCCGGACCACTTGCAAACTTTATCACAGAAGATATCTATGTATCTGCTGTTACATCCAAACAGATTTCTCTTGCAGATGAAGCAGATGTAGAAGAAGCTGCAAAGTCTGTAGAGGTTTCTGAGAAGAAGGAAGAAAAAACAGTGAAGTTTAATGCAGATCAGAAAGTATCAGAAACACTTGCTGCACAGGAAAACAAATCTATCATCACAAAAGTAGGGTTAGGTGTTGGTAAGTTTGTAAATACCTTTTATCAGGCAGGTCGTGATGCGATTCAGACATGTATCACAACACTTCTTCCGTTCATGGCATTTGTATCTTTGTTAGTAGGTATCATTAACGGTTCTGGTTTTGGTAATTCATTTGCAAAATCGTGTTGTTCTGGCAGATGTGGATATAGCTGGCGTTCGGGTCATAGTCGATGGCCGCGACGTCGGGGATGTAGGTAAAGTTCTTGTCCTTGCTGCTGGCGGCAATGCGGGCCGTGCCGAACTTGGCGGCCTCCTCGGCTGCCTTCTTGCTGAAGTTGCCGGTCACAAGATAATCCGCCGTGCCGGTGGTCATAAAGTTCAGCGGCACCATCGCAAACTGCTGGGTCGCGCCGCCCTGGAAAAAGCCCACCTTATAATTGTCGGGAATGTTCAGTACCCGGCGCATGGCGGCCTCGGTGTTGGTGATGATCTCGTCAAACCATTTACTGCGGTGGCTCATCTCCATCACGCTCATGCCGGAGCCGTGGTAGTCCAGCAGCTCTGCCTGTGCGGTTTTCAGAACAGCCTCCGGCAGCATCGAAGGGCCGGCGCTGAAATTGTAAACTCTAGCCATCTTTATTTCCTCCTACAGTAAATCAAATGCGACCCGCCGACGGCGGATCGCATCTGCCGCGCCGTTGCGGTATGCCAATATTATAGGAGCTTTGCCCCCCTGCGGGCAAGCGGACAAAATACCGAAAAAAGCCGAAAATCGGGGATGTGTTTTTGTATTGTGACTAATTGTTTTTGCACCGGAAACGCTTTATGAGACATTTGTAAAAGATATTTGCCGTCATTGTCAAATTCCGGGCACAAAATTTGTGCAATATTTTGTCTTGCATTTATATCTACCACAGTTGTAAAATATATTCAGTTCTTATTACCACATTTGTAAAATATCAAACTTATTTCTTCCTCGCTCTGTAGGGGCCGCACATGTGCGGCCCGCAGCTTTCCCGCAAACGCCCGCTTATCTTTATGCCGCGGGCCGGGCATGCCCGGCCCCTACGGTGGCAGCGTCTCTGTAGAGGCGAACATGGTTCGCCCGCCCGTTCACCACTTTCCTTTTTAACGAGGTAACATCATGAAAGCCCGAATCATCCGCGAACCCCGCTGCGCCTTACTCTGGCGCATTGACGAAAGCTACCCCAACTATGCCGCCATCGCCCGCGCGGCCAGGCGCTATGGCGTCAAGCTCCGCCCCGTCGCGGACGGCGACCTCGGCGGCATCGTCGGGGACCTCTGCGCGGGCAGGCCGGCCCCGGCGTTTGCGCCGCTTATCGCGGTGCCGGACCGCCCGGCCATCATCGTCAGCGGACTGCGCCATGACAACGGCGAGTTGGGCGCGTTCCTTGACCTTATCAAAATGGGCGGCGCGTCCATTCCGGTGCGCAGCATGGTCACGCCCACCAGCAAGGGCTGGACGCTGGCAAACCTGCTGCTGGAATTAAACACCGAGCACGAGACCGTGCAGGGCGGCAACGCATGAAGCGCCGCCTGACCGCGCTGCTGCTGGTACTGCTTTGTCTGCCGCTGACCGCCTGCCAAAAGCAGCAAAATTTGTACAGTGCCACCTGGTTCGACCTGTTTGACACTGTCGCCATCGTGCAGGGCTATGCCGACAGCCAGGACAGCTGGAACGCCCAGACACAGGCCATGTACAGCGATTTACAGCGCTATAACGAATTGTTTGACATCTACCACCACTATGATGGCGTCATCAACCTGTATGATGTCAACGCCCGGGCCGCCGCTGCGCCGGTGCAGGTCAGCGACGAGCTGTACGCATTTTTGCGCTGGTGCAAAGACACCGCTTACCCTGCCGCCAACGGCGCGACGAACATCGCCGCAGGTGCGGTGCTGCGCCTGTGGCACGATGCGCGGGAGAGCGACTCCCCTGCCCCGCCCGACGCGGACGCCATCGCGGCGGCGCTGGCGCATATCGACATAGAAGATCTGGTTCTGGACGATGCAGCACAAACCGTCTATTTTGCTGACCCGGAGATGGCGCTCGACGTCGGTGCGGTGGGCAAGGGCTACGCCGTGGAGCAGACCGCCCGGGCCGCACAGGCCCGCGGGCTGACCAGCGCCCTGCTGAACATCGGCGGCAACGTGCGCGCCATCGGCACAAAGCCCGGCAGCAAGCCCTGGACCGCGGGTGTTGAGAACCCCTGGGGCGATGACCCCGCGTACATACAGGCTGTCGAACTGGCCGACGGCGACAGCCTGGTCATCAGCGGCGACTACCAGCGCTACTTTGAGTACGACGGCGTGCGGTACGCCCACCTGATCGATCTGACGACGGGCTACCCTGCCCGCTACGTCAGCAGCGTGGCCGTGCTGGCCCGCGCCGACACCGGAGGTCTGGCCGACGCGCTTTCCACCGGGCTGTTCTGTCTGCCCGAGGAGACCGGCCAGGCCCTGGCCGCGCAAAACCACTATGCCGTCCTCTGGATGCACCCTGACGAGACCACGAGCCAGAGCGCAGACTGGCCGCAATAAAAACAACCCCCGATTTCCTGAAATCGGGGGTTATATATTTGCTGTAATTTTATACAAACTGTTATGCGCGGGCACACGAAAAAATCCAGAAAGGCGCAGAGGAAATCAAGAGAGCGCATAGGAGCTCGCTCCACTCCGTTCCGCTCGCAATCCGCCTAATCTCCAAGCCAACTCCAAGAACATTCCAAGTCCACACCAAGCAAAATCAACGCATTATCTCATGTTTTCCCGCATGGGACAGAATGAGAGAGGATTGGAAACAAAAAAGAAAGCAGGCCCCAGAGCCGGATGGCGGAGGGGCCTGCGTGTGGATTCTTAACTTGTCTCTTTGTCCTTCGGTGAACGCCCTGTATCATAGTAATATAGAAAAGAATATAAGTCAATATGTGACGATAAACTGTAACTTTTATAAATGCACTTTTAAATTAAAAGCACTTGACAATACTGCCCGTTTAAACGTATGCTATATGTAAAGAATAACGAACGGATAGGAAGTGTTTTGCCATTTTTAACTACGAGTATAAGCCGAAGAAAACATCGCAGGAACTTGTTGCGATGCTAAAGGATGAAAAGGGCATAACCTTTTCCATTATGTCAGAGACAGAGGCAGCAGAATATCTTTCCAAGAGAAATAATTATATGCGGACGGCCTCTTATCGAAAGAACTATGCAAAGCATGAGACCGGCGCGCAGGTCGGAAAGTACATCAATCTGGATTTTGCCTATCTTGCAGAACTGTCAAACATTGACTTCTACTTACGGGAGCATCTCTTGAAGATGTGCATTGATATTGAACATGCACTGAAAGTGGCACTGCTGGCAGAGATTGAGCAGAACCCGCAGGAGGATGGCTATAAAATCGTATGCGGCTTTTTGGAGAAGTATCCGCAGGTAAAGCGCTCGATTGAGCAAAAAGCAGATGCGATATTTACGGGTGACTTGATAAACAAATACTTCAATTTATGCTATGTGGTGGATAGCCGGACAAATGCTTGCTCGGTAAAAATCATCAATGTGGACTGCCCTGTTTGGGTGTTGGCGGAAATCATTAGCTTTGGCGATTTGATAAAGCTGTGTGAGTTCTACAGCACAAATTATCGTCAGTTCTTTGCAGTGGCGCTGGATAGGAACATTATCAACCCGGTAAAGAGTCTGCGGAACGCCTGCGCCCATAATAATTGCCTGTTTACTTCGCTTAGGCCAAGCAAAACAACCAGACCGCCGCAGGTGATTTCCAGAATGGCAGCGAGAGTTCCCGGCATTTCCAGAATAGAAAGAACAAAGAAACTTTCCAGTAGACCGGTGTTTGAAATTATCTGCCTGCTTTATGAATACCAATTGGTTGTGAGTCCGAAAGTTAAGGAAAATCGGATGGCTGCGTTGAAAGAGTTTGCAGATGGGCGAATGATAAAACATATGGACTATTTCACTGGGGATGATGGCAACCAGTTGGTAGAATCCACCTTACTTTTTATAAGAAAGGAAGTTGACTTTTTCTCATAATAGGCATATAATACTAATGTAATCAAAAAGATACTATATCTTTTGTGAGGACGACGTTACTGACGCCGTTCTCATTTTCTTTTATGTGTAATGAAATGCAGCCCGTAAGGCGATAAATGCTTTGCGAGCTGCATTTTTGTATCAGAAGGAAAAAGGTCGCTTGGAATTTGATGGAGGTTGGATTTATTGTTTTCCTTTTTTGGAAAAAGAGTTATATGTAAAGAACCTGCTTAGTGGTTATGCCACAAGCATTTTCTGCGTAAATTTTACAATTACAGGTGTTACAACAGAGACGCATACAATGATTCCAAAACCTACAATGTGAGAACAGACATTTTGCGATTGTTGCTGATGACGTGTGCAATAGTTTTCGTTCAAGGCAGTAAGTTTTTCGGCAGTAGACATGTCTTTAGCGGAAATAATTAGCTTTGACTTCTCATTGTAAAGCTCCTTTGACGCTTTTTCAGATTCGTTGAACGCATTAGAAACTATGATGCTCATTTCATTGAATACTTCATTTTGCATAGAGCTTGGAGCATTTGTGACAGGTGTGATTGACTTGCTGTTCATGGCTGTCCTCCTTTTGTGCGAGTTTCTATATGATGTGGAAGTTGCTTGACAACTACTATTATAGCTGGTATTCTCTATTATGTAAATATCAAGTATGATATATAGATGACATAAATTCAACAAGAAATATCGGAGAATTATACAATGAATGATATAAACGAGAAGAAAGCTTCTATTTGGTGCGAGCGATTCGGTAGATTGATGAAAGAAAATGGATATACGCAAGAGGCGTTTTTGAAAGAATATAGAAAGAAATATGGCGGCGGGACACAGGCAAATGTTAGCCGTTGGCTTGGCGTGGGTCGTGTGATAAAAAAGGATGGAACACCTAAAGAGATAGGCTTTCCATCTTACGAAAACATGTTAAATATCGCGAATTTCTTTGGCGTGACAGTCGGATACCTTACGGGAGAAACAGATTTTGAAACGTTTGAAATGGAAAAAGCATGTAAGCAAATAGGAATAGATGAAGATACGGGGAAAGCTATTAAAGGTATAGTTACAGGAGAAAGTGTTGAGCCGTTTGGGAAATATGAGGCAAAAGAATTTGGAGCCGTATTTAAATACTTAGTAACAGCGAATAGTTTTCCTGTGCTCATAAAAAAGGTCAGAGAGTATGCGGAAAATGTCTACTACATGAAAAATCCTATCAATTATTTAGAGATAGCAAAACAGAAAATAAGCAAAGACATAATAGACTTGGCAATTCAATGTATAGATTATCAGGTAGAACACGATGATGAATATGGGAATATTGACGATTTTAAGGAAAATGGCATCGAACCGACAGAAGAACTATTGAAAGCCATCCGAATACTGAATGAAGCAGAGGACAAAGATGACGGAGAAGTGATGCTGTGCGAGCGGGATGTTGAACTGTCAGAATATAAGTTGCAAAAAGTATACTTCGAGATAATAAAGGAAATCGTATCCGATAAGAATTTGTCTCAAATGGCAATTCCACGAAATGAAGATACTAACTTGGCAAAAATCAAGTATGCCAATTAAATGTGTGGCTTTAGAGAGTAGAACGTAACTCCCCTTTATATTTGTAATACGTATTCCGTGCAATGCCAATAAGCTTAATGCAATCTGCATCGCTGAGTGTGCCGTCAAAATCCTTGCTGTACTTTTTGATGGCATCCTTGCAAGCGGCAGCTTTCTTGACAACCAATTTGCGGCCACGTTCCTGCCCTATCTGCTTGCCGTTTAGTTTGGCGGTCAGCATTCCCTCTCTTGTGCGTTGGTGCAGGTCGTCAACTTCCTTTTGAGCTTGCGCAAAGGCAAGGCGTATGCAGATGCTTACGCCTGCCCCGTTGATAAGGTGGACTAAGAAATTAAGAAAACGCATACCGCCATCACTTTTACGATAGGCAATGTTCTGCAATTCGTCTATCACCAGCAGGCCAATATGATTGACCCGCACGATTTGATTGAGCTGACTGACAAGGACATCAATGCTCAATCTGCGCGATAGGGCATCCTTTTGGTAGCAGGTTCCAATCAGGCTGTCAATCTGTAAATAAATATCCAAAATCAGAGCTTTAATAGACGCATCATGCGGGGTCTGCACAACCAAGTACGGGATTTGGTGGCAGTAGAACTTTTGCCCATGATACACAGTGTGTTCGATGACCTGCGGATATAACGATAATACACGCTGCAATGCGGTGGACTTGCCAAGTCCTGATACACCGATGACTGAAAAAGAATTGCCGCCGCCGATGGATGCAGCAAGAGCATTGCCGTGCATCATCGAGTAACTATTCTGCATGGCGGCAGCTTCGCTCTGGATTGAATACTGCCCATAGCAATGCTGCATGGCAGTGTAGACTTCGCAGTACAGGTCAATCGTCATGGACAACGGCTGATAAAATTCGTACAGCGAGGACAACAGCTGCAAACGCTCCCCGGTGCTGCGGTCACGGTCACTATCGCTATAGGGAGGGATGACCGCCAGAGCGCGAATCAAGTCTTTGCCGGACAGCATCGGAGGCAAGGCTTCAATAAAAGGATTATTGCCATAGAGCGGATTTGCAATATAATCAGCGTGCATCGAAATCGTCCTCCTGTTGCTCTGTCAGTAAATCCATCAGCGATACGCTTTCTTGTTTGCGGGCTGTACTGCGGTTTCGCTGTATCTGCTTGCTGATATTACTGCGGTCTGGCGTTGTACGTTCGGAGCGGTCTGCAATGGCTTGTATATCGCTCATGAGGTCGAGTTGTGCCTGCAATTCCTGCTTTTTCCAGTCAGTACGTTCTATCTTTTCCTGCTGCTGTGCATCAGCAATTTCTGCCAGTGATTTGCCAAGATAGGCGTTTTGAGCCAAATCAAAAGCCGAGTAAGTGCCATTCTCGTATAGCCAAACAGTATCCATACATTCCGGCGCATAGGCAACCTGTACAGTTTCCCGTCCACCGAGACCGGCAGAAACGAAACGCTTTTTAAAAGTGCAGTTTGAAAAGCGGAGACCGAAAATTTCCAGACCGCGCTGCGTGATTTTCCCCTCGGCACGGGGCAACAGCGTATAGAGTAGCTTTTTGTCTGTGGCCTCATGCACAGGGCAATCATCCTGTGTCTCGCAGAACGACCAGATACTTGCAGCCAGTGGCGGCGTGTTGGATTCTATCATGGCGGGAGTGCGGGTAAAACCTGTCTGTACAGATTTCGCGTTGTAGAATAGGACGCAGCGCAGAACAACGGCAGTAAATTGTTCCAAATCCAGTGTGCCTTGTCTGCGATAGTCCGGTGCACCGCGTTCCTGCGTATCGGATTCGATGACACCCTTGCCTTTAAGTAGCGGCTTGTAGGTGCTCTGAACCAAATCAAACAGTTTTTCAACTACACCTTTTAAATCTGGCCGATAAGCGGGAAGATTTTCAATTTCAATATGGTAACTCTCGCACAGGTTTTCCAGTGGGCCGCTGATGAATTCACTGCCTCGGTCTGTCATAATTTTGGTGGGCAGATGATGGCTCGGCCAGTCCTGCGGGTCAATGTCTATCCCGTGCTGATGGCAAAAACTGACCTTATCCGTAAAAGTGTTCTGAAGCAGCAGACGCAGCGCGTATTGCCCGCCCTCTAAACCAACATAAACGCCGGTAATCAGGCGGCTGTAGGCATCGACCATTGTGTAAATGACAGGTCGGCCAATAGGTTTGCGGGAAAGGCGGCTGACAATGTAGATGTCGGCAATGGTGGCATCAGTCATGTACACACCAATAGTATGCGCGTAATCGCAGACCGAGCCGGTAAACGGACGGTGATTGCGCTGGTAGGCTTTAAGCCCCTGTCTGCTGATGGTCTCGCTGATGAGGTCGCGGTTCTTGCGAAAGAAATAGCGGAACTGCCAGAACGTGATATTCTGGCTTCAATGTACCGTGTGTGTCGCAGTATTTCGCCCGTAGCATCATCTTGTAGGCAGTCTGCAAGCTCTGCCGCTGTGGGGTGTAGTAATACTTGTTCAGCGCCCAGCGGATGGCCTTTTCATCGGCAGTAAGCTCATGTTGTTCTGGCGCGGGACGCTCTGCGGGTAAAAGTGCATTTTTACTTTGGTATACCCAATAGCGCCAAAGGTATTGGAGTACCGTGCGGCGGGCAATGCCATGCTCGGCAGCAATCTGGCGGACAACCTCGTTGCGATGGGATTTATCATAGATACAGGCATCCTCCAACAGCGGCGCAATCAGGTCGAGCTTGCGATTACGCCCCTCGCGCTGGCGGTTGGTGATGTCCTCGTCCAGAACGAAAACAGAGTATGTTTCGGCAGGGACGGGCTGTAATTCTGCAAGCAAATCCGATGCAACGGGGTACGGCATCCGAAAGTGTTGGCAGCTGACAACATAGCTCTGCTCTTCTCTGCAAAGCAAAACGCGGACATGTTCGCCGCTTTCAGCGGCAAGGATGTCAAGATTCCTCATGGCTGGTATCCTCCTTGTCGATGATGATACCCCAATCGGAGATGCCTTGCTGCTGCCAGTATCGGCGGGACAGTTCCAGCTTTTCAGCAACCGAGGGGCGGCTTAAATAAGACCGAAAGACAGCCTCACGGACTGCCATGTGCCCATCGTCATAGTGCAGAACAAAATCTGTGGTGTAGGTTTCGCTGGGAAGATTTAAGTCGTTGGCAGGAATATCATTGCAGAGGATAGGAACATTACATTCAAATTGAAAAATTGCCGGTTCTGCATCCAGCATTTTCGCGATGGCAAGCTGCACTTTGTCATACAGACAGCAGACGGCCTTACATTTGGTGAGCATGATTTTGGTACAGCGCTCTTTTTGGACTTGTTTTCGCATTTCTTTGACGCTCCCTGTTGTAAATTTGGGGCGTCCGTTCACCGAAGAAAAATCACCTGTGTCCTTTTGGGGTAACCCGCTGTTCCATATTTTCCAAGAATCGAACTGAAAAGAGCGAAATTTGGAAAAAGTGGAATTTCAGTGTGCCTTTTGGAAAATCTTGAATTTTTGCTTGCCTCATAGATTTATCGCTGTAATGGCATAAAGACGTATTAAGAGGCAAAACAGAATTCCACATTTTCCGATTTTCTATTGACCGTACTATATGCGCGGGCACACGAAAAAATCCAGAAAGGCGCAGAGGAAATCAAGAGAGCGCATAGGAGCTCGCTCCACTCCGTTCCGCTCGCAATCCGCCTAATCTCCAAGCCAACTCCAAGAACATTCCAAGTCCACACCAAGCAAAATCAACGCATTATCTCATGTTTTCCCGCATGGGACAGAATGAGAGAGGATTGGAAACAAAAAAGAAAGCAGGCCCCAGAGCCGGATGGCGGAGGGGCCTGCGTGTGGATTCTTAACTTGTCTCTTTGTCCTTCGGTGAACGCCCTGTATCACTGTACAATTCTCACCGCTGCGGATTGATGATCGTGCGCCAATCGAGGTCGCCGTGCTCCAGGCCGTGGATGAGGACCTCGGCGGTGGCAATGTTTGTGGCAACGGGAACGTTGTGCACGTCACAGATGCGCAGCAGGTTCATCTCGTTCGGCTCGCTGGGCTTGGCACTGATGGGGTCGCGGAAGAAGAGCAGCATGTCCACTTCCTCACAGGCGATGCGCGCCACGATCTGCTCGGCACCGCCGTGGCCGCCGGGCAGGAACTTTGTGACCTTCAGCCCGGCGTTTTCCTCCACCAGGCGGCCGGTCGTGCCGGTTGCCAGCAGACGGTGCTGCTCCAAAATATGGCGATACGCCATACAAAACTGCACCATCAACTCCTTTTTGGAGTCATGGGCTATCAATGCAATCGTCATAGGTAAATGCCACCATCCTTCGCAGCAGAGTACAATATATTAAAAGGTAAGCGGGACGCGCTGCCCGCACAAACGCTTTGCCATGGCCTGTCCGGCCACAACGGCGGGATCCGCAGCGGGCGGTACCGTGCCGTTGGCCCCGGCCAGCTGCAGAACGCGGCTTTCGGGGATGACCGCCAAAAGCTGCACGCCGACGGTGTCGATGCACTCGTCCAGATCAGCCACGGCAGCGTTTTTGCCGAAGCTCTCGCGCCGGACGCGGTTCATCACCAGGCGCACGGCGCTCTGCGGGCGGCCACCCGCCAGCAGCCGGTCCGCCACGATCTTGCCGTCGCGCAGGGCCACGGGGTCGGGCGTCAGCACCAGCAGGGCCTTGTCCGCCACGGTGGAGGCCGCTGTGAACGGCGCGCCCATGCCGGCAGCGGTGTCCAGCAGGATAAAATCAAAATAGGGCCGCATAGCGGTCAGCAGACGTCCCAGCGGGGCTGCCTCCACCGCGCCGCCCTCATACGGGGCGCTGATGACGGACAGCCCGGGGTACAGCGGGCTGGGCACAACGGCCTTGGCCCCCTCGCATCTGCCACACAAAACATCCTCAATGTCGTAAACGGTGCGGCCATAGACGCCTGCGATAATGTCCACGCTGCGCAGACCGGAGTCCAGCTCCACCAGCAGGGTCTTGCGGCCCAGCCGTGCCAGGCAGGCCCCCAGCAGTACCGAGACGGTACTTTTTCCGGTACCGCCCTTGCCGGAGCAGACCATGATACACTGTGCGTTCATGTCGGCTCCTCTCCACAGTTGCATTAACACTATCTCGCATATATTCTATCACACTTCCGGCTGGACTGCAACTGGCTTTTTGTCAAAATGTGACATGTTCTTTTTGAAGAAAATCACGATAAGGGAAACTTTTTGATGCACTAAATCGGCAGAATGCCCAAGCGCACCCGATGGGGGTTGAGCGGCGCTCCGCAATCATCCGCCAAAGACGGCATCCAGCACAGCGCGCAGGATGGGCGCAGCGTTGGACCCGCCACCGCCGTATTCCAGCACGACGGCCATGGCGATTTGAGGGTCGTCCGCGGGCGCATAGCCGATCAGTACCGAGTTGACATAGTGCCCGCCGCCGGGCAGGGTGTCCGCCAGCTGGGGACTGCCGGTCTTGGCCGCGCAGACCACGGGGGCCTCGCGCAGGACGCGGGTCGTCCGGGCCATCCGCTTCATGCCGTCGCGGATGGGGCCGAACACGCCCTCGCCGCCCGGAACCGTGGTGAACGTCGGGGCGTACTGCCAGACGGCCTCGCCGGTGGCGGCGTTCACGGCGCGGTCCGCAAAATGCAGGGCGGGCCGCTGCCCGCAGTTGGCCAGCGTGGCCGCGTAGGCCGCCAGCTGCAGCGGCGTCACGGCGGTGTTGCCCTGCCCGATGGCGGCCATCAGAGTCAGCCCGGCCTGGTAGTTTTCGTCGCTGCTCCACGTCAGGCGGCCCTGTGCCTCGGTGATTTCAACGCCGGTGGGCGTGGCCAGTCCTAACTGGCGTGCCATCGCGGAAAACACATCCACGCCCAGCCGCCGCCCGACATCGTAAAAGAAGATGTTGCAGCTGTACTCCAGCGCCGTGCGCAGGTCTACCGGCCCGCCGTGGCCGTATTGCAGGCAGCCCGGCTGGTAGCCGCTGTAAAACCCGTACCGCCCGGTGCAGTTGACCGTGGCGGCGGGGTCGATGCCCGCGGTCAGCGCCGCCGCGGCCACGGCGGGTTTGAAGGCCGACCCCGGCGCGTACAGCCCCTGGCAGACGCGGTCCAGCAGCGGCGCGGCAGCATCGGCGGAGAGCGCCGCGTAGTCTGAACGGTAGCGGTTCAGATCGAAGCCCGGCACGCTGGCGGCGGCCAGGATGCCGCCGGTCTGCACATCCACGACCACCGCCGCCCCGGCACGGCACTCTCGCCCGGCCCCGGCAGCCTTGGTGGTGCGCAGAACCTCGATTTGGGATAAAAGCGCGTTTTGCAGTTCTTTTTGCAGAGCGCTGTCCACGGTCAGCACCAGCGTGGCCCCGGGTGCAGCCTCCCGCAGGGGAACGGTGCGGCGCACAGCGCCGTCAAAGCCGGTGTTCACGAGCACCCGCCCGTCCTGCCCGCGGAGCAGGTCGTCATAGGCGGCCTCCAACCCGCTCTGCCCGATGACAGCATCCATCGCAAGGCCGCGCCGCCGGGCAGTGGGCCACTGCTCTGCCGTGATCGGCCCGGTGAAGCCCAGCGCATGGGGCAGCAGCGTGCCGTTCGGCCAGGTGCGCACGCCACGGGCGGCGGCCCGCACTGCGCCGCTCTGCACAAGATCGGCCTTGTAAAACGACGTCAGAACGTCACTGCCGACGCCCTGCATCACGGGCAGCTCCCCCGCCGACGCGGCAGCAAAAAAGGCAGCAAGCTGTGTTTCCACATCCTTGCTGCCTGTCAGGCTCTCTATGGCTTTTACGGTCTCGCGCAGGTCGGTGCCCGGCGGCGCCGGGATGCGCAGGTAGACGTCATACACGGTGGTGTCGCGGGCCAGAACGACCCCGGCGCTGTCCACGATGGCCCCGCGTGCGGCGTGCTGGGTCACGGTGTAGCTGGCGGAGCTGGCCTCGGCGGCCTTGTCGGCGTAGTAGTCGGCGCGGACGAACTGCATCCAGGCCAGCCGCGCGAAGAACGCCGCAAACACCGCGCCGCACAGCACCATCAGCACCGCCACGCGGACGCGGCGGCGGTGGGAGTTTTTGCGGTTGGCCATGGGATCACCTCGGTAAAAAATGGATTTGTTTGTCAGGAAATGGGACATGTAGGGGTTTGCGGCAGCTATTCACTGCGCGGGCCCCTACAAACCGCGCTGCCTATTTATTGTACCCAAAATTCGACGAAAAAGCAATTACTTTTTCACGAAATAGACCGTGCCCCACAAATCGGCGGTGTCGGTCAGCGGGACCTGCGCGGTCAGGCCGTCGGCGTCGGGGGTGGGCGCGGCGGCCAGTGTGCCCAGCCAGTCCCCGCCCGCGGTGGTCACGATGTCCCCTGCCGCCAGCGTGCAGTCGGCGGGCAGGCCGGTCAGGACCCACTGCCCCGGCGTGACTAACCCGGCATAGCTACCGCAAAGCCCGGCAGCGGCGGAAAATTCCACAGTGCAGGTGTCGCCGTCCGTGCGGGTGACGACCCCTGCGTACCGCCCGCCCGCGTCGAGGACGGCATTTCCCGGCGCAGTGTCCGGGCAGGCCAGCGTGAAGCCGCCGACGCCCCGGGCCACGACCCGCGCCGGGGTGACGCCGGTGATGCTCCGCCCGCAGCCGACAAGCTGCCGCAGGGCGGCGTTCTCGGCCAGCGCATCGGCAGACTGCGCCAGCTGTTGATGCAGCGTGAAATTTTCCTGCTGCAGGGCGTCCAGCCGGGTCATGTAGTGCCCGCCGACAACGCGGTATACCCGAGCCAGCGCGGCGGGCCGGAGTGCCGCCAGCTGCGGCAGGGCCAGCAAAAGCGCGGCCAGCACCAGCGGCACGGCCCAGCGCCAACGCCGCCTGCGGCGGCATGAAAGATCCAGCTGCACAAACATCACCCCAAGGCAGAATATGCCTTGCGGGATGGGGTTAGACTTTGGTATAATACAGAAAGAATACAGCGCATGTAGGGGCGGGCATTGCTCGCCCGCGGAACGCAGTGGCAGCCGCAAAGTTCCCGGGTCGATGACGAGCATCGACCCCTACAGCGCAGGGGCGGATTCCCTATCCGCCCGGACATTTTCCGCTGCCGCACACGACCGCGTGCGAACCATGTTCGCCCCTACAAATTAAGAAAGGTCAACTTTTATGAAATACAAGCTCCTATTACTCGATATAGACGGCACGCTGCGGCCCGGCAGCTGTGAGCGTGTGCCGAAGGAAAACGCCGAGGCCGTCTGCGCCGTGCAGAAGGCCGGCGTCAAGATCGCGATTGCCACGGGCCGCGGGCGCATCGGCGTGGGCAAGGGCCTGCTGCGCAGCATCCGGCCCGACTACTGGGTCTGCGCGGGCGGTGCGCAGCTGGTGGACTACAAGGGCGCAGACCTGGCCCTGCACCGCCTGACCACCGAGGAAATGTACGCGCTGGTGGACTTTTTTGAGGATTACGACCTGCCGCTGCGCTTTACCTACCACGACGCGAACTACGCCTACCTCGGCTATGAGGAGTTCGCCCGCCGCGAGCGGGAGAAGAATCTGGCGCTGAACATCGTGGACGGCGAGGATCAGGACAAGCATCTGGAGGAGATGCCCTTCGGTGCGTTCGGCTTTCTCTCGCAGGAGATGGCCGACAGATTTCAGGAAAAATACGGCTATCTGGGGCTGAATTTCCTGTTCTCCTACCCCGGCAGCGACGGCTGCGATATTTTGCAGCGGGGCATTGACAAGGGCGCAGGTCTGCGGGAACTGGCGAAGCTGGCGGGCATCGACCCGGCGGACTGCGTGGCCGTGGGCGACGGCGATAACGACGTTGCGATGCTGAAGGCGGCGGGCCTCGGCATTGCCATGGGCAGCGGCAGCGCTGCCGCCAAGGCTGCCGCGGACCGCATCGGCCCCGACGCCGAGCCCCACGGCATTGCCGAGCTCTGCCGTGCGCTCTGGCCGGAGGCGTTTTAAATGGCCGAGTACACCCATGTCGGCCCCGGTCTGCCGCCGCTGCACGGTGCGCAGGCCAACGCGCTGATCTTAGGCAGCTTTCCCAGCCCCAAGAGCCGGGAGCAGGGCTTTTTCTACGGCCACAAGCAGAACCGCTTCTGGCCGATGATCGCCGCCGTGACCGGTGAGCCGGTACCCGATTGGGCCGACATCGAGGCGAAAAAGGCCATAATTTTAAAGCACGGGCTGGCCGTGTGGGACACGATCAGCGCGTGCGACATCAAAGGCGCGTCGGATGCGTCGATCCGCAACGCCGTGCCGAACGATGTGGCCGCGCTGATACAAAAGTTGGGCGTGCGGGCCGTGTTCTGCAACGGCGCGGCGTCGGGGCGTATCTACGCGAAATATGCAGAACCCCTGACCCACCTGCCCGCTGCCGTGCTGCCCAGCACCAGCCCCGCCAACGCCGCCTGGTCCCCCGCGCGGCTGCAGGCGGCATGGGGCGCTGCTTTGGCACCATTTTTGCGCGCGGATGGTTGCAAGTGAATGGATTTTGTTCTATAATGAATTTGTGCCAGACTCCCGTAGGGGCGGATTCTATATCCGCCCGCAGGCAGCCCGGCACGGAACGGGCGGATATGGAATCCGCCCCTACGGAATGATGATACGGGAGGTGCCTGCATGAGCAAATGGCAGGAAAAAACCAAACGCCCGGTGCTGCCGGTCTATATGGCGGCGCTGGTGTGGCCTATTATGGCCCTGCTGGTGCCCATCTACACGCTGGGCGGGCTGGTGCTGACCGCCGCGGTCAGCGCGGGCGCCTACTTTGCGGGCACAAAGCTCTGCCCTACCCGCGTTGTGCGCACCTACGTGCCCTATGCCACAGGCAGTGAGGACGTGGATGCCATGCTGAACGGCATTGCCGCAAACCTCGATGCACTGCATAAACTGAACGAGGCAATCCCCGACCCGCAGCTTTCCCGGGCCATGGACCGCATGGAGAAGGCAGGCCGCAGCATTGCCGCCGTTGTGGAGAAAACCCCCGACAAGGCGCGCAGCGTGGACCGCTTTGCCCGCTACTACCTGCCCGAGGTCGTCAAGCTGATGGGCACCTACGCGGCGCTGGAGCAGAACAGCGTCAGGGGCGAGAACGCCGCCCAGATCGAGGCCGAGCTGCGCCGCAACGCCGAGACGACGGCGACAGCCTTTGAAAACCAGCTGGATGCGCTCTACAGCGCTGAGGCAATGGATATTTCTACCGATATTGAGGTGCTGGACAGTATCCTGAAAAGCCAGAACCTTGCCAAGTAAATAAAGGATACAAGAAAGGAAGATCACTATGGCTGACCTGAACAACGAACTGGACCTGAACGTACCCGCCGCACCCTCTCTGACGCTGGATGCCGCCCCCGCGGCCCCGACGCTGACCCTGGACCCCGCCGCCGATGAGAAAGTCATCGCGGAAAGCAAAAAAGCGACCCCCGTGCAGGTCGAGGACACGCCCCTCTCCCCCGAGGAGCAGAAGATGGTCAACGACTTTGCCGAGAAAATCGACATCACGAACTCCCAGATGGTCTTGCAGTACGGCGCTGCCAGCCAGAAGAAGCTGAGCGACTTCTCCGAGACCGCGCTCTCCCGCGTCAAGACCAAGGACATGGGCGAGACCGGCGAACTCATCACGAACCTGATTTCTGAATTGCAGGGCTTTGACGCCGCCACCGAGCAGCCCAAGGGCATCTTCGGCTTCTTCAAAAAGACGTCCAACAGCATTGAGCAGCTCAAGACCCGCTATGACAGCGCCGACAAGAACGTCGAGCGCATCAAGGCCCAGCTGGAGGACCACCAGGTCACCCTGATGAAGGACATCACGATGCTGGATAAGATGTATGAGCTGAACCTTGTCTACTTCAAGGAGCTGACGATGTACATCCTGGCCGGCAAGAAGAAACTGGCCGAGGTCCGCGCCAACGACCTGAAGGCCGCGCAGGAGAAGGCCCAGCGCACCCAGCTGCCCGAGGATGCCCAGGCCGCCCGCGACCTGGCCGACCTGTGTGACCGCTTTGAAAAGAAGCTCTACGATCTGGAGCTGACCCGCAATGTGTCCATCCAGATGGGCCCGCAGATCCGCCTGATCCAGTCCAACGACACGATGATGGCTGAGAAGATCCAGACGACCATCGTGAACACGATCCCGCTGTGGAAGAACCAGATGGTGCTGGCGCTGGGCATCGCCCACAGCCAGCAGGCTATGCAGGCCGAACGCGCCGTGACCGACGCCACGAACGAGCTGCTGAAAAAGAACGCTGCTACGCTCAAGCAGGGCACGATTGAAATTGCAAAGGAGTCCGAGCGCGGCATTGTGGACATCGAGACGCTGCAGCAGACGAACAAGCAGCTGATCGAGACGCTGGATGAGCTGAATAAGATCCGCGCCGACGGCAAGGCCAAGCGCGCCAACGCCGAGCAGGAGCTGGGCCGCATCGAGGGCGAGCTCCGCCAGAAGATGCTGGAGATCAACAACTGATTGCCGCTGTAGGGGTCGATGCTTGCATCCGCCCCTGCAGCACAATATAGGTATTTGCTATGCAGCTTGAACAACAGGAAAACTTTACCATTCATGGCCCGCAGCTGGAAATCCTCGGCGAGGTCGAGACAAAGCTGCCCGCACCTGCCAAAAAGCGCGGCACAGCGTCGATTGTACTCGTCGCACTGGCGCTGGTGTCGGTGCTGGGCATCGGCGGGGCAAAGCTGAAGGGCGTGTACAGGGAAACGGCGGAAATTTACACCTCCGCGCAGGACGAGTACGGCCACAGCATTCAGGGGGATTTTGAGGCGCAGGCTGACGCGGCGGCGAACCTCATCAAACAGGCGGGCTATGTGGACAGCACCCCGGCGGCTGCTTTACAGGAAGCCGAGGACGCGCTGGCCACGTGGAATGATACCGACGATTCCCCTGCGGTGCAGTACGCGGCCAACCGTCGGCTGTACAATGCGGTGGATACGCTGTATGCGTCGCTGAACAACAAGGTCGATGACAGCACCCAGCGGGCGCTGGATGACCAGTACAATGCGTTTGTTTCGGCGCAGGCGACGATAGAACGCGCCGCCAATGAATACAATCTCTCGGTGGAGGACTACGAGAAAACTGTCTCGCAGTTCCCGGCCAATCTAATCTCCGGTTTGTGGGGTGCGCAGGCACCGGAACGCTTTGCTACCAAATAAACCACGATAACAAGGGGAAATTATGAAACTGAAAACATTTGCCAGACGCGCGGCGGCTGCCGGTGCGGTGCTGGCCGCACTGATGCTGGCGGCGCTACCCGCGCTGGCCGCGCCCAAGGTGCAGGTCAGCACGACAAACGCCGTGGCCGACCATGCGGACATCCTGTCCGACGAGACAGAACAGTATGTCAATGACGTTTCAATCAAGCTGTCCGATGCCTGCGGTGCGCAGATCGGCGTCTACACGCTGGATGAACTGCTGGGCAGCACGACGATGGAGGGCTTTGCCTACGACGTTTTTAACGCCTGGGGGCTGGGCTCAGACGACCTGGACAACGGCGTGCTGCTGCTGCTGGCCCCCAACGAGGCCGACGGCGGCGACTACTACATCATGCGCGGCGACGGGCTGGAAAGCCAGCTGTCGTTCAGCACACTGGGGTCGCTGCTGGACGAGTACATGGAACCCTATTGGGTCAACGGTGATTACGACACCGGCACCCAAAAGACCGTGCAGGCGCTGGCCAACCGGCTGTGCAGCATCTACGGCGTAACGCTGAACAGCAGCTATACCGATACCAGCGCCCCCGATAGAGGAGGGCCCAATGTTATGGGCTTTGTTCTGCTGGTTGTGGCGGTGCTGCTGGTCATCTGGCTCATCACCTACCTGATGCGCCCCCGCGGCCCGCGCCCCCCGCGCGGCGGTGGCGGCGGCAGCAGCTTCGGCAACAATATGTTCTGGTACAGCATGGGCCGTGTGTCCCGGCGCCCGCGCCGCCCGCCGCCCCCTCCCCCGCCGCGCGCTACCAGTCCATAGTGGACAAGCTGTTTCCGGACGGCGTAAAATAAGAAGTCAAATGGTCATTTACTTTACAACGATAACGAGGTAAATCATTATGCTGGATATGAAATTCCTGCGGGAAAATCCCGATCTGGTCAAGGAAAACATCAAGAAGAAGTTCCAGGACGAGAAGATCCCGATGGTTGACGAGGTCATCGAGTTTGACGCGAAGTACCGTGCAGCCAAGACCCGCTGTGACGAGCTGCGTGCACAGCGCAACAAGAAGTCCAAGGAGATCGGCGGTCTGATGGCCAAGGGCCAGAAGGAAGAGGCCGAGAAGGTCAAGGCAGAGGTCAAGGCGATGGCCGACGAGATGACCAAGCTCGAGGAGGATGAAAAGACCTTCGCTGAGGAAGTCAAGAACCGTATGATGGTCATCCCGAACATCATTGACCCGTCCGTTCCGATCGGCAAGGACGACTCCGAAAATGTTGAGATTGAGAAGTTTGGCGATCCGGTCGTTCCGGATTTCGAGGTTCCGTATCACGTTGATATTATGGAGTCCTTCGACGGCATCGACCTC